>Ga0105053_10010116_pt1 | contig 11843 bp, 9 predicted proteins | sample BON01_FD_78093 | JGI IMG/M metagenome (GOLD analysis project Ga0105053, IMG submission 78093) | Freshwater microbial communities from Lake Bonney liftoff mats and glacier meltwater in Antarctica - BON-01 | ecosystem: Environmental > Aquatic > Freshwater > Ice > Glacier meltwater | place: Lake...
AGCAACGGAACTATTCGAATCTTAGGAAACAGACAACCTCAAAAAATAGAGATTTTTAGTGCGATGGGGCAGCGGGTTTATTCTTCGGAAAACACATTTGAAATCGACAACCTCTCCCCTCAATTCTATTTCGTAAAAATATGGAGAAATGACGGCAAAGTAGAGTCACACAGAGTGGTAGTGGAGTAGGAAAAAGAAAAACAAAGTTTGCTTTTTAGGGCGTATTTACTCCCCAACCAACTTCCTATACGGCACCTTCATTAAGTACTGAGCCTCCAGCGTAAGGTGCCCAAAGTCTGAGGAAACCTTGCCGCGGAAGAGGTAGACGCCTAGGCCTTTAAATTTATACTTTTGAGCTATAAGCGGAAAGTGTACACTATCAAAAAACTGACCATTCAGATCCATAAAAGTGCCAAAGAACATTTCTTGCTCTACACGGCCTTTGGTAGTCGTACGCTTCGTATGTACGAGATAGCCTAGGAGTGTGACTGCCTTTCCTAGATTCGCTTCAAAATCTGCACTTACCATATTACTTTTTGCTCGCTCATTTTCATCTATCAGCTCAAAAGGTGAACACATAGGAAAGCCAAGATATTCTATCTCGTCCAGTACGTCTTCGTATGGCACAGCGTCAAGCTCTGGAATAGTGACTTTTTTGGTATTTTCTTTATTTTCAAAAAGACTTAGTAGCCCCACCCTTCCACCACGTTCAGGACGACTGGCTACTAAGAGAAAATGTGCTTTCCATAGCAGCCAGTGTTTGGATTTTCTGGTAAAGCGAAACGCATTGATACGGATAAGAATAACGGCCTGGTCTAGACTTACGGATACGCGATGTGTAAAGTTTTCAAAATCAACAAACTCACCTTGGGTTTTCCTCGCCAATAGCAAAGCGTCTATCACCTTAGCTCCCAGCTCTGCCACATGTTGAAACCCGAGGAATATGGTTTTACCTGCTATGGTAGTTTCGTAGGTGCTGCGGTTTACACAAGGCAGCACGACTTCTGCTCCCTTTAGTCTAGCCTCTTGTATGTACTGCTCTGTGCGGTAGAATCCGCCAAAATTATTGACCGTAGCCACCATATATTCCAGAGGGAAGTAGGCCTTCAAGAAAAGACTCTGATAACTCTCCACGGCATAGCTAGCGGAGTGTCCCTTGGCAAAGGCGTAGTTGGCAAAACTCTCTATCTGTGTCCATATTTCTTTGGTGAGCGTAGGGTCGTATCCCTTCTGTTTGCAGTTGTCAAAAAAGAGTTTTTCTACAGTTTTAAATTCCGTTCGCTCTCTGAATTTCCAACTCATTCCGCGTCTCAGAATGTCAGATTCTTCAAGTGTAAGCCCCGCAAAATAGTGAGCCACTTTGAGCACGTCTTCTTGGTACACCATCACGCCGTAGGTATCATGCAGTATTTTGCCCAGCACAGGATGTGTAGCTGCTCGTGCCTCCAGATTACGGTGTCGTTTTATGTATTCGGTCATCATTCCGCTGTTGCTCACGCCGGGTCGTATGATGGAGCTGGCAGCTACCAAGCCTTTGTAATCGTCCACTTCGAGCTTTTTCATGAGAGCCCGCATAGCAGGACTTTCCACATAGAAACAGCCGATAGCGTCTCCTCTACGGAGTAGGTCTTTTATCTTCTCATCTTCCTTGAACCTGGCGATGTCATCTATGTCAAAATCTTCTGCATCAGGCTGGTTTTGCTTGATGATAGTAATGGCATCTTTTATCTTTCCTAGTCCACGCTGACCCAGAATATCATACTTATAAATGCCCGCATCTTCGGCGACGTGCATATCAAAATGTGCTGTAGGAAACCCCTTGGGCGTCATGCTCGTAGCCGCATAATACTGGATGGGCAGCTCCGTGATTACTATGCCGCTGCTGTGGATACTCAGGTGGTTTGGAAAACCATGAATGTAGCGACTATACAGAATACAGAGTTTGCCTAGATGGTCTAGGTCTTGTGGGTTATCGGTGCGTTGTATGTTTTTTATCTCATCTGCTGGCAGACCTAGCACCTTACCTATCTCGCGTATTACAGAGCGAGCCTGAAAGGTCACGAAGCTTCCCATCAGAGCAGTATTAGGAAAGGTTTCAAAGATATATCGCGTTACATCTTGACGATCTCGCCAGCTGAAATCTATATCAAAATCGGGCGGTGATTTACGGCTTGGGTTTATGAATCGCTCGAAGTATAGGTCCAGCTCTATTGGGTCTACATTGGTAATGCGGAGCAGGTATGCTATCAGACTATTGGCACCGCTGCCACGCCCCACGTAGAAGTAACCCCGCCTACGAGCATAGCTTACTATATTGTGGTTTATGAGAAAATAGGGGACAAAGTTGCACTCCTGTATCACACCTAGTTCTTTAGCTACTCGGTCTTGGATCTCTTGATTTATGCCGTTAGCATAGCGATATTTTAAACCCTCTTTTACCAATTGTTGCAGCAGTTCGTAGTCTCTTTTTTTGGTTTGGGTGAATGTCTTTTTGTTGGCTAGTTTTTTCTTGTCATTAAAATCAAAATGAAGATTGCAACTACTCAATAGTTTCTCGGCATTTTCTAAAAGAAACTCATATCCATCGTATAGCGTACGTAGTTCTTCAGCCGAATAAAAACAGTGGTGCGGGTCGCCTTGTTCTTCTTTGGGCAGTTTGCTGAGCAGTGCATTTTTGTCAATAGCACGCAGCAGTCGGTGGGCATTGAAGTCTCGCTTATTGCGAAAGGTGACCGTGTTTAAGGCTACGTATTTAGATGTATCGTTGTTGGGGCTGCCTTGCGGGGCAGTTCTTGCTGTGGATTGAAAAGCAAACAATTCCGTATGATTTACCCCGATATATTCATTGCTTCGCAAAGGTCTGTCGGGTACATTTTTTAATGGATAAATGATGAATGCGTTTTTTATTGTGGTGGACCTACACATATCCAATAAAAAATCTGTCAGATAACAATTGATGTTTTGAAATCCTTCGTTATTTTGAGCTAGGGCAATGAATTGTTGTTTGTTTCCCTTGCGAAAGTCTACGCCCATAATTACTGGCCATCCACGGCTTTGGCATTCCAGAGCATGGTACAGACAGCCGGAGGTGCTATTTATATCTGTCAGGGCAACTATGCCTTTTGGCTCGTGCCGCTGAGGCACGGACGTACGGATTTCACACAGCAATTCCTTCGGTGACATGGTCCCGTATTTGAAAGAGTAATATGTGTGGCAGTTTAAGTACATTTCTCGATACAATTCCGTCATGTCGGAACCCCTCAAAATGACAAACGGCATCCGAGGGCCTTTTTGTCAGCTCGAGGGATTTTCACATAATGAAAATTGTATCGAGGGTGAGACAAAAAGCGGCAATATTTTTATCTAATTGTATACTAGTAATGTAGGAAAAAGAATGATGGTTAATTGCGTTTATTTGTGGAACCGTGAAACTAGAAAAACTAAATCGAAGAATTATTAAGGCAAATAAGAAATTATGTAAAGCCGAAAGAAAGCTTGAAAAGGAAGTGAAAGCTAAAAACGCCTCCTTAAGACTAAAGGATATAAAACTAGAAGTAGCAAAAGAAAGGAGAACACTTTATTCGCTGATATCTAAAAAACTTGAGCTAACAAGCGGACCTTACAAGGCATTAGGAGAATCTCAGTTCGAAAAACTTTCAGGAAGCTTAGATTTTAAAAAGTATAAAGAATCGTTTAGTTTAGTTTTTAATGCAATCAATTGTTTTACTGGTTTTATGAATGTTAACGGACACTTTTATTGTGAAGGAGACTTTACTTTGAAAACATCAATTTTGAAAATCATTGAACCTTTGTTTGCTAAGTATGCGTATCCAAGCAAGATGGAAGGTCAAATAGATTGCTTGGGTAATGTTTTTGTAAAAGTTACTAAATATAAATGGAGCTTTTTTAACACGATGCCGGAAGAGTTTGTTGCAAATGTTTTAAGAGATGGTACTATTACAATACAAACCACAAAGAGATCTAATGATTTTGTGCGGAGTCATAAGGGAATCGTCCATAAAATCATCAGCTCTTTAGCTTTTTCTACCAATGAGGAATCACAAGCTTTTTTTAGAACAAAAGAAAAATTGACAGAAATGATAGAAGAGGAGCGAGCTAAAATGTAGAGACTAGACTCATCAAAGAGCCCCATTCAAGTTGTTTATATTTGCGTCAATTGAAAATAATAAAGACAGAAACCAGTAAAATCACCAAGCTTATTGGACTACCTCTTTTGGTGTTTATGCTTTCGCAACTATTCCTTTATGGGTTGTTGTGTTATGAGCACCAAGATTTCCTATCTCCATCCACTTGGATAAGATGGGATTCTGGCCACTACATAAATATTGCAAAGGATGGCTACGAGTACTTTTCATGTGCCGGGCATTTTGGATATCCAGAAGGTGACAAATCAATGTGTGGAAAATACCGGCTGGTTTCCCGGGTATCCCCTCATTTTAAAACTCAGCTCTATTCTTCCATTTAGCATACACGATCTAGCTCCTTGGGTGTCCAAAGTGTTATTTTTCATATCAATAGTGCTGTTCGGCAAAGTATCAAACACGCTTAATTTTAATTTCAAGAACGCCGTTTTTATGCTTATTCCCGCTTTTTGGTTTGGCTTTATTTACTTTAATAATGCATTCCCCAACAGCACAATTCTGTTTTTTATACTGCTTGCGTTTTATTCATATATGAGCGATAAGAAGGGACTATTATATTTTTCATGCGTTATGGCATCTCTTGCATATCCCACTGGTTTTTTGGTTTCTGTAGTAGTATCAGCTACTATGTTTTTGTATTCCAAAGAGGTGCTAAAGAAAAGATTACATGCTGTGATCCCAAGCATATTTGGTTTTATAGGTTTGGCTTTATTCTTTTTGTATTTGCATTACGAGGTAGGTGATTGGGAAGCGTTTCTAAAAATACAGAATAAATACAACCACGGGCTACATAATCCTTTAGTCAACATTCGAGATAAGTTTAGGGGCTTCTCTTTTGATTTTTCGCAAGGCGGCAATTCTATTATTTTACAGTCTGCGACCATTCTGATGCTCTATATATTAAGCTCGATTTATTTTTTCAGAAAGCAGCTTTATAAGTCGCAGGTGTATTTGTTGTCTTTTGCTTTTTTTACCATCTATCTGGCATTCCCTTGGATTGTGGGTGGCGATTTAAGTATTTATCGTTCAGAAGCTCTGTTGCTTCCTGCAGCAATTTTATATAAAGAGGTTAGCCCAAGAATCAACATTATTTTGGTGTCGGTTCTTCTGTTTTTCGGGGCAGTTATGGGACACCTGTTTTTCATCGATGTGCTGCAGTAGCGTAGCAGTTGGTATTGCAAAAAAACACGATTTCACGCATTCCTATGACCAGGAATCACATTAGGTTCACCACTAAAAGGATTGCCTCTTCCTAGTCCGTTCACTTCCATAGCCACACTGCGTCTCACGGCATTAGCACCGTATCGGGTTTTCATTTTGTCCATAGCTTGGTATAGATCTATGATTCTATCGTCATCATTAAACAGGTCTATCTGGTGACCACCGCCCGCCAAGTCACCCAGCCGCACACCCACTAGTCGTATTCGCACTCGGCGGCTATACAGTGAGTCAAAGAGATCTTTGGCGTGGCCTATGAGCGTGTGATCTGCTGCCGTATAGGGAATGCTTTTTTGCTTGCTTACGGTTTGAAAATCGGAGTACCGTAGCTTGATGCTAATGTTAGAACACACCCGCTGCCCGTGTCGCAGCTCAAAGGCAAGTTGCTCTACCATGGCGGTCACCATATTGCGTAGCTTATGGGTGTCTATGGTGTCTTTCATAAAAGTACGCTCAGTGCTTATACTTTTCTTTTCGTGGTAAGGTATGAGTGGGCTGTCATCTATGCCATTGGCTTTTTCCCACATCATTTTTCCGTTTTTCCCAAATGCTTTTTCCAGAAGCTCCAGAGGCATTTCCTGTAGAGTGTATATGCGTTGTACGCCCATACGGCTGAGCATAAAGGCCGTTTTTTTGCCTATCATAGGTATTTTTTTTACAGACAATGGAGCTAGGAAGGGCTTCTCGGTACCAGATTCTATTTTCATCTGATTATCGGGCTTTGCCTCTCCCGTGGCTACTTTACTCACCGTTTTATTTACAGACATACCAAAGGAGATGGGCAGTCCTGTTTCTTTGGTAATGCGGGTACGAAGCTCACTCGCTAGCTTATAGCACCCAAAGAACTTGTCCATGCCCGAGAGGTCTAGATAAAACTCGTCTATGCTACTTTTCTCTACTACGGGAGCTGTTTCGCGTATTATTTCGGTTACGGTTTTAGAGTACTTGGAGTAGGTGCCCGCATTGCCTTTTATTACAATGCCTTGTGGGCAGAGCTGGCGAGCCATTTTCATACTCATGCCGCTGTGCACGCCAAAGGTGCGAGCCTCGTAACTGCAGCTGGCCACCACGCCTCTGTCGCCCACTCCGCCTAGCAGCACAGGCTTGCCCACTAGTCTTGAGTCTATGAGTCTCTCTACCGACACGTAGAAAGTGTCCAGGTCCATATGTACGATTTGTTTGGGCAATATTGTTATCTATTTTGTTGACTATAATTTAGTCATAAAGAAAAATAGAAAGCAAGAAAATGTGGATAATAGATAAAAGTAAAAATGGTGAAAGACAGTTTTGCATCGAAAATGGAAATCTTAATGCTCTTACCTTTTTTCTTAGTAATTTGGCTATTAAAGATTTAGCCTTTACTCAATAAAAGAATCAGTAACTAGAACACAACAAACTTTTTTTTGTTAAAAAAAATTTGACGTGTAAACAGACAAGAACTTACCTATGAATTTTGCCTCCACGCCTCATATACCACCACAGAAGCAGCATTAGCTATATTGAGTGATCGTGCTTGGGCTACCATAGGTATAGACATACAAGCTTCTGGCTGTTTGCCAGTTAAAGATTCTGGAAGACCAACGTCTTCTCTACCAAAGTAGAGATAATCTCCAGGCTTAAAAATAAATTCAGTGTAGTGTTTCGTAGCCTTTTTAGTCGTCAGAAAATGTCTAGTGCCAAAAGGGTGTGAATGCCAAAAAGTCTCTATATTTTCATATTCTATATAGTTAAGATCTGCCCAATAGTCCATGCCGGCTCGCTTTACTTTTTCTTCATCTATAGCTTTAAAACCGTAGGGTTTTATAAGGTGTAGCGTACAGCCCGTAGCCACAGCCAGTCGGCCAATAGTGCCAACGTTGCCCGGCATACGCGGTTCTAGTAAAACGATGTGAAACATATCTAAAAGCGGTAAAATTACATACAAAGCACTATACTTGTACACCATGCCGAAACATCTGATACTAATCCTATCGCTGTATTCATTCAGCAGCTATGCTCAAAATTATATAGATATACTGCATACAGAGTACACTACCACGCCTCAAAACACTTTTGATAGTAGCACAGCTACTACAGATTTGCAAAAAATTAATATTAATCTAACGGCACCTATCCCGCTCAAAAGCGGAAACACTTTTTTGACAGGAATAGTGTATGACAGGGTATCTACGGCATGGGATCCTAACACGAATAAAACACCGGTTTCCTCTTATATACTAAGAGTAGGGATGAATGTGAAACACTCCGAAAAGTGGAGTGCTACATATTTATTACTACCCAAAGTAGCTTCTAACTTTAAAGAGGAACTGCGTAAAGAAGATTTTCAAATAGGAGGTTTAGTACTTGCTAAAATGAAGAAGAGTGAAAATCTCAGTTACAAGTTTGGTGCATATATGAATGGCGATAGGTTTGGGCCTTTTTTGGTTCCTCTTTTCGGATTCTATTATCAAAAAGGCAAACTAGAAATGGATGTAATAGTACCTTCTTATGCTAAGATAAACTATAGCATCACACCCAAAATAACAGCAGGACTCAACTGGAGAGCTACCGTAAAATCGTATAATGTACAAGGAGGAGGAATTCCGATATACTCGAGACCCTTTTACCTGCATCACCTCTCTAACGAGATAGCTGCTCACGTAGGCTACGAACCTATAAAGGGGTTGATAATAAGAGGAATGGCCGGGGTATCCCTAGGCCGTTCGTTTAGAGAATATCAAAATAGCGATAAAATAGATTTTGGGCTTAGTCTATTTAGATTTGGAGACGATAGGGTGCCGCTCAATACAGATTTTGAAGATGGACTATTTTACCGAGCTGAGATCGCGTATAGAGTCTACCTGGACTAACGGCCCAATAGAGAGCAGCTTAGTGTGGCTATATGAGCTATCTATAAGGCTCACACTATAAAGCTTTTTCAACTTTATAAGTGTGCTTTGGTGAGATATGAGAAGTGTGTCATTGGGTTTTAGGTGGTATAGTTCTGTCCTTTCTATAGTTAGACCCTTTTCTAAGTTTAATTTACGCAAGTAAAAATCATGAGGTTGATATCCAAGATTATCATCTAATAAAATTTTGGTGCCAGAGGTAAGTTTGGCCAAGTGGTCTTCGTCTTTAAGGTAATAGGATATGCCATTTGTTTCCCACTCAAAGTGTTTTTCCTCAGGATTAAATGCATAATTATATGCTTTTTGATAGCTTAATGTAGTTAGGACAAGAAGAAAAAGGGAAACACAAACGACCATATAGACATTAGATTTTATGAGTTGATGCACACTTATAGTCACCGCACCTGCAAGCATAGGAATTGCGGGGGCTACGTACCAAAAATTCTTTGTTCCGAATGAGAGAATAATTAAAAAAACCAGAGATTGAATAGTCCAAAACATCCATTTCCTATTAAAACGCTTAGTGAAAATAGGAGCTATAGCTATAAGTATAAATGACCAGACCCAAAACTCCATTTTGGAACTTTTCAGCAACTCAAAGTAGTAAGTAAATTTAGCATTATCAAACTTCAGATGGCTAGAAGTATTGATAAACCTAGGAAGTAATTCTCCATGCCAGACTAAATTCAGATACCCTGGCTGTGCCTGTTCTCTTAAGTAATAGTATAAAAAGATAGGAAGAGTTGCCATTCCGAGTGCTAGGTAAGAGTGCTTATTTTTAATAAGTTGGAGAATCTTCTTATCATAAAACAAAAACAAGACAAGTCCCGGCAACACCATGCCTATAGTTATGCTTTTACATAAAACTCCCAGGGCTACACTAATAGCAGTAAGGTAGATGTACTTGGAGCGTTCTGTCGTGCTGTACATATATACATTGTAAAATAGCCACGTACAGATACAAACCAATAGAGCCTCATGATCTCCAAACCTACCCGCATGCTCTGCATAGAAACCTGCAGACGTAGCGGTAATAGCAGCTGCCAAAACTCCAAGAAAAAAGTTTTTAGTCATTTTATAAAGCAATGAGGACAGTAACAATAGCGTGATAATGCTGAATATCACAGAAGGCATTCTTATACCCAGCTCATTAACCCCAAACAGATTAAGTGATCCTACTTGAAACCAAGTAAGGAGAGGCGGTTTTAGTTCATATGTTTCTGGGATAAAATTATATGTACGCACTAGCCATTCATGGGTTTGGTACATTTCTATTGCATTCACAGCATTTCTTGCCTCATCCCACATACGCATAGGTAGAAGCCCAACTTTGAGCCAAAGCGGTACGGTGAGTGGCACTAGTGCTAATAAGGTTAGAAAAAAGTATTGAAGCTTGCGGGCTTTCACTGTTTTATTCAATTTAGAAATCAATTCAAAAGTAATAACATTTTAGATTTACCATCAATTAAGCAAATTATCATTAGGCTGAAATTTCAATCAGAACCTCCAATTATATGGATTACAGAAAACCGTTAAATTGGGATTTTAAAAACGAATTTTTCGGCAGAGTAGAGGTTGCTTAAAGGTATTATTTAAGCAAATAAAAAAGGGATGGCTTAGTTTGTTATGCCATTGAAAAAAGCATCTTCAATATTTTTACCCTCTTTTAGAGCGAAGTAATTCTTACGTGCTTCCACCACAAAGAGACTAGAGTTATATTCAAGCACTATTTTTTCGAACAACTCCTGAGCTTTTACAGGATTATGGAGCACTTGTAAGGTGATAAAGGCGGAGCGATATAGTGCGTTATCTGCCAGTATATCTTCACCGTACTTTTCGTAGACGGCCGTATATAGCTTATTGGCCTCTTCGTAGTTTCCTTGCTTTTCCTGTACTCTAGCTTTTAGATAAAAAATCTCGTCGTTTAGCGTATGATCTGGATACTTAAAGGGGAGCAGGTTTAGTATTTCGGAGCACTTGGCTATGTTGTTCTGAAAAAGATAAAACTCAGCTGCAGCATATTCCTTCATGGCATCTTCTGTAGTGTCCAAACCTGTATTGTCTTGTATTAGCAGGGCCAGTTCTATGGCATTGTTGCTTATGAGCTGTGTAGTAGCCGTTTTTAAAATATCCAATTGGCTTTTTGCCCAATCAAAATCTCCTTCGTAGTAAGAGAGCTTAGCATTTTTAAACTTTGCCTCCTGACCCAAAGCGTCTTCTTTAAATTGCTTATCTACTTGGCCGTACATTAGCTTAGCGTCCCACACATTTCCCTGCATCAAGTATGCATCGCCTAGCAAGAGCTTGCACTCAGCTATAAATGTAGATTGAAGTCTTGGAGTTTCTATTATTGACTCTAGAATATGGACCCCAGCACCCACATTGTCATTATAAAAAATTTGTAATTCTGCCAATCTATAAAGACTGGCGGCCGTATTATAATTGGTACCATTTGCACTTACAAGAAGGTTTATTTTGTCTATTAAAAGACCCACCTCTTCTTTATTGGGCTTTATGCTTTTAGTGGTTTTGAGGTAAAGAGAATTAATCAAACCTTGTTGTGCAGGCAAAAAGTTGGGGAACGACATACCTAATCCTATTACGTATTCATACCCCTCTATGGCGGTATTATATTCCTCGTTTTGTACACACAGACTGGCTAATTGTAATACCCGTTGACCGTTGTTATTGTTTTTTTTGTCTAGTGATTTTACCTGCCTCAAAGCAGCAGTGTATTTTTTCTGCTGCAAGAAAACTTCTAGCAAAAGCTCGTCGAATATTTGATTACTTGGGTTCTTTTGAGCGTAAAGGAGAGCTCGTTGCTGCAGATAGGTAGAAGAGGCCTCCTCTTCATATACTACATCTAGTACGCGTGTTACGTATTCAAAAGTAGTCCCGTCTGCCTGTATCACTTCCAGGGCCAGGTCTGTCAAGTCTTTGGTGTTGTTTGTATTGCGGTAGCTGGCCAGCAGCGGTTCGTAAAAAGCAACAACTCCTTGTTTTTTTACACCTTGCTCGTAGGCCTGTATAGCTCTGTCGCTTAGCATTCTTCGTTCGAAGGACTGGGCTAGGATTAGTACAGTGTTTCTGTCGCTTACATTCTCTTTTATAAGCTTGTCAAAATAGCGATTGGCTTTTTCCTTTTCATCAAAATGAAGGTACACGTATCCTAAATCCACTTGATTGTTAATACGCGAAGGGTTTTCCTTTACTTGCTTTTCTACTAGTTTTTCGGCGTCTTTTTGTTCTTTTAAAGCAAGCAGCGTGTTTAGATAATTTTCGTAGATGTATATGGAATTGCTATTTTGTTTGTAGAGTTTTTTATATAACCCTTCTGCTTTTTCATATTCTTCATTTTCATAAAATTGAGCAGCAAGTTTTTCGTCTGTACTTTGAGCATAGTTTACTAGGCAGAAAAACAAAAGACATATAGATGTGACAGTTCGCATAAATTACAATACAAAGATAACGAAGTATGCGGGAGTAAAATTTGGATGGAGGACAAAGTGCAGGTAGAAACAGTCTAATTTCGGCCATCTGTAGGTCAAAACCATCTAATTGTAAATTAATTAGG
>Ga0105053_10010117_pt1 | contig 11843 bp, 11 predicted proteins | sample BON01_FD_78093 | JGI IMG/M metagenome (GOLD analysis project Ga0105053, IMG submission 78093) | Freshwater microbial communities from Lake Bonney liftoff mats and glacier meltwater in Antarctica - BON-01 | ecosystem: Environmental > Aquatic > Freshwater > Ice > Glacier meltwater | place: Lake...
CTGAAAGGCAGCGATGAACTCCCTCAGGACCAGCGGCGCTCTTGACGCCTTGCCGACATAGCCTCCGGCGGGCGGGTCGGAGCCTTGCGAACCCGATCCCCGGAACGGCGCGGGTTCCCTGCCCATCGCCCTTCACGTCTGGCCTATGCTCGCCCCCCGCTCTTGCTTTCTCAGAGATGACGAGGCTCGCGACTTGAGGCCGGACTGTGGGAGCCTGACGTTCGCCGCGCGGCGGCTCGCTGCTTGAGGCCCGATGGCCCCAGAGCGATCCGCTGCGACGAGGTCGGACCCCCTCCCGCTCATCCCGTTCCCGCCGCGGCAGTCTCGCAAGGCCCTGCGCCCCTCCCTGCGACGGAACGGGGGGAGTCTAGGACGGGGCGTTGGTACGGTGGGCTGGGGACGCTACTATTTCTGAAAGGGAAGTAGAGTCAGGGGGTTGTCGGCGCGCGCTATGCTGACAATCGACGGATTGTCAGCAGAGCTTCAGGACGTCGCGCGGTGCCTTGTCATCCCGGAAGCGCCGCAGGCGCTATCCGGGACGGGACGGGCTGTGATCTCTGCTGATCCTTCCGGACAGTCCGTCAGGGCTGGGCCGGAAGACGGCTGCGGCCATGCGGTCCGTTGCAGCAAAGGCCCCAGACGGGGACCACCTGCCTGTCTCCCGGACAACCGCTGCGCGGTTTCCGGGAGACACGGTGGGGGCAAGCTGCCGTCCCGGCTCTTCCCCCCGCTTTCGCCTGGGTTCGGCCGGGATGACAAGAGGGGGCATTGCAGCGGGATCGGCTGCATCGTGACGGGGTTGGACGGCATGCGATCCTGCCGTCGCTGTATCGCATGCGATACAGCCGTCGCCCCTCCACCACGCCTCGCGTGGTCACCCTCCCCATTGCTTCGCAACAGGGAGGAGACAGGCGGCGAAGACCCCGGGACGGTCAACCCTCACCCTTGAGCGCAAGAACGACCGCTTCGCGCCCGTGGGCTCAAGCTCTCTCCCAAACGGAGAGGGAGCGTTGTGCCGGCCGGTTCAGGGTGGCCGTGCGTGGGTCCGGATGGGCGGATTAGTGGACGGTCTGGACCTCGACAGGGGCGCTGTCCGCCACCGGGGTGATCGGCACGGAGACCGAGGGTCCGGCGTTGGGGAAATTGCTCTCGTCGCGGTCCGGGGCCAAGCCCTTCTCCAGCAGGTCCTTGATCTCCTGACCCGACATGGTTTCGTACTCGAGCAGGGCCTGGGCCAGGGTTTCGAGATCGGCGGCCTTGTCAGTCAGAATCTTGCGCGCCTCGTTCCAGCCTTCGGTGACCAGACGCTTGACCTCGGAGTCGATGATCCGGGCCGTGTCCTCCGAAACATTCTGGCTGCGGGCGACTGAGTGACCGAGGAAAACCTCCTGCTCGTTCTCGCCATAGGCCACAGTGCCGAGGATGTCGGAGAAGCCCCACTGGGTGACCATGCGGCGCGCCAATTTCGAGGCCTGCTGGATGTCGGACGAGGCCCCCGAGGTGATGTTCTCCTTGCCGAAGATCAGCTCCTCGGCCACCCGACCGCCGGCCATGATGGCGATACGATCGACCATCTGCTGGTATTTCATCGAATAGCGGTCGCCTTCCGGCAGCTGCATCACCATACCCAGAGCCTGACCGCGCGGGACGATGGTCGCCTTGTGGACGGGATCGGCCATCTTGACGTTGATGGCGACGATGGCGTGGCCGCCTTCATGATAGGCGGTCAGGCGGCGCTCTTCCTCGTTCATGGCCATGGATTTGCGCTCGGCACCCATCATGACCTTGTCCTTGGCGTCCTCGAAGTCGCGCTGGGTGACCATGCGGCGGTCCTTGCGGGCCGCCGTAAGCGCCGCCTCATTGACCAGATTGGCCAGGTCGGCCCCGGAGAAGCCGGGCGTACCACGGGCGATGGTCTTGGTATCAACGTCGGCGGCGAGCGGCACGTCCTTCATGTGCACGCGCAGGATTTTCTCGCGACCGGCCACATCGGGGTTGGGCACCACGACCTGACGGTCGAAACGGCCGGGACGCAGCAGGGCCGGGTCCAGCACATCGGGGCGGTTGGTGGCGGCGATCAGGATGATGCCTTCATTGGCCTCAAAGCCGTCCATCTCGACCAGCAACTGGTTCAGGGTCTGCTCGCGTTCGTCATTGCCCCCGCCCAGACCGGCACCGCGGTGACGGCCGACGGCGTCGATCTCGTCGATGAAGATGATACAGGGGGCGTTCTTCTTGGCCTGTTCGAACATGTCGCGCACGCGGCTGGCACCAACGCCGACGAACATCTCGACGAAGTCCGAGCCGGAGATGGAGAAGAAGGGCACGCCCGCCTCACCCGCGACGGCGCGCGCCAGCAGGGTCTTGCCGGTGCCGGGAGGGCCGACCAGCAGGGCACCCTTGGGGATCTTGCCGCCCAGTCGCTGGAATTTGCCGGGATCCTTGAGGAAGTCGACCACCTCCTGCAGCTCCTCCTTGGCCTCGTCCACGCCGGCGACGTCCTCAAAGGTCTTGCGGCCCTTGTGCTCGGTCAGCAGTTTGGCCTTGGACTTGCCGAAGCCCATGGCCCCACGCGCGCCACCCTGCATCCGGTTCATGATGAACAGCCACAGGGCGATGATCAGGATGAAGGGCGCCAGGCCCAGCAGTGCGGTCACCCACACCGACTGGCGGCTGGATTTGACGTCGACCGCAGCACCCTTGGCCTGGATGCTGTCGACCAGGGCCGCATTGGGAACGGGGGTGATGACGGTGACGATCTTGCCGTCAGACAATGTCGCCTTCACCGTTTCGCCCCGCACCTCGACGCTGACGATATTGCCGTCGTCCCGCGCCTTGAGCAGGTCGGAATAGCTCATCTCTACGGGCTGGGCCGCAGCGGCCTTGGTACTGGGCGGGGCGGCGATACCGCCGGGGCGGCTGGCGGCGACATAGAAGGCCATGGCCCCCAAGATGATCACGCCCCAGATAGCCAGATTGCGCAGGTTCATTCTCGTCTCGGTCCTTGGGTGCGCCACAGCGCCCGGTCGTCAGTGATGTCAGCTTCAGAAAATAGGGGGTTCCAGGGCAATGCGCCATGGATGGTGCCGCCAAGGTCCCGTTCGTGCGTCATTCGGTCCAGCGCCAGCGCCAGTCTTTGATCGACCAGCGTCGTCGCCCTCCCCACCCTCTCTGCAAGAACCGGCGCAGTTCCATCGTTCCGGATCAGCACAGGGATGGAGCCGCGCGCGGCGGGCGGCAGGGCCTTCAGCACGGCCCGGTCGGGGCCGGACAGGGCCGCCATCCGACCTGCGGCCGGAACTGCGGACCAGCCGGGCGTCTCGACCGTGACCGCCCAACGGCCGTCCCAGACCGCCTCGACACCGGGGAATAGCGACAGCGGGAGACGCGGACGGCGCGTGAACTCCCCGGCCTCGCGCATCAGGAAAACAGCCTTGCCGGCGGCCTCCAGGCGAGTGCCGCACAGGACGGAGGTAAAGTCCGCGCCGGATCTCAACCGGGCAATCAGGGTGTCCAACCGGTCCCCGCGCGGGAGCCGATCGCCCCCTCCGGCGGAGACGAGGGCGGCGGCAAGAACGGGACCATCGACCGTTCGGTGCAGTTTCAATACCCCCTCCCCCGTTGAAAGAAGGATTGAGCGCTCGGCGTTGCGGCCGTCGTTCTTGCGCGAAACGGCGATGGCCGGGCGAATGCCCCCTCCGCCTTCCGATGGATGGGTCAGCATTTGCCGCGCCCGGCTCCGCGCAAACCGGGGGTCCACATTGGCCGGATCGTCGATCCAGCTCGCCCCCTGCCCCGCCAGCCCGGTCCGGATTTCCAATCGCCCGACGGTCAGCATCGGACGCAACAGCATCAGGCCGCGCCCCTCGGGCCAGACCGGGGACGGCGACCAGTCGCGCAGTCGACCGAGGGTCGAGCCCTCGGCGCGCATGACCTCAGCCTCGGCGATGTCATCAGCGGTATGGGCGAACAGGATGACGCGGGCCCCGGCGGCGCGCGCCGCCTCTGCGATCAAGCGGTGGCGGGCTCTGCGGGCGGCGGCGGGCAGACCCGCTGCGGGCTTGGGGCCGGTCCAGTGCAGGCCGCGCCAGTCGGCCCCGGCTTCGCGCGCGGCGCATTCAGCGAAGGTCATCCAGACCGGGCTGTCAGGGCTGAGGCCGTGATCGACGGTCAGGGCCAGCAGGCGGCGGCCATTCGCCCTCGACCAATCGGCGGCGAGGCTTAGCAGGGCGATGGAGTCGCCGCCGCCGGACAGGGCCAGGGCGAGCGGACGGTCGCAATTGGTCTCCAGCCGCGCACACAGGCCGGCCTGAACGGACCCGGTCCAGTCGGCAGTGTCTGGCGTCAGCCCGGTCTCCGGGCCGGCGGCGCGGCCGGAGCGGCGGCGCAGCCGATGCGGGTGCGGGCCACTGTCGCCCGGGCGCGAACGGCCGGGCTGGCGGTCTCGGCGTAGCGGCGGGTGAATTCGGTCAGGGCGGTGCAGGCCTGGGTCTTGCGATCCGTGGCGTTCAGGGCGTTGGCCAGTTCCAGCGTCGTCGAGGCAGCCCAAGGCGCTGTCGGCCAGCCTTGCAGAGCCGTGGCATAGGCCGAGACCGCACCGGCCTGATCGCCGGCAGAGACACGCAGATCGCCGAGGCGGCTGGAGGCCTCCCGGGCTTGGGGCGTATCGGGCCAGGCGGCGATGACGGTCTGAAGGGCGCGATCGCCCCGTGCCGGGTCGGTGGCCGCCAAACGGGCCGCGGCGGTCAGGTCGCGCGCCGCGTCGCCGGTCGGCGAGGTGGTCGGAACGGGCGAACTCAGCTCGGCCTCGCGCGCCGCCGCCGCCTCCATGGCACGGACGCGGCTCTCGGCGTCGCGGACGCGGGTTCCGAGGGCGGTGTTGTCGCGTCCGGACTCATCCAGCTGAAAGGTCAGGCGCTCGATCTCGCCGTTCATTCGCTGGACGGTGGCCTCAATGTCGGAAAGGCGGCGGTCCATCAGGCCGACACGGCCTTGCAGGGCGATGACCTCGGGATCGGGCTCGATGATGACCGGTTGGCCGGCGGCGTTGCGCTGGGTCACGGCCCGCTCGAGGCGGCGGACGTTGCGGTCCAGCTGATCCAGACGACGCTTGTCCCACTGTACCGCCTCAACCGGCGCGGTCTGGGCCACGACCGTGGTCGTGCCCGCGATCAGGACAACGCCCAGAACGGTGATCAGGGCATTGCGCGAACGAAGGGCGGAGGGAAACTTGAGCATGGTCGTTGTCGTCCCACCGATTTGAGGCCGGTTCAAGGTCTCCCTCCCCATCGCGAGCGACGGGGAGGGAGACCTGTTCCTAGCGCGACGCGCCCGAGACAACCGCCGTATGGGCGTTGCGGTTTCGGGCGAAGGCTTCCTCGTTGGAGCCGGCCGCGATCGGGCGTTCCTTGCCATAGCTGATGGTGTCGATACGGCCGGCGGAGACGCCGCGCTGGACCAGATAGCTCCGCACCGATTCCGCGCGGCGGGCGCCGAGGGCGAGGTTGTATTCCCGGGTGCCGCGTTCATCGGCATTGCCTTCGATGCGGATGGCTACACCCGGATAGCGTTGCAGCCAGGCCACCTGGGCGTCCAGCCGTGCAAACGCCTCAGAGCGGATCGTATAGCGGTCGAGGTCGAAATAGACCCGGTCGCCCACATTGACGACGAAATCCTGTTCCGAGCCGGGGGCAGCAGCCCCCATGTTGCCGCCCGAGACCGGACCGGCACTGTTGTCGGTGTACTGGTTGTTGCCCCCAGACGGGACGGTGTTGCCGGCCCCGGTATCGGCCGGAGTGCGCGGGGTGCAGGCGGCGATCGCGGTCACGGCCAGGCCGACGGTGTCCAGACGGACGAGGGTCGAGGTCTTCATCATCGGGTCGTCTCCTTGAAGGGGGGCCGGAGCCTCCGCTTGACTGTTAAAGGCTTGCTACGGTTGCGCCAGCGGTTTCGCCAGTCGCGATAACGCGAATTTGACCCAAGGGGTCCGCTCCGGATCAGGCAGAGCAGCCGTCTGCACCGCCGCCAAGGACGACCGGCTGCTGGTCAAGCAGGGGCGACCAGGCGGGATCGGTCCCACGCCCTCCATATCCGGCCTGTGATATGACGCGGCCCGACAGGTCGACGACCCACAGGCGCGTATCCCCGCCCGGCGACTCGCGCGCGAACATGATATACCGACCGTTGGGGGCCCAGGACGGACCTTCCTCGAAATAGCTGGACGACAGGATGCGCTCGCCCGAGCCGTCAGGGGCCATGACGCCGGTCGAAAACCGGCCGCCGCCCTGTTTGGTAAAGGCGATCAGATCGCCGCGCGGGCTCCAGTTCGGGGCGGTGTAGAGGCCGCCGCCGCGCGAAATGGGCCGCTGGCCCGAGCCGTCGGCCTGCATCGTATAGAGCCGGGCGCTGCCCGACCGGTCTGAGGTGAAGACGATACGGCTGTTGTCGGGCGAGAAGGACGGCGAGGTATCGATGCCGGGGTCACTGGTCAGGCGTCGCAACTGGCGGCTGGCCAGGTCCATCACATAGACGTCGGTATTGCCGCCCCGGATGATCGAAAAGGCCATTTTCGACCCATCATTGGAAAAGCGCGGAGCCAGCACCTGGCCGTCGAACTCGCCCAGACTCTCGCGTCGGCCGGTCGACAGATTGAACAGATAGATGCGGCTGTAGTCCCGGCCCAGAGCCACATAGGTGATCTCATTGGGGTCGCTCAGCGAGAAGCGCGGTGACATGATCACCTCGTCACCCTGGGTCAGATAGACCGGATTGAACCCGTCCTGATCCGAGATGGCCAGACGCGACAGCCGGTTCAACTGGGTGCCGCTTTCGGCGACGAAGATCACGCGGCTGTCGAACAGGCCGCTCTCGCCGGTCATGCGCTGATAGACCAGGTCGGCGATCTTGTGCCCGATACGACGCCATTGCTCGGGCGTGGCGGTGAACTGGTAGGAGGCCAGCTGGCACTGGCGATAGGGATCGTACAGGCGGAAGCCGAAGTCATTGCGACCGTCGGGCCGGGGCGTGACCGCGCCGTACAGCACCGCCTGGGCCCCGATCGAGGTCCACTGCGAAAAGGTCGGGGCATTGGCCAGGGTCAGGCCGGTCTCGACAAAGCCCGCCGGGTCCAGCGGCTCAAAATAGCCCGAGCGGCGCAGGTTGGCGCGGATCACCCCGCTCAGGTCGGCACCATTGGGTCCGTTGAAATTGACCACGGCGATGGGCAGGGCGCGCAATACGCCCCGATCAACAACGATCTCTTCTTGCTGCGGCACAGGCGTCTGGGCCGCGACCGTGTCAGCGACACAGAGCGTCGCCAGGGCGACGGATGCGAGCAGGATCGTCAAACGCATGAAAAAATCTCCAGGTCGGGCTGTGGAGCGACCGGGTCGGCTCCGGCCTGTCGCTATAACCAGCTTGAGTGTGAATGCGGCGACTTTCGGGTCAGGTAGCCGCAGCTCGTGCAGGAATGATGGTCGGGTCGGCTACAGAAGTCTTGGAGCATCTCGGATAGCTTCGAGACCGGCAGAGTGTTTGGCGCATAATATCTGGTGCCCGCGATAGGCAAAAAGGCGTTCTGGGTGATGGGGCAGGTCGCCCATCCTTGCTTGCTCCTTTGCTCGAACCACTCGTGAGCGGCTTCGTGCGCAACGTGCCTGACGTCCAGCAGCACAATCTGCACATTGACGTCGAGCCGGTGAATCAAGGCAGATCAACGCGAAACTTGTTGACCCGTTCGAGGTTGACAGGCGAACCGCCTCGACAGGAGAGCAGAGGCAAGCCAATTCTGTAGCGACTCCGATCAAACCGATTTTCGTTTTCTGCCGCAGCGCGGGCGCGAGCCAGAACATCGTCGTCAATGGAAAGCGTCGTGCGCATTCCATCTCTATAACTCATCACGCATCAACGCGGGCGGTCACTGTCTGCCGCACATCGCAGCTGTCCGAAACGAGAAAGGCAGCTCCTGCTGCTCATAACCCGTGGGCATGTCGAACGGGGCTGCGGCGCGGATGGCGCGCAGGACACTGTCGGCTGCGGCCCGCCAGACCGGATCACTGCGCGTCTGGGCCAGCCGGGGTGAGCCGACAATGCCGCCCCGCTCGTCCAGCGTCACTCGCACCCCGATGCTCAGATCGTCAGAACCGGGCAGATCACAACTGACGTTCCAATAGGGTGTGACCTGACCCGCCAAGGCCTGCAATGAGGCGCGCCCAACGGCCCGCGGAGCCGCCCCCTGTCCCTGCTGTCCGGTCGGCGGACGCGGGCCGGGACGCGGACCCGGCCGGGGCGGGCCGGCCAGGGCGTCCAGGTCCAGCGTCTCCTCGCGGCGAGGCGGAGCCGGGCGCGGCGGCTGGGGACGGGGCGGCGGGGTCGCGCGGGGCGGGGTCGGTCGCGGCGGGGTCGCCTTCTTGACCGGGGCCGGGGTGGGCAGCGGCGGAACGGGCTTGGGCGGAACAGGTTCAGGCGGCACCGGTTCGGGCGGCGTCGGAGCGACCGGCGCGGTCGCAGCCTCCTCGGTTACCAGTTCCTCATCAGGATTATCGGGCGCGGCGGCCTCGATGATGGTGTCGGAGATGATCGACACCGGCACCGACATCTCCACCTTCATCGGCGGGCGCGCAGGGCCGAGCAGGCCGTAGCCAAGCACGCCCAGTATCACCGCCGCGTGGACGGCGATCGAGGCGGCCAGGGAGGAGCCGGGCCTCTCCAAGCCGTCAGCCCTCCTCGACCGTCGGAGCGCCGGCGGCCGTGTCGGTGATCAGATTCAACCTGGTGAAGCCGGCCGAGGACAGCCGCGCCATCACCCGGGCCACGGCCTGATAGGGTGCCCGGCCATCGCCGCGTACGGAGACGACCTTCTCGCGACCGTCAGACCCTGCGGCCTGGACCACGGACAACACCAGTCGATCAAAGCTGACTTCGCTTTCGCCGACATAGATGGCCCCGTCGCGCTTGATCGAAATGACCACCGGATCGTCCAAAGCGTCGATCGCGCTGGCCTCCGTCCTGGGCAGTTCGACCGGCACGGCGACACTCAGCAGCGGAGCCGAGACCATGAAGATAATCAGCAGCACCAGCATCACATCGACCAGCGGCGTGACATTGATCTCGCTGAGGGGCTGTTTGCGCGCTCGTCTGCGGCCACGGACCCGTCCGCCGCCACTGCCGCCTGCCAGGGCCATGTTCAGAACTCCCGGCGGCTGAAGTCGGTGGAGGTCGGCTGCGGTGCCGGTGCCGGCGTCGTCGGCCCGGCCAGTCGGCGCGCCACGGCGGCCTGCAGATCGTCAGCGAAACTCTCCAGCCGGCCCGTGAATTTGCCCGCGTCGATCGAGAATTTGTTGTAGGCGATATAGGCTGGGATGGCCGCCGCCAGACCGATGGCCGTGGCGAACAGGGCCTCGGCGATGGCCGGTGCCACCGTGGTCAGATTGGTGTTGCCCGCCGAGGCGATGGCCCCGAAGGCGTTCATGATGCCCCAGACCGTGCCGAACAGGCCGATAAAGGGCGAGGACGTCGCCACCACCGACAGCACCCCGAGGCCGTTCTCGACCCGCTGGCCCTCGCGGGCGATCAGACTGTCGAGCGCGCGGTCAATACGCGACATCAGCAGATTGGCCTGGTTCTCGGTCAGCGGCCCGCGCGTGCGTGCCTCGCGCCAGTCGGCCAGGGCGACGACCAGCATCCGCGGCAGGGGATGCGCGGGCTTTGACCCCGCCTGGGCGGCGATATCCTCGAGCGATTGTCCCGAGCCGACGGCCGCCTCGAAGGCGTTGGCCTGACGGTTCAACGCACTGAAGCGCACGGTCTTGTCGATGATCACCGCCCATGACCAGAGCGAGGCCAGGGACAGGCCGATCATGACCGTCTTCACGACGATGTCGGCCTCTATGAAGAGGTGTACCGGGTTCATCATTGAGGCTTCGGCGGCGAGGGTCATGCGAGGGTCCGTGAACTCTGTCGTACCCTGTCCACCGGACGGGCGTGGCGGTTGTGTGGCGGCTCCAGCCGGGTCTAGCGAGGTGTGGCCGCGGCGTCACCTGTCTGCACGCGACAGGCGGGTGAAATGGTCAGGCTTCGCGCGCCAGCCACGGCCCGACCTTGTCGCGCAGGAGGCGCGTCGGCCGCCGGGGCCGCCCGTCCATATGGATGCAGACCACCTCCACCTCGGCCCGACACAGGATGTCTTCGCCGCGGGTGATGGACTGGGAGATGAGCAGCCGCGGCCCCTTCACGGCGTCATAGCGGGTGCGCACCACCAGCGGGTCATCGATCCGGGCGGGCTTGAGGAAATTCAGCTCCATCTTCGAGACCACGAAGGCCATCGGTGCGTCCCCGTCCAGCAGTTCGGCGTGGCCGATCCCCATCAGCCGCAAGCAGTCCGAACGCCCGCGCTCGAAATAGCGCACATAGTTGGCGTGATAGACCAGGCCGGTGAAGTCAGTGTCCTCGTAATAGACCCGAACCGGCAGGCGGTGCTCACGGCCTTCGAAACGGCCGGCGGTGGGGGCGTCAGGCGTCGTCACGGAACGGCCCGTATGGCCGGGGGCTCCGGAAAGCCCGGGCAGTCTGTAGCGATCATGGCGCGGAACTCCCTGTTCAACGGGTCCTGGCTCAGCAGCATCCGGTTCGGGCGTGAGATAAAGCCGACCGCCTGCCCGCCGCGCCCGGCTGCGATATAGCCGCAGACCACCCGGCCCCGACCCGGTTCGATCAACTGCACCTCGGCCGCCGATCCCAATTGTTCGCGGGCCTGGCGCAGCACCCGACGCGAGGCCGGCTCCTCGGTAAAGCCTGCGCCGGAGCCCTGGGTGACGAACCACAGCGCCAGTGCCCCAAGCACGATCACCACCAAGCCCAGCACGGCGATCAGTCTGTCGGTTGATAATACCCGTTGCGCCATACGGTCTCCCTGAGCTGCAACCATGCCGGGGTTCGGGCGGCAGGTGAAGGGCTCAGGGCATGGTCCTGGCCATAAAGCGGTCGAACAGCGGCACAGTGAAAGCCGTATCACCATGGGCAGGACTGTAGACCATGCCCTTCTTGATCAGGCTGGCGCGCACGGGACCCGTGGAGTTCACCTTGACCCCCAACTGCCCGGCGATGTCGCCCGACCGGTGAGGTCCGGCTCCCAGCTGGGCCATGGCCCGCAAATACCGTTTCTCTGTGGGTGTCAGCCGATCAAACCTCACGCGAAAAAAACTGCGGTCGAGCGCCGCTATGGCCCGGGGCGTCGCCTTGTCGACATCGGCCGCACCGATCTGTGAGGTGTCCGCCGCCAGCCATGCGTGAAAGCCCCACTCCTGGATGAAATAGGGGTAGCCTTCGGTTATCTCGAATATGCGTTTGACGGCAGGTTCGGTAAAATCCGCCCCTTCCTGCTGTGCGGGCGCCCGCAATGCGGTGCGCGCTTCATCCAGAGACAAGGCTCCGGCCTCGGGGAAATCAAACAGGCGTTCAGCGTAGGATTTCGACCGCCCCGTCAATCCCACCAGTTGGGGCAGGCCGGCACCGAAGAGCGTCACGGGCAGTTGCCGTTGCGCAACCTTGTGCATGGCGGCAATCAGCGCGCTCATCTCAATCTCGTCCAGGTACTGCAACTCGTCCATGATCAACGCGACCGTGGTCCCCCGTTCCCGGGCGGCCTCACCGATCTGGATCAGCAACTCGGGAAGGTCGGTTTCAAGATCTCCACTGTCCGCAACACCGGGCTCCGTTTCGCCATCTAGGCTCAGGACCCATTAAAGGGATTCACACGGTCGTGGCGATCTGATTCACTGGTGGCAGGAGGAGCCTGTCATGAGTGATCTGTTTTGGCTGACGGACAAGCAGATGCGTCGGATCAA
>Ga0105053_10010119_pt1 | contig 11842 bp, 10 predicted proteins | sample BON01_FD_78093 | JGI IMG/M metagenome (GOLD analysis project Ga0105053, IMG submission 78093) | Freshwater microbial communities from Lake Bonney liftoff mats and glacier meltwater in Antarctica - BON-01 | ecosystem: Environmental > Aquatic > Freshwater > Ice > Glacier meltwater | place: Lake...
ATATTATTTCTGCCATTGATTTTTTATCAACATTGATTGATGTTGCTTTTATTACTTCCTAAGAAATAGTTTAGTAGCTTTGCTTGAAGCTCTCTCGCTCGAATCTTTTTAGATTTGAGGTATCGGTGTCTTTATATATTCAAATTCAATAAACACATGACGTATTCATTTCCAGTTGAATTCTCGAATCTGTGCAATCGATGCAATGCATTGATCTGTTTTGAGAAAATAGTTATGTTTTTTCGTACAACATATTGAGTTTGATAAACTTGTATATTGTATTCAATACTACACTTTAAAGTGCAAAAATGAAAAAATTTATTTAAAGGGAATTTATTGAAGAAATTTATATATATACCAAGTATTTCAGGAGGTGAGCAATGTATCTAAGAAAGAGAGTTCTTTACTTGGGAGTGATTTTGTCACTTTTCATAGCCAAACACACAGTTTCGGGGCAAAGAATATGTGGAAATGGGATTTTGGAACCTGGTGAACAATGCGAAGGAATTAATACAACCAAATGTAATGCGTGTAATATTTCAGCGCCATACATGTGCACAAACGCGAGACGAACACTGAGCAATTCAATTGGACAACAGATTGAGTGGCAAAACAATGCGAGTGTGGTGGGTGGGCGTCAACTTGTTTTACTACTTGGTAGCGATTCGCTTCCTATTGCAGAACAGTGTACTGAGATAAACATGGGAATCATAGGGGAATTATACAGTCCGCTTGTTGAGACATCAGTAGCAAAGGACTTTTTCTACGCTATAAGCACTTGCAAGTTTTTCCCCCCTGATACGTATTTCGAGTTCAAAGACTCGTGTGTACAAACACCACTCGATGAATGTGTTGCTGGATTGTCAGAATGCGACAAGAATGCGTTTTGTATTGAACCCACTAATGGAATAGGATACTCGTGCGAATGCGACCCTGATTTTTTTGTGGGCAAACACAATGGGTCCTTGTGTTACGAAAGTGGCATAGAAATTATCATGAACATCACAGCAAGCACTGCTGGAAACGCACAATCAGACCGGGAGATGATGGTTGTGTTGCGGAGGAATATCATGCAAATCTTAATCAATAATTCGTACATCTACACTGGCGTTGAGTATCCTGATGTTGACATTGCTCTTCTGGAAGAAGGAGTGAAAGAGTATGTCATTGATGAAGACACAAATGTCATTACGACGGGCGTTTTCACCAGTCGGAAAATTTGGCGAATTGTGATTCGAGTTGCCACCAAGTATGTGAATTTGCAATTGATTTCGAAATCTTTGATTTTCGATAATTACACAGAATTCACCACGACTCTGGACTCCTTGGACAATTACAATTCGCCCGGTGACAGCCCGATGTACATAGTACATAACACACACAAATGTAGTAACTACAAATCAAGAACTTGTACAAGCAACTCAGACTGTATTAGTGGAGGAGTTTGTAACGAAACGCCCGATTTTTCTGTCAAAGTAATGACCTCAGGTGGTTCTACCGAGCCATTAGCAGTGTCGACATCCTCTTCGAGCATCCTGTCTGTGACATACGATTCATTAGAAGAAATGCTGAATGTCCGCGTCCGGTATAGTACAGATGACGACAACGTAATTGACATCCTGTACATTCCCAATGTGGTTCCCCTTGTTACTGCGTTGGAAGCTGCTTCATTCAATTCTGACGAGTTTCCATGCTTACCGATAGGAACAGGCAGTATTGTGCAGGATCAAGAAAATACAGTATGTTGTTTGAATCGTTTCGAAAATAGATACACAACTGTGTTGGAGTTTGGAACATTTGTTACAGGGTCTGTGTTCACTTCCGAGATCGCGTTACAACAATCGCGTTTGATGCCAAACACACTGCCGCTTAATAATTCAATTGATATCCTGAAAAGTCCTGTAGACTTTACAACGGGATCTTTCAAAAACATGCCTCGCTCAAAGTCAGTTCTTGATCCCGCAAAAAACAATGGATATAAAGACGTGAATCTGTTCCTTGCTGTCGAAGATATACAGACAAAGGGAGCAATTGTGACGCAGATTCCTATGTGAAAGAGTCTGAGGTTTTTCATTGGCATGCTGCATGTCAAGGGCATGAGGAGTAACAGGATCAGTGTGGCGCATTCGCAATCTATCCTGACTGTAGACATTACTGAATCGTATTTCTTCTCCACTTCGAGTCCCACGACTGCAGCGGGTTCTTTCATACAAGACGTCTCTGTTGTCTTGCGCGAAATTAAAGACTGTTGTTCGGAAAATACGACGAAATTTGCCACGATTACAGTGATTGTCCCCAGTACTGTCTATGCAGACGACCCAACTACTGTTATTTCGCTTTCTTCTGTTGTGGGTCAGCACAGGGTTATTACGGACACAACAAACTGGAAAAACGTACCCGTGCATGAGCTTCTACTCGGGTGACAATAAAGAAACTATTGATTCAACAATCAACAAAAATTCGTGGTGTGGGTTACGAGACCCCATATGTGTCGCACTGTCATACGGAACAAGTGCAATTGGTCCAGGTGGTACTGTTACTTTAACAATCCCTCTCCCTGATAAGATTTGGGACAAGAATAAAATCATTGAAGAAGATCTGCTGACATCTGAATCTCTCTTCATTGACTTTATGATTATCATAAAAAATAACAATGATAATTCGACTCTGATGACGACACTACAAACACAAACAAAGTTGACTGCAACAAGTATCATCTCCATGTGCACAGAAACACAGGTGGTAGGAGGCATTGGCGACATTATGGATATTGACATCTTCCTGGGCCTAGCAGGCAATGAAAACGAGTTTGAGACAGGGCTACTCAAATCTCTCAACTTTTCCACAACTTCAGAAGCACTAGTACGAGACGTTTCGACGAAAGAATCCAACGTGATGACGTTGTTGTTCAAGGGATCTACTGTTGCGTTTGAAAAGGAGTTCGCAAAAGAGTATACACTAGCGGTAGAAGACATGGCTACACTACACATTATCAATCTGGAAAAGCTGGCTGCCGTTCAAGCACTTATCAACAATGGAGGTGCATACAGCGTCGAACCCAACACCGATTCTACGCTGGGAACCATTTCTAAGCTCGTCACCTCACCTGCACTTTTGAATCTGTGTCCATACTAAACCATTAAACTGAATTTCGGCTGCATCAGTAGACGGGATTTCACACAACGTAGAATTGACTTTACTCAAAACTCCATTATGCCGTTAACAGCGCGAGGGTATAGCGATTCTGACAAAGAATCTGTGCACAAGCGCGCTGGTTTGTGGACACAAAATCTCTTGGGCGAGTCGCAATATGCAAAGGAAGCCATTCCTGTAACGCGAATTCAGGTTGTTCTTCTCCTGCATCAATTTACTGTGGTTGTATCCGAGTTCCTTTTGCTCCTACTGTCCCTTGGAGTAAGGCCCAGCTCGAAAACGAGAAAATCAACTCAATCTTGGACTTGGCACAAAACACGATTACTACCATGCTGCTTTCGTATGACAAGAATGTGGGGGTAGTATACAATCCCACTGTGGAACTAGTCATGTCTATGAATATTGCAGCAACCGCGGCAGACATCATAGAAAATCAGAACGCGATTGCTGCCAAGTTCGCGGAAGGAGCCGATGTGGATCCTACAACTGTTACCGTTGATGTCACAACGATTCTTGCGGTCCAATCTGATATCAGACGGCTACGTCTCTTAGAATCCAATACACCTCCTCTGTCGAGCTTTGATATTCGAGTGACGTTTGCAGGAAAAGACGTCGAAAAGACTCTTAAAACAGCGTCTTCATTCAAGACAAATGTCCAGGACAACAATAGCTTGCAATCTAAGAATATAGTAAATACCATCAACACGTTCATGACTGAAACAGTACCTTCATTCTCTGCAAAGCATACTTTGGTAGACGCAACCAAGACCAAGCAGTCTCCTCGGGAAATTAACAAATGTTTTGATGATGAAACATGGGAAATCAATGTCACAAAAATTCTGAAGCTATCCATTGGTAACAGCAACACAAACGCCCCGAAAGTGGGGGTCGTCAGCTGTACAAAGAGAAGTATCAGAATGCGTGAGAGCAAGGATCTAGTCAACAACCTTGATATGCGCGGGCCGCGTAGGGTTGATGATTGGCTGTCGATTCCCCGAGATCATGTCTTGGACACAGCCCAGTGGATGCATGGATGGGAATGGTGGGACTTTTGCGCTGATGCTCCAAAAAATGCCAGATACAATCCAGAATTCGACATCGCGTGGCAGACCATCAGACAAGAGGCCAGTCAAAAATGCTGCTTGTGCAACCCGGAGCCAAAAAAGCCCAAAACATCGAGCCTGTACAAGCATGCATATTCATGGCCGCTGATTTTGCAAGACAACGTAATCCACGATCTCTACACACGCTTGTCGTATCCTCTGCACTCTGAGGGACTCGATTCCATCAATTACAAAATCAACCCGCAAATCCGGAATTTCCGTATTGATTATGGGGCAAATATGATGTTGTTTGATACAGAGACAGCATACGGTGGCAACCTCATGCCACTGTTGGCGTGGGACATTGACGACATGGGTCGTACTGTCTTGCCGTCGTGTGGCCCGGGACAGTGGCTTTCCTGGCTGGATTGGTGCGATCTCTGTCCTATGAACTCATACAAAATGGGCGATCAGATTGAGCTTTCACAGAAAGATCAGATCTATGAGCGCGGAGGAGGTTGCAACTTGTGTCTGTTGAACGCAGTATCATTTTCGGGAAGTACATCCGTGAAAGAGTGCTTGTGTGATAAAGGGTTTTTCAAACACACAGACAATACATGTACAATGTGCCCTGCTGGAACATTCAAGGACACAATCTCAAGTATCGATTTGTGTACAGCATGCAAAAATGGATATAGAGCAAGATCTGGTTCCACCAGCGTTGCAGGTTGTTTTGACACCGAAGAGTTAGACACCCACAGTCTTTACAAGAGCAATCTCGGTCTCTTGCAATATCAAACAAACGTACAGCCCAATTGGGTTGACACACAAGTATCTTATCAAGACCAAGCGAGATTGTGTACGCTGGTCAACGATCTGTGCACCTTAGATTGCGGGGGTCTGAGTGTCTACACCACACCCGAAATCAAAGAATATTTTTTGAATCACATTGATAATGATAGGATCTCACTTTTACAGAGGCCCGGATACATGGGACCCTTGCCTCCTGGTTTCAGCGAACAAATGACTGTTGTAAAACAGTGGGTTCTAGGATCTGTGTTAACAAGCAAGCTTCAATTGCAAATAAAATCTATTGATTTATCGCAGGTGCACGCAGGGGATGATGTGTACCTTGTCAATTTTATCTCTTCGATAAAACTCGATGTCGACGACAGCTCGGTCGACTGGAATTGGATACTCTGTGGCAAAAAACTACCGGGCACTGCCACGAGCACGTACTCATTCTGCACAGATGAAGAGGATCCCGACAATATTGGTGTCCGCAACTATGAAAATAAGCATATTCTGGATGGAAACATTGTCCTTTTGAACGGAGAGGGATGTTGCACGTCTTGTTATTACGACAACAAATGGATGCCTGATTGTCTGGAAAAATCAAACAATCCTAACAAAAACAGCATGTATGACAACACACTATGGTGGACTCCTTTCACAAATAAGCCAGTGCCACCCGAAAATCAAGACTTCTGGGTGTACAATTTTTTCGTCGTTGGTGAATCCGAAGCATGTACCAAATACAATTGCGACGAAAACATGGTTTTGATGAATTTGTGACAACATATCAAAACACAAGTGTATCCCGCAAAAGACGTTACAATCAATTTCCTCCCTGGCAGTGTATTTTCATACATAGTCCTGTCACCTCATATTGGGTTGAGTCTCGTGGAATCAGGCTCTCAAGTCAACTACGTAAATGGTGAAAATGGTATTGGGTATGTCAAGAATGTCCCCCTTCCTCACAATTGGAAACCAGGCATGTCTGTCGACATCACTCCTTCCATTGTTCTCAAAAAACTCAAAGATGAATCCAGACATGATTTACGAATGAATGTTTTCATGTCTTCAAAGCTGCTGACTGCGGATGAGTCCGACTGGATCACATGTGGTTCGAAAAAGCACAAAATAAATGCAATGTCACCCACCAGCATTTCCACCGTCGCAACCAAGCAGACACTTGCTTGCTTTTTTACAGACACAATGGTCCACAACAAACTCGGCATCAATGACTTCAACATCAACAATTTTGCAACAATGTTCATGACAAGCAACAATGCATGGAAATCCAGCGGTGGTTTCTTGCTGGACCCTCCTCTTTGCGCGGGAAAATCGAAATCGTGTAAACCAGGACAGATTGAATTTCCCGGTCGAGATAACGTGGCAATTCTTTCTGGATATTCTCGGTGTGATCTCAAAACCAGTCTCGGTCATCAAAATCTGCCCTGCATGTACACGGTAGACGACATTGCAGACAAGTATATGATTTCGCAGCAGGACATCAATGCAGTGCGTGATGGAAGCATGTTGTCCATGTACAAATCTGACACTGGCCACGAGCAAAATGTACGTTCAGTACACACCAATAAGCTTACCAAGAAAATTGCGTATGGCAGTATCAGCAACCCCGCCGTTTCAGACATGCTGTAGTTGTGTCACACGCAGTACAACAATCTGCCCAACAATGTGCTCAACAAGAAAACTCTACGACCGAATATCGCGTGTGCAATTTCAAAGGACATGGACCTGACATCAGTGCGCGATTGTGTGTGTGGTATTGTTGCTCGGGTTTACAAGAAATCACCTGATACCTTGGCACTCTACAATGAAAAAATCGTCCGGATTATTCCCCAAACTTTCGAAGAAAGTCTTGACACATCTCAAATTCCACAAAATGTTTTCCTGACAGAACTGAAGGAAACTGCCATCTCCAGTGCAGATGTGTTGTCAGTGGGTGTTCTGGAGAGTGTCGACGATACAGTACATTTTTACACAGCATCTAACCCAGTCGACATGCAATATGAGACATTGGTGCCAATCTCAAACATCCAGTACTCGTATGACATGTGTGAAAACAAAGTGGATCCCAACAACATTCTTGCCACCCACAAGAGAAACCCGCATATTTTGGATGGCATTGTTGTTCCGTTTGGAAAAATCTACAATAATGGGCCTGTGCATGACACATCGTGTTGCAATATGTTTTACAAGTACCCACAGGATTTTGACACACAGAAAAACTGTCCTGACAAATGCGAGACAAACGGCCCATATGATCTCAAAGCTGGCACAATTAAGTGGACTCCCAGCATTTTTATTACAGGAGATTACAAACAAGAATATTGGCTATACGTGACCTACTTCATCAGCGACTCCGTTGCATGCAAGAATTTGGGTTGTGACGAAGAACAAGAACAATTTCAATTGTCTCGCGGTGCATACACCACAAAGCCATTTATCAAAAATGATTTTTGGCACAATACGGTTGTTACTGTTCAAATCCCAATGCATGACAAACTAGTTACCACAGCTTCACGAAATATTCTTTCTACCAAGAGTACGGAAACCCCAAACAAAACAATCACACGGTGGACTTCAAGACAATATGTCCACGACACAGACTATGTACATCACCCTGCAGCAAAATCCACGAATAACAATCAGGTATTCTACAACGTCCGAGCCACAAAAAATGTTTACGTGAAAGAAAGCTTTTCTCTGCAAAAAAAAATTGCAACCCCCTCTCCAACCCAGAACAGAATGCTTCTTGCAATCGAGTCTCCTAAAAACCCTCCTACAGATGAACAAAGCAACACATGCTCAAAAAAAATATCATCTCTCAACAATAACAACCAGGTTGTTGCTATTGTCTGCAAAGACCCATTCTTGTGTGACATGTGAGGGACATTTGAATGTCTTTTTCGCCACCGCATTTTCAATATTGGTACTCGCAGCAATTCGTTTGTTTTTTAATTCAAAAGACTCCATGTGTTTGACAGGAACATTTTTGTCCTTGTCTATGGAAAAAATACGGCATGGTATTGTCGATACACATTACGTAGACCAAGAAGTCCCTTTTTTATGGAGTATGCCAGTGGAAATTTCATGATAATACAACGCATCAGAACCATTTTCTGCTTCTTATATAGACAAGTTTATTAAAAAATACAATAAACAGGTGCTCCGCAAAAGGCTTCAACCCACGCGAAATAATCTGAAACCTCATAAATTCAAACTCGCATACTCCGAAGATGCAATGGGCAAATGACAACGATTTGATAATGCGCACAACTGGCTCCACAATATACGGACAACCTCTTTACATATTTGATTGCACAATTTGTTTTTACAAAATATATACTTGTCAAATGCATACATGGCGAGGTGCAGCAAAAATGAATTTCGTCCATGCACCAGAACTATGGATTCCAAATTTTATTAAAAAACAAGTTTATACTTGAAGATTTATCTAGAGCCGAATAGACCAATTAATTACAACCTGGAACATTACATTGCCTCCCATGATAAAAGCACCAGTGTCGAATTTGGCTATCACATCTTGAAGCGACTTGTTGTGCTTAGTCTTGTGTTGCATAGCATCACTCAAATCAACCCGTTTTTGCGTACTATGATCTTTGTCAATTTTCATACGCAAGCTGATCCGAGTCTTGAGATCCTTGTTTACATGCATCAATATTTTATTCTTCAATGATTTGATAGACAACGTCCAGTCGACATACTTGAAAAATACATTGTTCGTGTTATATTTATCCACGAATTGCACGTGTACAAAAAACTTGTGCACTTGTCCTTCGCCAGACAAAGCTGTCCAATAGTCATTCGGATCAATTTCCATTGTTTCCGCATCCATACACCCGGATGGCATATGTTCACACTCATAGTGCTTGCGCACATATTTTCGACGGGCTCTTGGGTGAGGCCATCGATGTTTGGTGTGATTCCACATCATGGAGCAACATGATGTGAATGTGAAGTAGAAAGATTGAGGTTATATAGGGTGTCTCGAAAATAGATTTGAATCTATTTCGAGGCCTGTTCTCTGCGCTACAAACGAGAAGACAAAAAGTTGCAATCATAATGATAGTCCAAATATCTTCAGTCGGGACAGTATACGCAACCAACCCCTGCTTGTACTCTGAAGACTTTCTGCGAACTGTAAATCCAAAAATTGTCAATTGTATGTGTTTCTGTATCGACTGTAGCAGCATCTGTTTGAGCAATAGTCGATGTTTTGTTGGTCCATACTCTGATGTCTTGCATAAATCATGCCCTGCGATGGTGAGAAAATATATGCAGTTGCTATGCAGAAAAATACAAACAATCCGAGACCAAACGCTAGACACAAACACGCATCAGAATCGGAGTTCCGTGTTGATTCGTTGTCTTCATTGGGTTGATCTTCAACTAAATTGTATGATATTTTGAAACATTATAGAACACATTGATTCTTATATATATCAAAGACTCACACAAGATTGAACTTTTTGAAATTTGGTTTTGCCATGTCAGTTCCTCGATTTGTTTTGATAATATCAAAGTGCAGAAATACGCAATTGTATGTAGACATACACACTTATAATTAATTAATATTCTTTTACCAGGGTTAAACGTATATAAACAACGTAACATTCGCATTTTGTTACATGGATCCGCGTTTCGAAGTATCACGCGCTGCATTGCAGAGTCTGTACGAGATTTCAGACCATATGCCATGTTTCGAAATGTCGATGACATGATTTTCTGGTCACCACTGAATGACGACCAATTGTTTGCTTACACTAAAATGATCAACCACTATAACAAGGGACGGCTTTCGTTTTCCAGCAATTTTGTGTCTTCGCCTTTCCAACAATACAACAGCATGGGCCGAAACAACATGTATCACTTTGTAATAACAGGAGATAAGCAATTCATCTACAGCAGCGATGGAATGTATCACCAAGTGTGCCGAATCGAAAACAGTACATTAAGGGATAAGATCCAAGCACTTCCCCAGATTATTCCAGTGGACAAGTTCGCAGTATGTGCAGATGAACGTTACACGACTCCACGATCAGGTCTCTTAAATACGGTCGACGGTCTACAGATCAATCTATAATGCGATACAGGCATGTAAAAAAATACCTGACCTGGGGCTCGAACCAAGAACCCCCGGATTAGAAGTCCGATGCGCTGTGCATTGCGCCAGACAGGCAATTTTGACCTGATTTTGTTGTAGAGAGATTTTTTTTTGTAGAATTGGATTCTGTGACACCACAATACTATTTTTGAGAAATCTATTTTCAAATATCATATGTTGTGAATATATGCAGCATCTGTAATTGTAGCAACATCTCGGAAATGACGCACTCGCAATACTACATCAAAACATATAACAAAACCAGGAAAATTCGCGATGAGAATGGAAAATGCCCTGAGGACGCCAAGCACCAACACGCTGTGGTGTCTTGTTTGCATGTGGAGATCATATCAAGCCACATTGTCCGGAAAATTATGAGAAGTAGTCTTAGGTAGTCAACTGTTTTTCTGAAATCAGTATATATAAATTCTTGAAAAAGACAAGTGTTCAGACTCACACTACTACATCCAATAATTTGATCCACAATTACACATTACTGTGTCTTGCTTTCAAAATAACAAACGGGTGTAGTAGATGTGCCATAATTCCCAATAGCAACGGGAAGATGATTCGAGAAGCAAGCAAAATCCGTTTTCCATTTTGCACTATGTGATGTAACAAGCTTGTAGTATCCAGCTGGACAACACCCTTGAATTCTATGTATGTTGTAGTGCTGACTGTGTGATTTATCTTGAGCGATTGCAGCTACAAGACTGATAGCAACTGTGCAATGTGTGATCAGTACCACATCCCTGTGTGGACACTTGTATTGGAAAAAATCGACAATATGATGGCTCATCCGAGCACATCGGGGCAATACGTCGTGCTGGGTTTTTTCTCCGCTTGGTTCATCAAGTTGTGTTGGGTACCTCTTGTCGATTAACAGAAACGAATGCTGCATTCTCTCTAACGAACCCATAGATCCTGGGATATGGAATGGGCCTTCCAACAACCCATATTCAACATATATGTCTGATGCTCCTACTTCATCAGCAACACAAGTGGCAGTTTGCAGACAGCGGCCATAGGGTGACGACAATATGTATGGGTTCACAATTCCCTCATTGTAGATTGCTTTCCCCAGGGTTACGCTCTGCCATTTCCCGAGACTCAAAAGCAGTGAATCTTGGTTTGCTGACTGTTTGTCCGCATGCCTGCAAACAATTAAATTCATCTGTAATTCGTTATGAAAAAATGTTGTGTGCATTGATATAGGTTTGTGGTACACGAGTTTGTAACTAACGAAAAAAAAACATTGTTTTGTCGTGGATAAAGGGTGCACAGATTTGAGACGGGAAACTCGAAAACTACCTCAGATCTATCTCGGGTGACATGAAAATAGACGACGTTTTATCCTATTTCAACACACTATGTTTTTTGCTTTTAAGCACGTGTGAACTATGTCGTATTATGTCGCATATGTCGTCTTTTACCAAGAAAAGAGTCTGATTTCATGGGCCGAGCATCACGTCACATATTGGAGGTTTCGTTGATAAACTACATGGATATGATCAAAACAAAGATTGTAGATATTGAGGAATGTCAAGATGATTCGCAGTGATGAGTGCTTAAATGGTGGATTTGAAAGATTTCATGAGCGTGCAACTGCTTTTGATCGTACAAATGTATGTGAAAGTAGCACTAAGTCGCATAAAATTTGCAACATATGCAATAAACATCTCAATCGCTCGAACAAAACAAGATTTTGTCG
>Ga0105053_10010122_pt1 | contig 11838 bp, 17 predicted proteins | sample BON01_FD_78093 | JGI IMG/M metagenome (GOLD analysis project Ga0105053, IMG submission 78093) | Freshwater microbial communities from Lake Bonney liftoff mats and glacier meltwater in Antarctica - BON-01 | ecosystem: Environmental > Aquatic > Freshwater > Ice > Glacier meltwater | place: Lake...
AAATGCGATTAAGCTCGTAAAAATAGAGGATATAAAAGAGCATCCCGATAACCCCAGGAGCATTACAGCGGATAAGTTTAATAAGCTTGTTAAGTCAATTCGGGAATTTCCAGAGATGCTTGCCCTTCGGCCATTAGTGATTGACTCGGACGGCTTTGTTTTAGGTGGTAACATGCGGCTAAAAGCCTGCCGTAAAGTCGGTTTAAAAGAGATTCCCGTTATAGATGCGAGCGAGCTTTCTGAGGAGCAAAAAAAAGAGTTCGTGATCAAGGACAATGTAGGCTTCGGGGAATGGGACTGGGATGCGTTAGCGAATGAATGGGAAAGCGAGAAGCTTGAGGAGTGGGGACTAGAGATACCTAGCGATTCGAACACAGAAGGACTCTCAGCGATAGAGTTCGAGGACATTTACTATACACCCAAGGAAGAGCCTAACGTAAAGCTAATTGATACGTTAGATTTTACTAAGTTCGATGCTAAGATGAAAATTATCGAAGACAGCAATTTAACGAACGATCAAAAGCACTTAATGAAATGGTTTGCTTATCGGTTCGTTAAAATAAACTTCGAGCAAGTTGCGAACTACTATTACTTTAAGGCTAATGATCAGGAGAAACCGATCATGGAACGACTTAGACTAGTGTTATGTGATGGAGGTATTGACGGCTTCCTGGACGATGATATATTAAGAATCCACAAGACGGTCGAGGCGTGGGACGTAAGCGATGAAGACGATGATTGATATATTTATTCCAAGTTATCATAGGGCAGACAACATAAAAACAGCGAAGTACTTCGTTAAAATTGGCTGGAACCCTAAGAATATACACGTTGTTGTTGACGATGAGGCTGACGATATTGAGGCTTACGAGTTTAACTGCGACAAGCTTGGCGTTAATTTACACGTAATAAATCAAGAGGAAGCGAGAAGAACCTACGACTACGTTCATAGACCTAGTGAGTCAAGAAGATCAGCAGGGCAGTCAAGGAATATGTTTTACGAGATAGCTGAGAGGTTAGACATAAAGTTTTACTGCGTTCAAGACGATGACACTACTACGTTTCAGGTAAAGAGGAAAGGTAAATACAAAGGAGTGGCGAGTTTCGATGATATTACGTTGTTTTTTGAGGCGATCAAAGAGTTTATGTTAAGGCGTAGAATCGGCTGTTTTGGAGCAAGCCAAACGGGAGACTTTATGTCAGGAACTAACAGGAAACTTCTAAGAAACAAAGTGATGAATACCACGTTTTACAATACACCGTTTATCTATAAAGGCGAGAGAGGCGTTCAGGACGATGATACAAGCCAATTTGTGGGAATAATGAACGAAGGACTATTCACGGGAAGTACTGGCGATGGAATAGTATTAATACAGACCTCATCTGCGACAGCGAAGGGAGGATTAACCGAATTATACAACGAATGTAAGTTGCTTAATAAATCGCTAGTTTGTCCGATACAGTTTCCTAGTGCGATATACGCTGACAGCCAAAAGGCGAATGGAGGTAGAATACATCATAAAATAATATCGAAGTATCTTTACCCTAGATTAATAAAGACCATAGGGGCAAATAATATCAGGTGGGACACTTACCCCGAAGATACTCCTTTTACTAACGAAAACTTAATGACCAAAGATGTCGTATAAAACTAAAGAACTGCACGCCACAGCAATGAAGGCGATAACGAAGCATAAGCTATTCTTTATCGAAGACGTGGTCGCTTACTTGCCGTGTTCTAAGCCTACATTTTACGAACATAAACTTAACGAAGCTATCGATATAAAGACGGCTCTTGAAAATAACAAGATAGAGATAAAGGTATCGATGCGAAGTAAGTGGTACAAAAGCGAGAATGCTACGCTTCAAATGGGACTCTATAAGCTGATTGGCAGCGAGGAAGAGTATCACCGATTATCCAACACTAAGATTGATATAACGACTCGCGAGGTAGCCCCGTTTAAAGGGATCGACTTGAGCGATATAGAGGAGGAGGAGGATTAAAATTCGTTAAATGAGTTTCATTAAGACGACAGCGCAGGGTAAGATCGTTAAACTAAAGAAGAGAGTCAGAGTCGTTCAGGGAGGCACAAGCGCCAGTAAGACATTCACGATTTTACCTCTGCTTATCAGCTACGCTTTGTCGAAGCCTAATGTATCGATCAGCGTTGTTTCGGAGACTTTCCCGCACTTAAGAAAGGGAGCGATACGGGATTTTAAGAATATCATGGTCTCTACGGGAAACTGGAACGGAAAAAATTATTTATCGTCTACCGCTACCTATACGTTTAGCAATGGCAGTTATGTCGAGTTTTTTAGCGCGGATCATCCCGATAGATTAAGAGGAGCAAGGCGGGATATCTTGTTTGTTAATGAAGCCAATAACATTAAGTTTGAAGCGTGGCAACAATTAATCATCCGTACTAGGTTGTTCGCTTATGTCGATTTCAATCCCTCACATGAGTTCTGGGCGCATACTGAGCTAGAAGGCGAGCCTGATACAGATTGGCTAACATTGACTTATAAAGATAATGAGGCGACTCCTAAGGAGGTGGTTAAAGAGCTTGAGAGAGCAGAGAAGAAAGCAGAGAAGAGTGAGTACTGGCGAAACTGGGTAGACGTCTACGTTTACGGCAAATTAGGTTCTAGGTCTGGAGTGATATTCAAGGAGCATCAGAGCTGGAATCGAATTAGTACGGTCCCTAAGAACGCTCGTTTACTAGGATATGGGCTCGATTTTGGTTACACAAATGACCCCACATCTTGCATAGCGGTCTATAAGTTAGATAGCGAATATATCTTCGATGAGGTGTTTTATAACACGCTCTTAACGAACGAGGATATAGTGAATCGTTTAAAGAGGAACAACCTCGATAAAATCAAAGGATGGGCTGATAGTGCGGAACCTAAGTCTATCGACTATTTAAAAGCGGCTGGCTGTCGTGTGGGAGGGGTAACGAAAGGAGCTGATTCGATCCGATTCGGGCTGGCTCTTATGGGGGAAAGCCTTTTTTACGTTACTGACGAAAGCACGAATCTAATTAAAGAACTAAGAGAATACTCGTATAAGATAACTAAAGAAGGCAAGACGATTAACGAACCTGAGAAGAGTCAGAGAGATCACGCGATAGATGCGGCTCGTTATTTCGTTATGATGGACAGCAAGCGTAACGCCTCTGAACTGGTCTTTGTTTAATCAGTATCTTTGGGGCAAAATAACGGCAATATGGGTTTATTCGACTTTTTTAAAAGTAAAGCGGTTACTAACTTATCGTCTGAGCAAGTGCGATCTGCTTTGCTTCAACAAATAGGAGGCGGTTTAGTTGTCCCAGAGGACAATGCACGGAGCTACATAACAAGCGGATATAATCTTAACATAGTAGTACATTCGGCAGTACGTTACATCACAAGGCGAGCGGCTGATATACCGATTAAGCTTGTTCTTACGGGTAAAGATGGCAGGAAAACGAACATAGACAAACACCCTATATTAGACCTCTTAAGAAGACCTAACGATATTCAGAATTATAACGAATTTGCAGAGCAGAGTCTAGGATTCTATCTGCTTACGGGAAATAGCTATAATTACCAAGTAAAAAGCACGACAAGAGAATCAGCGATACCGTTAGAGCTTTATAACCTCCCAGCACAGTATGTTGATATTAAAACAAGTGGAAATACCGGGACGGAAGCTATCGAGGCTTACAACCTAAGAACAATCAGCACGCAAAACTTCGATCCAAAGCTTATTATTCACTTAAAAACTCCGAACTATCTATTTGATAACGGGCAGTGGCTCTATGGGATAAGTCCGTTAAAAGCGGCTCTGAAATCTTTAAACACAAACAATAGCAATCAGACCGCTTTGGCTAAACTCGCCCAAAATCTAGGCGCGATAGGTTTGTTAATGTTTGACCAAAAAAGCAATGACGATGTAAAATCGCCCACTAAGGAGCAGTTAAGAGGAATGCAGAGCTTTATTAACAAGAGCGTTCAGGGTGTGACTAATAGAGGAGGAATACGAGTGATATCGCAGATGTTTAAGTGGCAAAACATTTCGGCTAGTGAAAAGGATTTGGGACTTTTGGAGGGTTCTAAAATGACCGCTAGAGACATTTATTCGGTTTACGGATTAGACTCTAAGCTATTTAATGATCATACTTCCAGCACTTACAATAACATAACCGAGGCCAGAAAAGGAGCTTATACGGAGGCTATCTTACCTACGTTAAACGCTTGGCTGGCTAAGTTAAACGCCGAGTTCTTTACCGAGGGCGATGGTTTGTGCTTAAAACCTGACTTATCAGGCATCGAAGTGCTTCATAAGGATCAGACAGAGCTGATTAACGTTTTGAAAGATGCGTATTTCATTCCTACAAGCAAGAAACAAGAGCTAGTTGGAATCGAACCCGACTTCGTTCTCCCCGAATACCTTATTCCAGTAAGCTTGACCGACCCCGATGCTATACCAATAGAGGAGGAGACTCAGAAGCGATTAGCGAAGATCATTCAGGATTACAAAGAGAAGTAGATGCGAGAGGTAGGAATGAGTCAAAATCACTGGACAAGGCTAACGAACAAGGACGAACGAGTTTGGCGAGATGAGTTAATCAGCTTATTCGAGGAGCAGATGGACACGATACTCGTTAGATCAAGGATAATAGGCTACAAGGCGGTATCTGATGAATTGAACGGCATAATTAAGATAGAGGACTATCGCAGACTATTTGAGCAGCTTATTATCCCGCAAGGCGTAAAGTATTACGACTTTATAAAGACCCGCGCAAATGGGGTTAAAAAGCATTTTAAGATAAAAGCCATTCCCCCTGACGACCCGTACTATTTATTTATGCGGGAATACTTGGACAACAAAACCGCTACGGACGTAAGGACAATAGCCGAAAGCAGTAAAGCTGAGGCAAGGAGAGCGATAGCGGCTGCGGTAGAATTGGGATTAGAACAAGGCGCAAGTGAAGTATCAATGATTGCTTTAATAGAGCAGAATATTCGATTGAATTGGAGAGTAACGAACGAGTTTAGAGCGCAAAGAATAGCGAGAACAGAGGTTGCCGCCCTAGCGAATAGAGCGAGCTTGTTAGGAGCACAGACCAGTGACGTAAACTTCAAGAAAAAGTGGATGGCGTACATTGATTCTCGTACTAGATTAACACATATTCAAGCCGATGGCGATATTGTAGAGGAGAATGAGCGATTCAGAATAGGGGACAGTTATATGCTCATGCCCCTTGACAGTGCTGGTTCTGCGACTGAAGTTATCAATTGCAGATGTCGTTTATTTTACATCGTCGAATAATATTTCCATTTTTTACCTTGTTGGTAACAAAATAATGCCCTTCGGGGCATTATTTGTTTGTTCGGCATTCTAACATACTTTCCAGTATCTTTGTCAAAACTAGAAGGATGAACAGTTTTAAAACAAAGGACATTTCTTACGAGGTAAAGGATATGGATATGACCAAGGGCCAGGTCATCCTCTATGCTTCTCGTTTTAATAACATTGACTCTGATGGCGACATAATTGAGCTTGGCGCTTTCGCTAAGACTATCAAGGAAAATGGGCCTGAGGGAAAAAATAGAATCAAGCACCTTTACCAGCACGATAGTTGGAATCCAATAGGAAAGCCTCTTGACATGTCAGAAGATAGTTCAGGGCTTCTTATTACGTCCTACATTAGTGACATAAAGAACGGAGACTACCGAAAGCTCTATGAGCAGGGTATAATTACTGAGCATTCAATCGGATTCATTCCTATGAAGGAAGAGCACGATAGAGAGGCTAATATCAACCACATTAAGGAGGTGAAGTTGTTCGAGTATTCCTCGGTAACTTGGGGAGCGAACGAAGATACTCCCGTAGTTGGCATGAAGGGTATGAACCAAATCGAGAAATCAGCGTTTTTAGTAAAGCGTATGGATGCGCTTTCAAAAGCGTTATCTTGCGGGACGTTTACTGACGAAACATTCGTTCAGATACAAACACATTACGAGCAAGTTAAAGCAGCGATATTAGAGACACTTAAAGAAGTAAAGCCGCCTGAAAGCACTTTCAAATTCGATAAGCCGTTGGACTTAGTGGCGATGTTTGACTCCGAAGATTTTTAAACCAAAAAAAAATAAGACATGGATATTCCAGAAGCGTTGAAGAACGAAATTAGTTCTTTAAAAACGCATTTAAACTCGAAAATTGAAGAGGCCAATAAGAGCCTCGAAAAAAGTTATACCGATAAGGTTGACTCTCACGTTAAGAAGGAAGTAAAAGCGCTGAGCGACTTGCTCGGTCAAAAGGAATTGGCTTTACAAGGCGCTATTGACAAGCTGGATGCGCAAGTAAGGAAAGGTCTCATCCAGCGTGATGCTGAGACTAAGAGCTTCGAGGATTTAATCATGGACAATGTGATGAAGGAAGGTTTCCAGCAAGCGGTTCGTGAAAATAAAGCGGGTCAGTTCATGATGGACATTACGGGTAAAGCTATCGGCACAATGACTGAGGCAGCTTCATTAACGGGAGAGGTTATCGCTCCAAATCGTAGAGAGAGTATTTTAGAACTCGCTCAACGTCCGGTACATATTCGTTCGTTGATTCCACAAGGAACAATGACCTCTAACGTATTCCGTTATGTTCAGGAGACTGCTGGCGAAGGCGCTGCTGATATGACTGAGGAAGGCGTTAAAAAGAGCCAAGTAGATTACGACTTAGATGCTATTGATTCTCCAGTTCGTAAGATCACCGCTTTTGCACGTATTTCTGAGGAAATGATTGACGATATTCCAGCCTTAACAAGCTTCCTATCGAGGCGTTTAACGAAAGATATTCGCAAGAAAGAAGACAGCCAGTTGCTTTACGGTAGCGGATCCGGTCAGAATCTTACTGGATTGAACCAAAATGCGACTGCTTTCATAGCTTTTGCGGCTGATAGTAACGCGCAAATAATTGACTTGGTTATCGCTGTTTATTCTACGATTGAAAGCCTAGAATACGAAGCCTCAGGCGTTCTCTTAAGCCCTAAGGATTACTACACTATTTATACGGCTAAAGATGCTAATGGAGCTTATGTTAAGCAAGACTTAGTTAATACCTTGGGCGGTCAGTTGTTTATTGCTGGCATCCCAGTGTTTCGTAATACTGCCGTAAACGTAGGAGAATACTTCATAGGGGATTGGTTAAATGGAGCGCAGATATTTGACCGCAAAGGCGTTAATGTTCGCTTCTACGATCAGGATGAGGATAACGCTCAGAAAAACCTTATCACCGTGATTGCTGAGGAACGGTTAGCTTTCCCGATTTACTATCCAGACTCATTTGTTTTCGGTACTTTAGCGACTGACATTGCTAAAATTCAAGACTTCACATAGTAAGTAGGTTGTTAGTGGTTTAGAGAGCCTCACCCCTTAGCGGGTGGGGCTTTTTTATTTATATGAAAATATTCAGTAAATTAGCAGCTATATAAATCATATAATTAAACCGAAAATGGCAAAGAAATTAGCAAACGAAGAGTTCCTAGTAATCAGAACATTCGATACGTCTAACGATCTAAAAAAGGCTGGTCAAGTTGTTACTTTTAAGAACAAAAAAGAAGAGGAGTATCACTTAGAAAAGGGGTACGTGGAAAAAAGAAAAGTTCCGACCCCAAAAAGAACTACCGAGAAAAGTAAAGATCCTTTAAAAGGCAAAACTAGCGCTAAGTAATGGTAATTCCATTATTTAAAGTCGCCTCTCGTGCTGATAGCCGCTTAATGAAGAGGGAATTAGAGCGAGTTATGCCTAGGTTAGTTCATCTTGAGTTTGAATTTTTAGAAGCTCTTTTTGACGAAAACCTACATTACACTTATCAAGCTATTTATCACGTGTTTAGATTTGAGTACAGATCGACTGCGGAGCGATTAAATAAGCACTGCCAAACCAAGATGCTAAAACTTGACGAGGATTATTTCGATAACTTATACAGACCCAAAGAATATGTTAACAGATTACGCGATTAAGTACGTTATAGATCGAAGCGGTACGGAGCCGATCACTCTTGCTGAGTTAACGAACTATATAAAGCAGTCAAGCGGCATAACGGCTGAGGACAACCTCATGAACGATATTATCTCAGCTACGATAAACGAAGCCCAGGAGATCACGTACAAACAGATGAATGACGAACTTACCGTAACGGCTAAGGTAAGTATAGAGGCTCCCGATTCGGATGGAAGCTACATTATCGAGCTTCCTTACGCTAATTCGGTAATAACGATTACTGGTGTAACCGCGATTGATTACGATGGCGACACGGTTGTTATCGAGTCCTCAGACTATACTCTTCGAGGTAATATGCTTCGTTTTAAGATACTCAGTATCGCTGGATATTACTTCGAGATATCTTACACGTCTACGATCACTACTGGAGAGCAAACAGCGTTTAAAGAGAGCCTAATGGCTTACGCTGGTTACAAGTATTTTAACAGAGGAAGTGAGCGAGCTTCGGAGGGGGTTAAAATCCTCGGAACTCACGTAGATAAAACTAATTGGATTTAATATGAATAAGATTAGACTAATGACGTGCGTTCAGGGACGTAAAGAAATCACTCTAGCGTTCTTATGGCACTTAGCATATCTTCGTAAAGAAACGGGCTTAGAACTACCTATTACGATTGCGGTAAGTGATGAGGAGGATTACGATCTTGTAATGGAAGACACGACTTTGTTGACCGAAAAGTGCAACGTAATAAAGACTCCGAATAATCCCGTATCGGAGAAACATAATCAGATGCTTAGAGCGGCCTACCGAGAACCTGATTGGGATGCAGTTATTCATGTAGGTTCTGACGATTTAATGACGGTAGAGTACGTTAAACACGTAGCCGAAATGAAGATAGATGAGAATACGGTCTACGGAATTAAGACTATGCTGTTTTACAACGTTGCTCAGGATAAGTTAAGGAAGTTTACTTATCAAGGCGTTCGTCAAGTAGGGGCTGGTAGAGTGTTTCCGAGAAAGGTTATCGAGAAGACCAGAGGCAAAAAGCTATTATTTCGGCGGCCTTGGTACGGATGGTTGATTGGCGAAACTCAGAACATTCCCGATCCCTTGGTGGCTCTTTTGTTAGAGCGGAGTTCGGCTACGGTAGAGACTAAATCGAAACGGCTGCCTACGTTATGGACTGGGAAAAAAAACTCAGGACTAGATAACGATTCAATGAGGGTACTGGAAGCTATTGAGGTAGACTACGTTAATTTAGACGATTTGTTTGACGAGCCTCAGATCGTTGACCTAAAGACAAGAGAAGGTATCACGCCTTGGGAGAGAATAGGCGGATACAACTATCCCCAAACCGAGGTAGATAAGCATTTAAGTAGAATATCACCTGAAGTAACTTTCAAAAATGAAGCCTAGGCAACCACAATTTGCAGATTTCTTCGATAGAATAGCGGTTTACGAGACTTCGGGAACGAGGACTGATACGGGCGGTTTTAGCGAGCAAAGAACCTTGCTTCGTACTATCTGGGCGAGCGCGAAAGTTAGTACTAAAAGCGAGCTTATTAGAGAGAACGAACGTGTATTTAGGAAGGGAATTAAGATTATTTGCCGCAATAACCTTATCACGGAAACCAACTTAATCGTGTTTAACGGGGCTACTTATTACATTGAAAATGTAAATACGGATAACCCAGCAATGGACGTAGCGCAAGGAAATTACATGGGATGAGCATAAAAATTAGCTTCGAGAAAAATCAGCTAAAATCTTTTGAAAAAAGGCTTCATGACATGCGGAAAACTGACGTAAAAAGAGTTAAGAGCATCATTCAAGGCGCTGGCTTAGTGGCTGAGAGTTATGCGGCTGAGAAAGCTCCCGTTGATACGGGAAGATTAAGACAGAGCATTAGGAAGGTAAGCAGGAAGGGAGGACTCGAAGTGGAGGTGTACACGGATGTTAAATACGCTATTTGGCAGAATAACGGAACATCTAAAATAAAAGGCAAGAGATTTATGGAGACAGGAATGGCTCAAGCTGGGCTTTATATACTAAAGAAACTAACGAAGCAATGAAATTAGCAAATACTGAGATTGAAAAGTACGTTTACGGCTTACTAGGCAACTCCTTTAACGACAGCGTGAACGACTGGAGCTACTTTTTGAACCCTCCGAAATCGGTTTCAGGCGATAGATATGTTTGGGCTGGGGTTAATCTCCTTCAATCTGACGGAACTAAGGACGATTTTATCGGTCAATATTTGTTAGAATTAACAGTCGTAAGCAAAGCTGGCGCAGATTTCACCGATAATGAGAACGTAGATCGCTGCGGCAGCTACCTCGGAAACCTACTTGATGTACGAGGTAGGCAGATTTCGTTAGCTACATTTAACCTAACGAGATTTAACCTGGTGGCGGTTGAAGCGACTACGGAACACGAGGCGAATAAAATGGTTATCGTTCGTAAGCTTATATTCAATATATTAGCGCAAGAATTATAAAGGTAAATATCATGGCAAAAATTAACGGTTCGAACTTTCTTTTATTCATTGACGGCGTGGCTTTGGGATCAACCAAATCAAGCTCACTAAACATCTCAGTGGATATTCCATTGACATCGACTCAGCAAAATGGAGGTTGGGAACAGAATCTACCAGGAGGAGGAATGCGCTCAGCGGAGGGTAGCTTCGATGGCTTAGAAGACCCCGCTGATACGGTTGGTGTTAATGAGATTTACGACCTTATAAACACTAGAGCTGATTTCGAGTTTCAAATTACGGACGATGAAGCTGGTAGTGAGATTTGGACTGGAACAGGTACGGTATCTAACCTTACGGTTAATTACGAGATGGAGCAGCCAGTATCTATCTCAGGTACGTTTAAAGTAAATGGTGTTTTAGTTAGAGCAACGGAAACCTAATAAACATAAATGAACACTATCAACCTAACGATTAATAAGAAGCAAGTTACTTGCCAGATGGGAGTTTTGGCTTTCAGGAAGTATTGTGATTTCCAAGGTATTAATCTCGATTTACTCGGTGAGACATTAGACAAGGAAGGCGTATTCGGTATTTCCGATATGGTATATTTCGGCCACGAAGCGTATTGCGATCTTAACGGACTACAAGTTAGTATCACAAGAGGCGAGGCGACTATGCTCCTAGAGGAGATTAACGAGAAAACGACCTCTCTTATTCAGGAAGCGATTCTTGATACCAAAATGATGGGCGTTTCGTTAAGAGATATGACTGAGGGCGGCACAAAAAAAAAGAAGCAAAAGCCGAAGCCTTAACATTTTACACGCTTTATAAAGCGGCTTACAGGGCTGGTCTTAAACCTCGCGAAGTTGCAGAAATGTCGATTCGCGAGGTTTCTTTGTTTATAGAGGGACAAGTCGAGAACGATAAAGAGGAATGGCGAAGGACTCAGATAATAGCGTGGTCGGTCATGCAGTCACAGAGCAGTAAAGCGATACCATTAGATGGCTTCTTAGGGTTAAGCGAAGGAAAGCCTAAGAGGTCAGGAATAACTAAGGAGGAGCATCTAGAATTAGTTGAGAATTATAATAGAAGGAAAGAAAAAGAGAATGGAAAACAGCAATCTGAGACTATCAGCGGTAATATCGGCAGACGTTAGTCAATATACTACGGCATTTAAACGAATCACAAAAGCGACAAGAGAAGCTGGTAGAAAAATATCAGCCTCCGCTAAGCAATTTTCAGATAAAGTCAGCGCCTCTTTTAAAGAGATGAGCGGCAAAATGAAGGCTGCTGGCGACAAGATGCAGAGCGTAGGTCAGAATTTAGCTCTAAAAGTCAGCTTACCTATTGCGGCATTGGGAACTACTGCGGTAATGAGCGCG
>Ga0105053_10010123_pt1 | contig 11837 bp, 16 predicted proteins | sample BON01_FD_78093 | JGI IMG/M metagenome (GOLD analysis project Ga0105053, IMG submission 78093) | Freshwater microbial communities from Lake Bonney liftoff mats and glacier meltwater in Antarctica - BON-01 | ecosystem: Environmental > Aquatic > Freshwater > Ice > Glacier meltwater | place: Lake...
AGTCCACAATGTTGGTGGGCTGGCATGTATTCTCGGGCTAACCAATTCCCACAATCAATCTCCCTAACTACCAAGACATCAGTGTACCCTAATCTAGTAGTGCTCCCCCACTCGGGTGAGAAGCCACTCAACAAGGTACGGGAAGCCGGGAAGGTAATCAACAAAGGGTACCAAACCCAATGGAGATTGACTTTATAGTGTCACACATGACTGAGTTATCGCTCACCGATGTCATCGTGCGCACACACCGGGGGCCGAAGTGAGGATAACGCAGTTATACATGAGAAAACACGCGGTGTGTTGTTTGCTTCAAACGAGTACTTCAAATCCATATGCTACAGGGACGTTCCCAGCAAACGGAACCAAGTTCATCAACAAAGGGCACCAGACCTTTGTGGCCCAACTTTCCAACTAATAACCGGGTACACCTCTTGTCTTACTAGTTACCTTCGTGAATTTTTTTTTGTCAAGCTTTGTCAAGAGGTGTGATAAGAAAGGTTGAACATCAACTCACTAATTATCACAGTCACTTACGGTTGTAAGGACTTTCTTTCTTTTTTAAGGTCCAAAATTGAATTGTCCGGGCCCAATGTATTCGAAAAGTTCATCCTGGTGGATCTGGTTGTCGTGAAATATCAAACTAACTGTTAAGCGCTCAATCAAGTGATGAAACATTTCAGTTATTGGGATAACTTAAAAGTCCTAGTCTTGGAAAGATGTACGTGACCTATGTATGGGACAGGCAGGTGACATACGTATCCTGACATCCAAAAATTGAGCCTGACAAATGCGAGTTTGAGGATTGAAAGCCAAGTCGCATGGGCTAAATCATGATGGTCATTCTGGGACATAACAACTCAGGCCGCGGCTGGCGGATAGAACCCGCAGTCTGGAATTTGGCCGGTTTCTTCACTGTGCTTTAGAAACCCGCTGGCAGCGAATTGGGCGGCAATTTCTTATGGAAACTAGGTTAGAAACTCGCTGGCTGCCTGCCGTGAGCCAGCTCTAACACAAACAGTCTCCATCCGACTGAATCCCTACTGATCCTTCACAATCACCACAGAAACACTTCTTCTCGCCATATGTCCTGCTTGTCAGCTCACGTGCCACATCACACATTGAAATAGTCGTCTTCTTCTTGACACCAACCGTCAACGACTTCGTGTATCGCACAGCAAAATTGGCAGTGGGAGCACGCACGAGATCCCGTGCGTCGACCTCTAAGGCTTGCACATCGTTTTCGTTCAGGCCAAATTTGCGGAGGAGCAAGAAGAGGGCAGGCAAGGAGATTGTGTTAAAGTAGTTCTCGAAATCCAGGAAAGTGACACAGATTGTACCTTGATTTCGTTCTACGTCCTGCAACGCGCTTATAAAGCGTGAAATCTGTCGCCGTGCAGATCTGTCAGGCCGGAAACCCTCCTGCGAGCTTTCTAAAACCAAATGTTGCTCTAGGCTTTTGGAGAGTCGTTTGGCCCAGACGCTCGTTGATATTTTGGCAGCTGTGTTCATGAGGCAAATCGGACGGATTGATTCTAAGATTTTTCCTCACCAATCTTCTTTGGGATGAGTGTGGTGAGTGCCCCCTCCCATGATGTTGGCATCTTTCCATTCTGTATTACCTGATTCACAACCTGGTAGAGTGCATCTTTCATCTCTGCTGGCGCTTCTTGCCACATTTCATAAGTGAGTTCATCATCGCCTGGCCTCTTGTCATGTGGTAGTTGTCGGAGCCAGTAATCTAAATCCTCTCTCGTGAGGTGCTGCGTGAGACGAGCATCTCGTGGATCAAGAATATTATTTTGAAAGAGCTCATCTGAGACTGGGCAGTCGTCGAAGCTGCGCAACGGAAGCGTGCAATGTATTGCGGAGCATGTGTAACAAAAATATCGCAGGTGTCGACCTGAAGGGGAAGATTTATCAACGTGCGGTATTGGTGTTAACCTGTGATCAGAGTTAGTACACTTGCTACAGTAAGCAAGAGCACTCATGCATATATACCCACACATGCACTGGCGCTCAAGACACCTGTTTAGTGCATGTCACACTCACAACAAAAATGCACATACACCCTCGCATGTACGTACACCCATCCGACATTGCAGCAACTTTTTGCAACAAAAATCATTGCGAACTATTTTGAATTTTGCAATCTTCTTTCAGTTCCACGGCAAACAAAAAGCATTGAGTTGAACCATGATGACACTTTAGCTGAACCAAACATCCAACCCAGAGCATGCTGGTTTAACACCCCAGACAGTCAAGCAGCTTCCGCACGTTATCGCCATCCAACTTCCTGTTTCTGTTCACTGTATCTCTTCATTCTGTCCAAAAAACCATCAAAATCTACGACAGCTCATGACGCAGTAGTGGCTGCATTGTCACGCGAGAATCATCAAATCTTCCACTTTGGTGCGGGCCCCATCCAGCTGATTGGCATGGTTTGCCCTTGCTGTTGACCACGGACGCTACCCATCGAATAATTCAACATGAATCCATTTTCACTCAAAGTCACATTCAGTATGGCCAGGTACTCGAAGCATGAAGTCGCGGTGCAAAAGCGTATGTTATTGACGCGTATCTTATTGACTCAATTCCCACGTCAATTCTATTTGTTTGGTGATGGGTTCATTTTTAAAAATGTGAAGTCGTCATCAGCAGAATCAATGAAAAGGCCCGCAAAAAAAATTGCGAAAATAGCAGATTTTGTTCATGAATGAGCTCCACAGCCAGTTGTGAGTGCGAATCATAGACCAGCTGTGTGGGGTCCGCACCAACGTGGATGATCAGATGATGCTTGTGTGACAACGCAGCCGCGACCGCGTCATGAACTAGCGTAGATTTGAATTGTTTTCTTGAGCGAGCAGTCGTCGGGCGACCGACTTCGTCAGGACGGCAGGTGGGCATGCGGCAAACAACAGCCTGTACAATGCTTGCACAAGACTCAAGAAAATTTGCAAGCGTTTCCACGGCAGCGTGGTTGCTGCACCATTCCATAGGCGCACATGCGTGGGTGTATCTGATAACTGTTTCTGCACTAAACTTTTTGGTGGCGTGGGATGTTCATTTTGACATGAGGACGATAGGACATGAGGAAGATAGGCGTCTTGTCAGTATTTGCTCCACTTCTGAGGGAAGACTGGAGTCACGGTCACTGTGACTCCAGTGACCGCGACTCCAGTTTTCCCTTTTTGACGGGGGCTGGATCGTATGTAGGTGTATGTGTGGGCGTGACGGTGTGTGTGTTGACAGTGTCTCGACACGCTCCAAGAGTTTCTGGCTAATGACAAGCCAATACATTTCTGTCATTAGCCATTACCGCTCCAAGAGTTTCTGGCTAATGACATGTGTGTGTTGACATGTCACGCTCCAAGAGTTTCTGGCTAATGACAAGCTTCCCCACACAGGTTCGGAATAGTCAGGTAAGTAGGCCTTGGAGGCTGCTAACAAGCCCACGCTTGTGATGCAGGTGCAAGCTGAGACGCACACGGTGGATAACAAGCAGGCCCGGGCGGCGGCAGAGGCAAGCAATAAGCAACAGAAGCATATGGCTGTTCAGAAGGTGGGAGCGAGAGAATGAGTCAGAGAGAGAGAGTGGGAGTGGCGAGCAAAGAGGAAGCCTGGAAGAGGAAAAAAGCATAATTAAGCATTAAGCATGGTCATGACGTGAGGCTTGGGGTCATGGTGGATAAACGAGCATGTCCGAGTATGACTGGCAAGCAAAGTACAATCCAGAGCATACTACCCTCATACACCACACCAACCTTCCGCAACCAACATGGAGAAAGGTGCCAATTGGGCGAATCATTCGCTATAATCCGGTGTGGGCCTTTGCCTCTGATGTGGTGGGAGGCATTGGCATTGGCGATAATCGGCTGAGGTAACGGACAGGCAAGGGCAAGCAAGATCAAGGCACATGCAACCACGCACATGCAACCACGCACATGCAACTAGGGATTAAAAAGCAAAACAAGACTTGTATTGTGTAGCGTCCAGCAAATCAAACACCGTCACACTGCCTGGCCGTGCCGTAATAAACCTTGTCAAATATCCTATTTTTGTCGCTTTTGGTGCGGACTTGGCAGATGTATGGGGGTGGGTGTAGTAAGACGGGAGCATTATGGACGCGTCTTCGGGAGCATCATCCACACATCTTCCCCCCTTGCCTTGTCATCTCCAGACCGTGACATACCAAAGGCCTTCGCCCGCCCAGCGCCGACATGCTTGCGCAACACCCCTTGCTTGCGGCCTACCAAAGCCTTTGAATGTGTGTGCGGTGGGTGTAGGCTAGGCCGCACTGCCTTCTTCTCCGAGTGCGATAAGTCCTCCAAGTGCTTCGATGCTATTGGCACCTTGATCAAAGAGGGTGTGGATGATGCGGGAGGGTGAATGGGACTCTCGAAGACTTGTGTCTTGCCGCTAGACATGCCAGCAAGCACCTTCATCTTACCCTGCAGGTTCTGGATGCGAGTGGCAAGGTCCTCTAATTTGCTCTTGCGTTGCTCTACCGAAGCCTCAGTCGCCGCCTTGTGCGCTGCTATTGCCTGCTCCAGCGCCATGTGTGCTTCCTTGACCTTTGCTGTCTCTGTATCAACCTGTATATCTCGACGATAGAGTGAGTGGATCGAGTGAGTCACGATAGAATGAGTGGATCGAGTGAGTCACGATACACAGAGTGTATACAGTCATACAGTCAGTGTATCAACCTCTATACCTCCTGACCCTCTCAGTTGTGCCCCTGCTCGTATCACACACACCACAGAGAGAGAGAGAGAGCAGTCGTGTTACAGGCAGACGTGGTGTTGCAGGCAGACGTGGTGTTGCAGGCAGACATTGTTGGAGTGTGGGTCCTTGTATGGCATGCCGAGTTGTTTCATGTTGATTTGTTTGTTGTGGAGTGGGTGCAGTGCATCCAGCATTTCGCGTGCTTGCGTATGTGCACACCCAGACAAGCACACAGAGCACACGGGCAACAGGAGGAGGGACACGTGGCAGTGAGACAGGCACAAGAGGTGGCACCGAGACACGCACAAGAGGTGGCACCTGGTCCAGTGTCAGCTTGGCAACATCCTGGATCTCATGCAGCATGTTGCTTTTGAGGGCAGCCTCACGAGAGGCGAGGCTACTTTTCATTGATTTGTCTGCTGCCGAAAGTGCCATCTGTTCCAATCCAGGCCGCGCCGCATGCGCACATTCGGTTACCTTTGCACTCATACGGAATTTTTGCCTCACAACCATACACAATTTCACACATGCACAGCCATGACACTCCACCACTGCATCACACTGCATGACATTGCAGCAGCCAGCGAGCGGTGCAACAATCGCAGCAGCCACAAGACTTGGGAGGAAGGGGCCGTGGCGTACAAGAGAGCGTGCTGTACAAGCAAGCGTGCAGTACAAGGGAGAGTCGAGTAGAAGATGGCAACGCAGGGAGCGTCGAGTACAAGTTGCCAACCCAGCAAACACCTACACCGCAACGCTGCGGGCCAACACACTGTCTATCAGCACACAACGCGCGCAAGCAACACGCACGAGCGCACCTTAGCGTGTGAAAGAGAGTCCTCAACATGCGCAAGCATCATTGACGCCTGCGCCTCCAACGCGGCATGATGGTGGCTGACAGCAGCCACCTGGGCGTCGGTGGCAGCATTGGCAGCAGCACCCGCAGCTTCAAGCTGTCCCACCTTGACATGCAATGTGTGTGCAGAGGCCACAGAGCCTGAATTGGCAGCACCAATCTCCGAGGTCAACCTAGCCATATGGCGCGACATGTTTGCCTCAACGTCTGTGCGCGAGTCCTCGAGGGCTGCACCCACCGAGATGTTGAGACCCTTAAGCGCCAGGTCAAGGTTGGCAGTGAGGTGCGATTCCATGTCATGAGCCAACCCTGTCAGCTGCGAGCGAGCAGCAACCATCGAATCCTCCACGGCCTTCATCTCTGCACCCAGCGCCGTCATCTCCGATGCGGTGCTGCAGATAAAGGGTAATGAAATGAGCACATGTAATGAGCACATGTAATGAGCACAAAGAGTAATCACCACAAAGGGTAATCACCACAAAGGGTAATGACCACAAACGGCAGTCACCACACAGCCTAGTCAATTCGAGTCATGTGACCCTTCTCCAGCCATCACCCTCACTACCCTAGTGAGCCATTTCCAGGCGTCACTGAGTGTGCATGCAGGATAGTGGAGCACAAGACGTTACACAGCAGGTGCATGGCTTGTGGTGGTGACTAGACCCACACTTAGCAGCATTGCAACTCTTTGCCTTGTGTGCACACTTTTGTTTCTGGGCACGCAGGGCCGGACGGCAGCGCGTGGCATACCAGGCGCATGGCAGCGTGGCATACCACTGCATCATACCACCCGCGGCCTGACATACCACTGGCGTGTCCCCGTGGTGTACCAGTCCCATACTCGCCCTACGCAGCCCCAACTTCAAAAAACAAGTCTTGTGTGCAACATTCGGGAAAGACGCAAACATCTTTTGGATATCGCACCAGCATCTTGTCTCTTCGGAAAGCGGACAAGTATATAGGCGTCAAGTATTAGGCGTATTGATAACGGATGCACAAGCAGTCATGATAACCCATCTTGCACCATAATGCACCAAGCCATCCAGAGGGGGGAGGCAAGAGAAATGGCACAAGGCATATGGCACCTCTTGGAGAGCGCCGTCTGTTGCAGCGTGTTGCAGTGTGTTGCAAGGCATATGGCACCTCTTGGAGAGCGCCGTCTCACTCGTCGCGACGTCAGCCAGCTGAGCCTTGGACTCGCGCCCAGACATTTTGGCCTGAGTGCTAGTCTGGAGCAGGTCTGCCTTGACCGACCTCATGACACCAGTACTTCTTGTCTTGGCCAAGGACAGCTCCGAGACAAGTGCAACCTCGTCAGCCGTCATCTTCCTCTGAAGCTCAGTGCGGACAAGGGCTAAGGATTGGTGCATGGAAGACTGCAGCGCCGTCATCCGCTCTAGCACCTTTAGCCTCAGCTCCTTGGCCTCTGCAGCCACCTCACTTTTGAGTTTGACGTTGGCAAGCGCAACGGCAATCTGTGTTTGTGTGACGTGCTCCTGCTCCGAGGCTGCCTGCTGTGTCACGTCGTCAAGCTGCGCAGCGCCCGTGGCCTTGGCACGCTCCAGCGCTTGCTGTTGCCCCGCGGTGGCTGCTTTGGTCACCTTGACAAACTGACCCAACTGCTCTTCAAGATCGTCGACACTGTGGTGAAAGGCGCCCTTGGTGGCAGTAAGAGCCGTGTGGGCCCACGCGTTGGTGTGGCCTATCCTCAGCGATACCACATCCTTTGCGTCTGCCAGCGACTGCTCTGTGGCGCTGTGCAGCCGTGCCGTGTCCTTGCTTAGGGTGGCTTCCTCAGCCGTCTGACGCAGTGCCTGCTCAGCTTCGAGGGTCTGCTGTGCTTGCGACAGCTTAGTCTTGGTGTCATCCACCTCAGCTCGAAGGGTGCCGAGGGTAGTGAGGGTCTGAGCCTTGAGCACCTTGTGGTCATTCTCGAGCGACGCTATGTCCTGATCCTGCGCCTCTGACTTGTCCTCTTGGTCCTTCTTCAGCACCGCCACCTTGTTCATAAGGCGTGCCACACGGATGCCCGTGGCGAGGGAGTAATCAGAGATGTTGCCATCAAGCTGCTTCAGGCCACCATCGATGGTGGTGCGTATGTCAAACTTCTCGTTCTCGAGCCGATCTGTCATCTCCCTATCCAGGCCACCAACATCGGTCTTGATCTTCTCCATGATGAGCTTCTTGACCTCCTGACGCTCACTAGTAACGCGGGTCTTGGCCTCGTCCAGTCGCGCTTCGGCCGCACTGATCTGCGAGTCGACCTGTTGGAACTTGGTGGTTGTCGCGGTCTGCAGCTGCTGGTGCCGGGTAGTGAGCTCATTGATGGCACTGTCCTGCTGAGCCTGCTTGGCCCTTTGTTCGGCCTCGATGCGCACCAGCATTTCGCGCACATCAGATACGTTTGCCATGGCAGCGTTCTTGAGCAGTGAGATCTTGTCCGTCACGTCCGACATGCCAGATGCAATCAGCCTCCGGATCACCTCCTTCTCATTCTGGGCTTCTTGCTCTAGCGTCGTGATCTGCATCTTCATTTTGTTGTTGAGCGCATTCTGCTCGCGGACGTGGCGTTCCATTGCCTTGACGTCCTTTAGCGTCTGCCACACGCGCTCGCGCACCACCTGCTTGTTCCATGTCTTGTGCGCCTGTCCATAGTTGCCCATAGGCGCAGACCCGTCCTCAAAAATATTGTAGTACGGGTCGTGGTTGACGCTCTCGTCCGACTCCCACAACTGCTGGTAGCTGGCCGCCGCCGACAGCTCCACGCCGCCAGAGTTTGCCACCTTGCCACGCCGCGTTCCAGCGTCATCTTGCAGAACCACCATCGAGACCGCGAGCACCATCAGCAGCGCGGAGACGCCGGCGGCGACACGCTGACCCATCCCCCGGCCAGGAGTTTGGCGCTGCACTGCTGAGAAGGGCTGCATCGTGCGCCTGGTGTGTGTGTGCGAGAGAGGAAAACGAGTGCACGCGCGGGCAGTTGCGACGAATTGTCAGAGGTGTATATGCACATGAATCGCACCCCCCCACACACAAACACACACACACACACACAACACAGAAACACACAGCGATTGATTGGAAAGGAACATTGGGTCATGTGAGAATTCTGAGATGTGAATATGATGCATAGTAAGTATCTGATGTGTGAATGGGTGCGAGGGAAAACGCATGGTATGTGAGAGAAAACAACCACATAAACGCGGGTGCGCGAAGGAGAAAGTGATGTGTGCATTTTGTTTCAGTATTTGCGAGCGTGTGCTCCCTGACACCCATGTAAGTGGTACGCTGACACGGTAGGCACGAACACGCACGCACACACGCACATACGTACGCATACACGTATACACATGTACACACATACATGCACACAGACCTCCTTCAGTAGGGCACACAAAATATTGTTGCACAAGACAACAACGCTCATCGCAGTGCAACAGTGCTGCAGTGCAACACAGTGTTGTACAGCAACATCGAGAGAGAGACAATGTTGTCGCACTGCGATGATTGCCCTCCCTCCCTTCCTCTCTGCCTGCCCCCCCCCTCCCCCCTCCCCCAATCCCTCCCTCCCTTGATCCGTCACTCCCTCCCTCCCCCCCTTGTGCGCGTGCAATCGTTCCCTCTCTCTATCTCGCTTTCTCTCTTTCTCATCCTTGCTCGTTGTCTTTCCCTCTCGGCCTTCTTGTCTCATGTCCCTGTGAATCAGGGGAATCGCCGCGAAGAGAAATCACCTTTTTGGATGCAAACGCAAGCTCTCAACAGCTTTTCCCTCCGCAGGACCGGCAAGGTGCTATTTTGGTTACTAGGCAAAAAAAGATTTTACCGCATGGCTTTTTTGGCGCTAAAAAGGTGAGTTTTGAAAAACAGAGTTACTTTAATTATTCGGTGTGGTCGCTGGCAGATGGTACGGTTGTGTTACTGTTAGCTGTACTGTGGCATGTTAGGGGCTGAAGTGTGTTGCACGCAGAGAAGATTGTAAAGTGGTCAAATGTGTGTAGGTGGGCTGCAAATTGTGCAGGTCGTCTGTTCCTGTATGCGGTGTGAAACTCCTTTCCGACCGCATGCTTGTTCGAAGAAGTATGCGACACGCTGCTGTGCTGCAGGCACCGGCTCAGGTTGTCCGGTGCTGAGATTGAACATCTCAGTGTTCGTGTGTCCCGGAGCTCCGACTCTTCTATATTGAAAAGACTTTTTAATTTGCACGAATACACACGCGTGAATGTACGCTTCCATAAAAGATATGTGTTCCCATCCCTCTGCCAATCTGTCTATCTTTCTGTCTATCGTGATATTAAGAGTCCCGAAGACACCGAGTTCAATTTTGGTACAAATCTCTTTTTCTTTTCTCCCACATACACGTACTGCCCACCCTCCTCTCTCTCTCTTTCTCTCTCTCGCCAACCCACCCGCTCTCTCCCGCCCACATGCATGCTCTGGGACAGACGCGGCAGCGCAGTGTCTGTTGAACACACTCTCACAAACAAATACATGCAAACCCACTCCCTCACGCACTCGTTTACACGTCCACTCCCTCTCGCACACGCACATATCCGTCTCATATGTTCTCTCACACATTAGGACAGACCTGCGCCTCTTGTACACCAGTCATTTTCCCGCTGAAAATGTCCAGGGCAAAGCTGTGACGCAACGATGAGTTTCAACGTGCTGGTGCCGCCGGCTGAGCGTGAGCGCGAGAGGGCACTGGCACGCGGGGACGCAGAGGGCGAGCAGGTTGATGCAGAGGGCGCAGTGCACGTGGGCTCGAAGAGGTCGCCTACTTCGCAGCCGCAGCCACGCGCTCCAGTCACACCCACAGTGCAGCGCGGAGGCTTGCCGCACTCGGAATTTGGCGCCTACTTTGACGGTGCGCAGTCATTCACCCAGCACATGCGTTGCCGCATCATCTATTTTTCAAGCAATTGCATCACCTGTTTCTCAAGGCACTGGCAAGGCGTTGTATGCCTTGAGCTTTGTAAAGGACGACGGGTGCTTTGTAAAGGACGAACCCGCTGTGCATTGTTGCGGCTGGTAGGGCATCGACTGACAGTGTGTCTTGGTCGTGGCTGGTGCAACATATGCGTGATGCAACATACGGCATGCTGTAACATACGCCGGTGGTGCGTAATCGCCAAAATATCATTGCCGTGTCTTGCACTGTGACAGGCAAAGTCAGGAAACTGCGGGAAAGTGCTGCCGAAAAGCAACTCCAGGCACAACAGTCTGTGGGAGAGACCGCCAGCGCTATTTTTGGGTAGGGGTGTGTGTCGGTTGGGTTGGGTTGTATGTCGGGGTGTATGTCGGTTGGTCTGCATCCGTTGAGGGTTTGGTTGTAGATGGCTGGCGCCTAGATACTTCCCGCCTGCTTGCCGCCTGCCTCAACTACACCCCCCATACCTCCTACCTCGCTTTGATCTGTGAATGACAGTCTGTTGGCCATGGGTGGAATTGGCAGGGGAGTTTGTGTGTGGGTCGACGGTTTTACGGACCCGTCACATTCTGAGATCCAGGTGCTGATTGTTATGTGACACTGCGCATCTACTCACACACAGGAGGTGCAACTTGGGTACATCATCTCCAACTCCAATCCGCTTGTTGAAGACACAGGCCTGGATACATAGATGCATACACCGATGCAATGCATACATACATACATAAACGTGCACATAAATATGCATATTGGGTATAGGTATGCATAGGTATACATACGTATAGTCCTCTTGAATCCGTATGTGGGCTATTTTAGCCATCCGTATGAGTGCGAAAGTAACGGAATGGCGCAGGCGCCGCAGCGCTTATTGCCTGATAGACAAGACACATTCAATGTTTCCCCCGAATGTTTCGGCATGTTTTTTCGAATCTCAAAATCGATCACCGGGGCGCGCAGCAAGCGGAGGGGCTTTAGCCCCGGAGCCGCCGCGCGCCCACTGGATCGGACCAGAGCAAGGGAGGATAGTGCAAAGAGGGGAGTGTCATGGGAGAATTATCTGAATAGGGGAGTGTCATGTGATGACATTTCACAAGTGCGCTAGCACGCAGCCCAAGGCTTGTGGGAGTGAGGGTTGGGACAAAGAGGGCGGGCCTACAAAGAGGGCGGGCCTACAAAGAGGGCGGGCCAATCGAATGTTGTCACATGTGCATGAGTCATGTCACAAAGAGGGCGGGCCTATCTGATGTTGTCGTCTGTCGCAAGGCCTATCTCATGTTGCCCGCCATGTTATCTTGCACCCTACCTGGTCGTCGGGGCTATCTCATCTCTACG
>Ga0105053_10010124_pt1 | contig 11835 bp, 7 predicted proteins | sample BON01_FD_78093 | JGI IMG/M metagenome (GOLD analysis project Ga0105053, IMG submission 78093) | Freshwater microbial communities from Lake Bonney liftoff mats and glacier meltwater in Antarctica - BON-01 | ecosystem: Environmental > Aquatic > Freshwater > Ice > Glacier meltwater | place: Lake...
GCAGCACGCGCCGCACACCGCCCCAAAAAAAAAAAACCAACCACACCCCGCCCCCCCCCCCACATCGACACCCCCCCCCCCCAAAACACCGCCGCGCGGACCCACCCCCCCCCCCCCCCCCCCCCCCCCGACCAACGAACTCACCCGTTAGCGGCGTGTAGATCAGCATGACCGCCAGGCCCACGAACGTGGCCCACCCGACCTGCTGGTACAGCAAGGCCAGGATGACCACAATAAGCGCGGGCGCCCCCCAGGCGGTGTGGATCGCCAGCATCGCGTCCTGCACCTTCTGCGCGTCGTTGCTCATGAGCGTGACCACGCGGCCCGCGCTCTCGGCCTGCAGCGCCGCGTTGGTCAGGCGCAGGCACTTGCGGTAGATGGCCGCCATCAGGGCGTTGCGCATGCGCGTGCCGATCACGTTGAGCGCAAAGTTCATTTGGTTCTCCGACAAGGACTGAATCAGCGGAGCTCCGCAGAGCGCGATGCAGTAGTAGTACAGGACCGCGCGCGTGGGGCACGCCCCCGAGGGCGTCCCTCCCGCGGCGACGAGCTTGGCGGCGGCCGACTGGCACGACAGGCCGTTGACCACGTTGCGCAGCATCATGGGCCCGACGAGCGAGCAGGCCGTCGACAGCGCGTACAGCGCGCCCGTGAAGAGCAGGCCACCGGACGACCCGCGGAAGACGGCGACCTTGATGTCGGGCTTTGGCTTGGCGCGCTGGGCCTGCCAGGCGCTGTCGAAGCGGCCGTAGAGCTCCTCGGTCTCCACCGCGGGCGGGCGGTAGAGCTCGCGGGGTCCCAGGGTGTGGCGGTAGCCGTAGAAAATCAGCGGGTCGACGAACAGGAAGAGCAGGCGGCTCAAAAAGTTGGGCCGGCGCGGCACGCGCACGCCCGGCGGCGGGTCGAGGTCGTCGGGGCCGTCGAGGCCGTCGAGGCCGTCGCTGCCGTCGGCGCGCGGGTCGGCCTCGTCGCTGCTGACCTCGGCGGAGGGGGCGCCGGGGGCAGGGGCGGCCCCGCCATTTGTGGGGGACTTGCTGCCGTCCTGGCCTCGCATCAAGCGCGAGGGCGGGCCGCCGCCGCCACCTGCGCTCGGGGCCGTCATCGCGCGGACGCCGTCGCGCGGCGCGGCGGCGGCGGCGACGGCGTCGACGGCGGCGCCTCCGGGCGCTGGCGCCGCGGGGCCGGTGGGAGGGAGCGTCATGTGGACGCGCGCCACCCGGTGCTCCTTGCGGAGGCCGGTGTTGGGGTGGCGCTCAGCTGCGGGACCACTCTTACTCTCTTTGACGTTCTTTTGTGTGGCGTTCTTTTGCTTGTTTGATTTTGTGGCGTCGAGACGTCTGGAGTGAGGGAATAGTAGTGCGTGCGGGGATGCGTGTTGTACTAGGCTGCGACTGTAGTAGGCGTGAGCTAATGGGATCCGAGTTTGTGAAGGGAGGAGGTGAGTGAGGGGGGCGCTGACGTGAATGAGTTGTGACGAAAGCTTTTTGCCCTTCTCTCCTCCTCCTCCTCCTCCTCCTCTCCTTTTTCCCAAACAGTCGAACAAAAAGTCGCACTCCAGTCTTCACACTCCCCTCCGCACATCCCCAATCACGAGAGAGAGGGCAGCGATGCACTCAATCAGCACCCGCCGCCAGGTGAGGATCAGGTGGTCGAGCGCGCGCGCCATTGGGCAAAAAGAGGAGACAGCCACGTCCTCCACCTCCTTGGTCTGGATCACATCGCCGCGCGCGGGCGTGCGCGCGCGTTCCCTGCCGCCGCACCAGCGATTTCACGGTGTCCTGCTCCTCCTCCTCATGTCAGCGCCCACAACACGACCGACAAACCAATCACAACACACAGGCCGCCGCTGCGACGGCGGCGACGACGGCGACGACGACAAACGCGCCGCCCGCGCCGCGCGTCGCCCGCCGCCGCCTGCTCGCCGTCCGCGCCCAAGCCGAGCAGCCGCAAGGAGCGCCGCCGCCGCCCACCCGCCGCGCCCTCCTGGCCGCCGCGTCCGCCGTCGCCGCCGCCCTCGCCCTCGCCCCCGCCCGCGCCACCAGCCTGCCCGACGACAACAAGCCCCCGCCCTCGCTGTGCGACGCCGCCTGCGGCGCCGAGCTCGACAAGGACCCCTCGGCGCGGACGACCACCCCCTCCGGCCTGCAGTACCGCGACATCGTGGTCGGCACGGGCCCCCAGCCTGTGATCGGGTTCCAGGTCGTGTGCGACTACATCGCCATGACCCCCAAGGGCAAAGTGTTCGCCAACTCGCTCGAAAAAGGGACGCCGTACGACGTGCGCGTCGGCAGCGGGCAAATCATCCCTGGCCTCAACGAGGGCCTGCTGTCGATGCGCGTGGGCGGCGTGCGGCGCCTCTACATCCCGGGGGACCTGGCCTTTCCGAAAGGGCTGAAGGCGGCGGCGGGGCGGCCGTCGGTGCCGGCGGCGTCGCCCGTGGTGTTCGACGTGGCGCTGCGCTACATCCCCGGCTTGGAGGACGACGAGTGAAACTCGCTTGTTTTCCGAGGGTTTTGTTTTGTGCAGGCGGCACGCGCGCGCACGCGGCGTCCTTGTTTATTCGATCGCTTTCTTTTCGTCTCTGGGCAGCTACAACCGTGAACATCGCTCTGTAAACACCCGTTTGGCGTCGCCGTCGGCACACATGCTGAAGGATGAGGCTTGCTCGGGCTGGGACCTACACCTTCAAATTTAGAAACAAAATGACTTCGAGCGGCGGTTACTCGCCGAACGCGCCGCCGCGCCGCCGCGCGCGCACGGCGGCGCTCTTTGCTCGCTCCTTCAGAGGAAGAGGTCCCACGCGACGCAACGTTCCATCTCAGCAATCGTGAAAATCCTCGCCTGCCCACACCATTGGGCAGGGAGCAACCAAACCACACCGCGAACCGAACAACCACCACGCCAAAAGCATTCAAACGCCATGATCCGCGTCGAGGAGGACGCCGTCTACCTTCCCGCGGCGTGCCTCGAGCACTCGACGTGCGCAATCGACGACAATGAGGGAGGCGGAGCAGCGGCAACGGAGGCGGCCAGCGGGCGCTGCCACTCTTGCTTTCCGCGGGGCCGGCGGCGAGCGGGCGCCGTCCCCACGCGCGCCGACGACGCCGACGCCGACGCCGACGCCTGTTCCCTCGCCCGCCTCCCCCTCGACCGTCTCGTCGGCGCCGAGCTCGACGCGCGCGGCCGCGTGCGCGTGTGGTTCACCGCCTTGCAATCGGTCAGCCACCTCGCCAAAAAGGAACTCCGCGGCTACGTCTGCCCGCCGCCGCTCCAGGTCCGCGTCTCGGCGCCCGTCGACGCGGGCGGCGGCAACGGCGAGGCCCTTGTCTCGGCCCTGCGCGCGGGCGCCCGCCGACGCGGCGGCGGCGGTCGTCCGCCGCCGCGCGCGCCGCGCGTGGTGGCCATTGTAATCCCGGTGAGCGGCCGCGGAAAGGCCGCGCGGAATTTCCGGCGCGAGGCCCTGCCGGCCCTGGAGCGGGCCGCCGGCCTGACCGTTGAGACGCTGCCCGACGCGCCGCGCGGGCCACGCGCGGGAGATCGCGCGCGCCCTTGACTCGAGGCGTCCAGGAAGGCGACGACGGCGGCGCCCCTGCGCTCGTGCTGGCGGTGGTGGGCGGCGGCGACGGCACGCTGCACGAGGCGGTCACCGGCCTCCTGTCGCGCGCGGACTGGCGCCTGGCCGCGCGCCGCGTGCTGCTCGCGCACGTGCCGTGCGGCTCGGCGAACGGCGTCGCCGTCAGCTGCGGCCTGCGCTCGGCGGCCACCGCGGCCGTCGCCATCGCCAAGGGGGCGCGCGCCCCGCTCGACGTGACGTCGGTGCTGGTGCGCAAGGCGACGTCAGTGTCTTCATCAGCGGCGGGGGCGACGGCAGCGGCGCCGGCGGGCGGCGGCGAGCTCACGCGCACCTTTTGCGTGCTGTCGGTGGTGTACGGCATGATGGCCAACCTCGACGTGCGCACCGAGCCGCTGCGCTGGATGGGCGAGGCGCAGCTTCACGCTGGGCGGGGCGCTCGAGATCCTGGGCGCGAGGTCGTACGCGTGCAAGGGGGCGAGGAGGGGGCCGGCGGGCGGCGGCGGGTTTTTGGGCGAGGAGGACGTGGGCGGCGAAGACGAGGACGAGGAGGAGGGGGGGGGAGCAAGGCGGGAGTGTGCGGGAGGCCGGCAGGCCAGCCGTCGGCGCCGCGCTGCTGGCGGGCAGGCGCGCGCGCTCGTGCGACCTGCTCGCGGGGGCGACGGCGGCGGCGGTCGTTGGCGACGGCGGGGACGACGACGAGGCGCAAGAGGCCGCCGCGTCCCGCGTCCTCGACGACGGGGGCCCGCCCCTCCCGCTCCTGGCGCAGCTGCTGGGCAGCCCCTCTCGGCCCCGCGCCAGCGCCGGCGCCGGCCTGCCCGTACGCCTGCCGGACGGCGACGGCGCCTCCCTGCCGCCCGGCTGGCGCCCGCTGCCCCTGGACCTCCCCGGCCCTCGCGCGCGAGGCGGCAGGAGGCGAGAGAGGGCGGCGGCCGAGAGGACGATGGCCGAGAGGGCGGCGCGCACAAGTCTCCCTTCACGCCAAATTGACACCAAACAAACGCGCCCACTTTCTCGAAACAAATAATAAGCGAACAAGGCGTCCTCTCTGAACGTGCTGCACGAAAACAAAAAGAGACTCGCCGCGCCGCAACGCCCACGAAAAAAGACGGCGACAGCAGAGGCCAACGAAAAAACGGCGAGCGACTCTCTCGGAAAAAATGCGCAGGGAAAAACATTCCCCCAATGTGGCCGACGACCAGCGCCGGCTCCGCCTTGCCCGACGCCGATGGACGCGAACGCAAGCGCTCCAAGCAAGAAGACGCAATACCAGCAGCAGCACTAGCAGCAGCAATCGCCGACGCGAGCACGCGCGAGGACAAGGGCAGCCCCCTTGATTCCGCCGCCGCCGCCGTCGCCGCCACGGAGGCGCCCGCAGGCGAGCTCGAGCAGCCGGTCGATCGGTCCGCCCAAATCCTCTTCCTCGTGCTCGAGAGCCAGCGTCACGCCGCGCGCCAGGCGCGCCTCGCCTACCGGCACCAGCTGCCAGCGCGCGAGGCGCTGGACCCCTCCGCCGCCCCAAAACGCACGCTCGGCGGAAACGACGCCGACGGCGGAGAGGAGGGGGCCGTGGTGGGCGGGGGGTGGTGGTCTGCGGCGCCGGTCGTCATGCTACGCAGCTTCGACCACCCCCAAAAAAGCGCGGACGAGTACGACGCCGATGGGTACCGCCTGCTCCCGCCGAGCGCGCTCTACGGGAGCGAGTCGCACTTGCCCTACCTGTCCGCCGACCGGTCCTTTCTCGACACTTGCGCGGCGTCGGCGCGCGTTTGCAAGGCGTGGCGGCCGATCGCATTTGGGGCCGCCGACAGGGCGACGCTATCTTGGGGCGGCGGGTACGCCCTTCACCAAGCCCACATCTGGAAGCGCGCGGCTCGCAGCTCCCGGCCCCGCTTCGACCCCCTGTCTGCCCTCCGCGCGTTTGACGGAGGAGTTTTGCGCGCGCTGTGCCTGCGCGGCGCGCCCGACGACAAGCAGAGGCTGCGCGCTTTTGCGTGCGCCCTAGGCGTCGTCGAACCAGCGGCGGGCGCGCGCTCGGGCGCAGTCAGCGCGGCGGACGTGCGCGTGGCCAACGTCTTGCGCGGCTTAAAAGTCCTGCGGCTCGAGCCTGCCCACACGCTTGTCGACGCGCTCGCGTCGCTCGGCCTCTGCTCCCCCCTGCCGTCGCCGCCCCTGCTCTCGTCGCTTGTTTCTCTTCACCTCGGACGCTGGCGCTCGATCTATAAGCCGCGCGACAACGAGGACAAACTCGACGGCGTGAACAACGACGACGGCGTGAACGACGACGACGCCAGCGACGACAACGACGACGACCGCCGCGCCAGCTCTTCCTCGTCCCCGTATTGCTTCTTCACGCGCAGCAACCTGCCTTCCCTGCGTTCGTTGTGCGTGTCGCTGACGAGCGACTCGGACTGCCCCTTTGACCCTTTCAACGGCGCCGCCACCGCCGACCCGGCGTTTCTGCCGCCCCTGCTCACGCGACTTCGCGTCTGCGCCGACGCGGCCGACGACCCGCCCCCTGCCGGACAGTTTGACCTTGATTCGCTGGCGTGGCCGTGCAACCAGCCCCTGTTGGCGTCCTCCGAGTTCTTGGCCGCGCTCGCGCCAAGCGTCGTGTCTCTTTCGGTTGGACGCGCGCTGGCGACCGCCGACGGCGGCTTGGAGGACGATGAGCAAGGCGACCCCAAGGCGCCCCGTGATGCCGAGGGGACGTGGGACACGCTGGACCGCGTCGCGCCCATGTCGCGCCTTTTGCCGTGTCTGAGCGGGATGACGCGCTTGACGGCCCTCGAGATCGAATCGGACTACGACTGCAGCCCCGGCGACGACAACGATAAGCGCGCCTGGGCGCTGGCGTCCTGCGCGATCATGGCGCCAATGTCGGAGACTCTGCGACGCCTCTCGCTCGGCGAGGCCGCTTTTCCTTTTTTGTCGGCGGGTGGTGGGATATCTCACTTTCCGCGCCTCCCCCCTAGCCTCACCCTGCTCACGGCGCTTGACTCGCTCGAGGTGCGCGCATGTGGCCTGTCGTCCGGAGGCTGTCTTTGCCGCCTGACGACGCTCACACGCCTCGTGATCGACACCGAGGACTACAACCTCGAAGAGCATAGCGCCATCGCCGGCAGCGATTTTGCGCCCTTGTCCCGGCTCGAGTTTCTCTCGCTGTCGCGCCCCGAGTCCTGCTGGGCGGCGGTCTTCAGGAACAATCTTCCCCGGCTGGCCACACTCGTCACGGGCAGGTTCGACACCCGGGATGTTGGCACGGCGATGCTTGCGCGCACGAGGCGCGATGGCGTCGCCGTGTTTGAGATGGTCGATCGCCACTCCCAGCCCCCGCGCCGGCTGAGCGCCGCCGATCTCAAGGGCTTGATTGAACAGATCAGCGTTGAGGACGACCAGTCTCACCTTGAGAGGCACGAGGAGGAGCACCAGGCGGCCATGAGCCACGCAGCATCGATGGGAGCGGAGGTCGCCGCGGTCTGAGGTTTTCTTTTTGGAACATTTCCCAGACGGCGCGCAAGAGCGAGCGAGAGGCAGGTGTCGAGGCGGCGGCCAATGGAGAGGGCGCGTCGGCGGCGGGTCACGGCGGGCGCGTCGATTCAGTCTTAGTATAGCACGCCCAACTGTCGCCCTTCTGTCCACAACTCTCTCGATCACCATCACGAGCCGACCATCCATCTCTACTTAGCGGCCTCTGTTCCCTCGCGCGCTAATCACGCGCACGACGAACGACGCGCAGTCCCCCCTCCCCAATAAAACAAACGCACACGCGACACGATGGGCCGGTGGCGCCCGACGCTCCTACACAAGCTCGTGCGCGTCGTCGAGCACCGCGCCTTCGAGGTGCCCGTCGGCCTCTCGGTGCTCAGCCGCTACCGCCCCGCCGAGCTGCGCCTGCGGTACCCGTCGCCGCCGCCGCTGCGCTTCTCCGACGGCCCGCTGTACGCGGCGCTCTTCGCGCGCTACCCCGAGGCGCGCCTCGAGCCCGTGCGGCTGGACGCGCGCGCCCCGGCGCCCGCGGCGCGGCGGTTCGTGGAGGAGCAGATGCGCCTGATGCAGGCCGGGCTGGACGAGGCGGCCGCGTTCCGGCAGGTCGAGGCGCGCATGCGGCGGCAGCTCGAGACGGCCGGGTGCGTCCTTTTTTTCCCGCTCTCGATTGTTGCGTTGTTGCTCGTTTCTTTTACTGCGCGACGTGATCGTCGTCGACGAGGAAGGGCGCCGTCGTTGCTTCCGTGCGCGCTCACACCCCACGCCGAGGCACCTTTCGAACGAACGACAACCCACCAAACACCACCCACCAAAACAGCGACGCCAAGGCCGGCCGGGGGACGCTGCTGACGCAGCTGCAGGACGAGGAGGAGGGGGCGCTCGCGGACGCGCTCCGGCGGCGGCGGCGGCTCGAGCTGCAGCAGGCGGCGCAGCGGGATCAGCGGGAGCAGCGGCAGCAGAGGCAGCGGCAGGCGCAGGCGGGAGGAGGAGGAGGAGGAGGAGGGGGGGCGCGGTGAGCACGTTGCCGGCCTATGATGTAAAAAAAACAAATCACGGGGCGCGCGCGCGGCATTTGTGGGATGGGTTGGTAATGGTTCGTCCGGGGGCCTGTCGCTACGCGTGACGCACAAACCCCAACTGGTGGTCGGGGTTCTTGTTGCGCACACTTGGCACCAATTGCAGGTCGACGACCTGGAAGGCGTCGTTGGCGAGGACCGTCGGGAGCACGACGTCCCAAAACATACACAGCGCCTGGTAGCCGCCGTCGTCGTTGTACACCCCCCAGAAGCTGATAGGTCGACTAGTTGCAGGGTCCTCGAAGCACGCGCGCGAGCGGTCCCCGAGGCGCGCGCAAGCGGTGGGGGGCGGGCTGCTTTGTTGGCTGCGGCGATGGCGGCCGAGGCGAGCTCGGCGCAAGCGTGCAAGTATCTCACGTAGTGCCACCACCGTTGGGTGCTCCAAACTGCAAGCGAGCGCGACTCAATTGTTCGCGGCATGCACATGCACTTGTAGAGGAGATCGCTTTCAAGCCCTACGCGATTGCAATCACCCCTTGCCAGGAACGAAAAAGCACGACTCCGCCGAGACCCTTCCCCCCCTCGAGCGTTGGCCGCACGCTTGCTCAGCGCTCAAGGGCGCTCCGCCATCCCATCAACCACAAACAGCTGGCGGCCCGGACGACATAGAGCAAAGGGCAGGCCAAAGCGAGTGTGTCACCGCCGACGCCGACGCCCGCTCGGCGCGCCCGCGCTGCCGAGGTCTTCTTCGCCCGCCAAAAACCAAGCAAACAAAAACAAACAAAGCAAAAAGCATGGGCCAGGGCGCGTCCCAGCTGCACAGGGCCGCCATCGCGGGCGACCTGACCGCCCTGCGCATCGCCATCCAAGACCACCCGCGCGACCTCGACGCCCGCGAGCCCGCGCAGCGGTGGACGCCGCTGCACGTCGCCTGCGCCAAGGGCCACGCCGCCTGCGCGCGCGAGCTGCTGGCGCGCGGCGCCGACGCGCGCGCGGCCGACGCGGCGCTGCGCACGGCGCTGACGCTCGCGTGCGCGCAGGGGCACGAGGAGGTGGTGCGGGACCTGCTGCGGCTGGGCGGCGCGGCGGCGGACGCCATGAAGCTGGACGCCGGCAACAGGACGCCGGCGGACCACGCCCGCGAGCGCGGCCACGCGGCGGTGCTGCGGGCGCTGCGCGACGCGGGCGGCGCGGCGGCGCTGAGCGCGGGCGCGCCGCCGCAGCCGCCGCCCGCGCCCGCGCGCGAGGGCGGGGCGGGGTGGCCTGCCGCCGACGCGACTCCTCGGCGACAGGGCGGCGGCGGCCTGCTCGGCCTGATCTTCGGGGGGGATCCGCGCAACGAGGCGCCGCTGCCGCAAGCCCCGCCGCCGCCGCCGCCCCGCCCGCCTCCCCCGGCCCCGCCGCCCCCGCCCCCGCCCCCGCCGCCGCCGATGTTCTTTCCGAGCGTGCCGCACGCCCCCTCGGCGCCGCCCGGCGCTCGCGGCGACCTGGACGAGGACTGGAGCGAGGGGCCGCCGCGACAGCCCACCGCGGCGCCCGCGGCGGGGCGCGGCGTCGTCCACGACGGTCGCGAGGACGAGGACGACGGCGGGTGGGGCGCGCCGCCGCCGCCCGCGGCGTCTGCGCCTGCCCCCGCTGCTCTCTCGTACCAGCAGGGCGCGCCGGCTTACCCGGGCGTTTCGCGGCCTCCCTCGGCAGCGGCGGCCCCGCTGCCGCCGTACGGCGGCGGCGGCGCAGCAGGTCCCGCTGCCACCGCCGCCCCTGGCACCGACGCAAACGGCGGCGGCGGCGGCGGCGGCGCGGGCGATGTCGTCGGCGCGATGGCCGTGGGCGTCGGCACCGTCGCCGGGGTCGTGGGCGGGGTCGCGGCCGCGGGCGCCAGGGCCCTGTTTGGGGCCGTGGCCAACCGTGCCAACAGGCAAGGCGGCGGCGCTGGTGGTGAGCAGCAGCAGCACCAGCAGCAGCAGCAGCAGCACCAGCCCCCGCCGCCCCACGCGCCGCCGCCGGCCCTCGGCGCGCAGGCCGCCGCCGCCGCCCGCCTGCTCGACGCGGGCGCCGCGCGCCGCTACACCTACGAGGACCTGCGCCGCGCCACCGGCGGCTTCTCGACCTCCAACCTCGTCGGCCGCGGCGGCTACGGCCACGTGTACCGGGGCGTCCTCGACGGCGTGCCCGTGGCAGTAAAGACGCTCGACGCGCTCGGGGGGGACGCCCCGCCCGGCCCTGCGGGCGGCGTCGGCGGCGTCGGCGGCGTCGGCGGCCAGTCGCGCCAGGGCGCACGCGAGTTCGAGGCCGAGGTCTCGATCCTGTCGCGGCTGCACCACCCCCACGTGGTCCTGCTGCTCGGCGCGTGCCCGGAGGCGTGCATGCTCGTCTACGAGCTCCTCGATTTCAGCCTAGAGCAGGTCCTGCGGCCGCAAGCGGCAGGGATTGGCGGCGGCGCAAGAGGCGCGGGAGGCGCACCCCTGCCCTCGCTCCCCTGGCACGAGCGCGTGCGCATCGCCGCCGAGACGGCCGCCGCCCTGGCCTTTTTGCACTCGGCCTCGCCGCCCATCGTCCACCTCGACGTCAAGCCCGGAAACGTGCTGCTCGCGTCGGCGCCTGGCCTTCGCGCCAAGCTGTCGGACGTCGGCCTCAGCCGCCTGATGATGACTGCCGACCGCCTGACCGGCGGCGCCGTCGCCGCCTTTTCCACCGTGCAGGACAGCCGGCTCGTCGGCTCGGCGCACTACGTCGACCCCGAGTACCAGCGGTCGGGCCGGTTCGGCCCCGCGTCGGACGTCTACTCGCTCGGCGTGGTGGTGCTGCAGCTGCTGAGCGGGCGCGACGCGTCCGGCCTGGTGTGGGCGTTCGAGTCGGCGCTAGACCAGGTGAGCGCAAGCGGCGGGCGCGACGCCTCGGCCCTGCGCCGCGTGCTGGACCCGCGTGCGGGCGCGTGGCCGGCGACCGAGGCGCTCGCGCTCGCGGGCTTGGCCGTCCGGTGCGTGGCGCTCGCGCGCGGCGACCGGCCGGACCTGCGCGCCGAAGTGCTGCCCGCGCTCCTGCAGCTGCGCCTGCGGGCGGGGCTGTACGCGCAGAGCGGCGCGGGCGGCGCGGGCGGCGGCGGCGGCGGCAGCGGCGGCCAGCAGCAGCAGCAGGCGCCCCTGCGCCGCGCGCCCTCCTTGCAACCGGGCGCGGGCGGCCCCGCCGACGCCGGCCCTCCCTCTGTGTTCGTGTGCCCCATCACGCAGGACGTGTTTGGCGACCCCGTGGTCGCCGCCGACGGCTACACGTACGAGCGCGCCGCCATCGAGGGGTGGGTGGGCCGGCACGACACGTCGCCCATGACCGGGCTGGCGCTCGAGCACAAGGGCCTGACGAGCAACCTGGCGCTGCGCTCGGCGGTGCACGAGTGGCGCGCGAGGACGGGCGCGGGCGCGGGCGCGGGCGCGGGGGCGGGGGCGGCGGCGCGGTAGGGGCCGCGGATGGCGGATGGCGGATGGCGGCGGCGCAAAATTTTGATGCGGCGCCCTTGGCTCGTCGGGTCTCCAAAAGTGATTTGCGGCGCCCTTGGCTCGTCGGGTCTCCAAAAGTGGTTGCGCTTTACAAAGACGACGCATCTTTGTGATTTGGAGAAACGGAACGGGCAATGAAAGGACAATGGAAGGGGGCAAGGGGACTGTCGAGGGGCGTGAGTCGGGGGGGGGGGAAGCGGCGTTCTCACGTTCTCACGCTGGGTCGGCGACGGCAGGCGCCGCGGAGGGCGGGGCCGCCGCGGAC
>Ga0105053_10010127_pt1 | contig 11834 bp, 18 predicted proteins | sample BON01_FD_78093 | JGI IMG/M metagenome (GOLD analysis project Ga0105053, IMG submission 78093) | Freshwater microbial communities from Lake Bonney liftoff mats and glacier meltwater in Antarctica - BON-01 | ecosystem: Environmental > Aquatic > Freshwater > Ice > Glacier meltwater | place: Lake...
CATGTATCTCCACTTTTACAGTTCCCACTGCCTATTTTGTCCACGACCAAGTCCGTCTGGAAGAGTACGAGAGTATTGTTAAGGGATTTCGGGGCCTGTCTGGCCTGCCTGCGCGGATGCTGGTCAAACACAAAGCCTCGATGCCTTGATCAACCTCCCCACCCCCGACACGGGAGACGCCCTCCCACTCAGACCCCGCTCACCAAGTAATGTATTGTGGATATTTTTTGGTGTTTTTATATTCTATAGGGCTACCTAATCATGTGACTTTGATTGTAGGCTTACTTCTTTTTCCTCTAAACGAAAGCGCAGCCGACGGCAAGCTTTGCAATCTCCCCAAGGCGCTGACGCTATGTGGCCTGGTAGAAACTAACGCATAAAACAATATGGAAAAATAGGAATATAAGCCCATACATATTTTACTTTACCAAATAGACATGCACTTATTTCAAATGCACAACAATCCCTTCACAAGCCTTTCCCCCCTATCTCCTCTCTTTGGCGGCAGCAGTCACCAGCACCTGCGGCTCCTGATGGTGATCTGCATATCGCAAATAAGGCGACGATGGAAGCAAAAGGCCTATATCCTCTTCCTTCTCCTCCTCAACTTCCTCCTCGGGCATAACCCCATCTTCATCCAAATCCATGTCCAAGACCCTCAACACTGGCGGCCGGCATGCTTCCGCGCCAGCACCCGCCGCCACCGCGTCGCTGTAGTGCTGTAATGGCGGCGCTCCGTCCTCCATGTCAAGTTCTAGGTCCAGAAGATTGTCTACTCGGAACCGCGTGTCCTTGTCGTAGGTCCGTCGGGTTCGAGCGTACTGCGTCTCGGGTCGCCGCGACGTGGGCGAGGCGACCGGCCGCCTCAAGTCTGCCCGCTTCAAATTATTGCCGGCTAGCCTCAAAAACGGCAGAGTCCACGCGTCCCCTTCTTCGCTCCACGTGGCGCGCTGCTCAATGGTTGTGGCGACCTCGGGCGGGACAAAGTGCTGCACCACCAACTCCTTGAGCTTTAGCTGCCGCGTCACTTGCCGAACCGTCTCGAGCAAGTCCTCGCGCTCCCGCTGAAACTCTGCTTGCAGGTCCTGGGTGTCGCGCGTGGCCGCGCGATACTTGGCGACGAGCTTCTGGAGCTTTCGGGTCTTGGCGTCCACCTCTTCTTGCAAGCTCGAGTATTGTTCCTCCAAGACCAGGTGCGTCTCCTCCTTGATGGCCAGTTCCTGGGCCAGCCGCCGCTGTTGCTGCTGCTGTGCGTCCACTTCGCCTTTGGCTTGTCGCATGAGCTTGTCGTGGTTGGCTCTGTCCATGGACTCCCCGCCCTGAATCAACTTGGCCTCCATGGCGTGCAAATTGCTTTCGAGCGCGCGCCGATCGTCGGCCTCCTTGAGAAGCCGCTGCCGCAGAGCCTCTTTTTCCTCCGACGACTTGCTTTGCAACGCGTCCATGTCCCGCTTAGCCTGGGACTTGAGCTCCTCATTTTCCTTTTCGGCTTTGACTGCAACCTCGCGCCACTGCTTCTCACCCCCACTACTGCAACGCCGGTTGTGCTTGTGATCGGCGGTATCGTCACCTTCGTCTTTTGCATGCGCCGTACCGTCAAGCACCAAGCCGACCGCGAGGCTGCCAGAACCGCCGAGCCCCGAAGCCAGCTTATCTTGGGCAGCAAGCTGAGCCTTGAGGCGCAGGATCTCTCGTTGAAACTCGCGGAGCATGGCGTCCTTGGGGTCCTCGTTCACGTGCGGTTTGTTTTTGATATTCTTGGCGCGGCTGGCGTACCGCAGGGTGGAGAGGGTTTCGTCGTAGTTGTAATCCGCAGGCCCACAATTGGCGCACATGACTGTCTTGGTGTTCCCGCCCAGCGACGATTGCAGAAGCCGCGTGAGCTTGGAGTCGCGGTACGGTACATGCTGCGTCCGACCGTCCACGAGAGCAGAGATAACGTTGCCCAGCGCCGACAAGGAAAGGTTGATCTTGGTGGCCTCCTTAAAGCGCTCCCCCGTGGTGCCTGTCTTGCTTTGCCGCTCACTCCCCGCCAGGTCCACCAGATTAAGCTTGCCCACTCGGATGGTTTGCTGCTGCGGTTGGTCTCGATGACGCTTAGACAACGCACCGCTGTCCCCGCCATTCCCACTGTTGTCACAGCACTCGACAATGATGGTGAAAACCGAGTGCGAGCGAGACGAGGTCTGGTTCATGAGCGTGGCTCCAGTGGAGCGATTGCGTTTCCCGGCTTGCATCACCTTATCAATCTCCTCGGCGTTCTTCACCACAAATGTCGTCAGTTCCTTGACGTACACACCCCGATCGGGGTGCTCCCTCAGCTTCAGCTTGTTCCGGGGGTCCTTGGAGAGCAAGTCCCGGATCTCTTCGTTGTAAATTTCTAGGTAAGACGCTCGAACCAGAAACTGCTGGTTCTCCGAGACAGAGACGCGCTCAAAGATGTGCTGGAAAGAGTTGGGGATGATGCCGCGCTCCGCCGATGATGCCGCGCCTTCCATGGTGTGCGTCTTGCCAGTGCTAGTGTGTGAATAGAGTGGAGGTAAGAGAAGGAGATTAGAACAACGCACACACACACGCTCTACCATCGGCAGAGAGTGCTAGGAAATGCTGCTAACTATTCAGTCGGCCACATACCCGGTCTGCCCATAGGCAAAAATGGTGCCATTGAAGCCGCTCAGCACCGACTCGACGACAGGGGCCGCGCACGTGTCATACACCTGCCTTTGCGTGCTGTTTTCGCCAAAGACGGCGTCAAAGCTAAAGGACTTCGGCACGTTGCCAGCGTTGCTTCCTGGCAACAGCTCAGCGGGGTCCTGGACAACAATCTCGCCCGTGCTTTCATTGGCCTGCGTCACGCTGTGTGTGTGTGTGAGGTGTGTGGGAGAGGATGATGGGTTGTGCGATGAGGGCGGGAGTAATGAAGGGATAGGAAAAGCACATATATACCTCTCGATTCCTAAACCTGCACCCATAGAAGTTGTCGTGCCTCCCAATCATTCCCCACTCGCCCCCTCCATGTGCTGCCTTCACGTACATGGTGCACCCGTCCTGCTTCTCCTTTTCGCTCAAGGGGCGCACGCGGATGACGACGCGCACGCTTTCCTCGCTCGGAGAAGATGAAGTGGGTAGTTTTGCCATGGAGGAGGAGAATGAGGATGACGACGAAGCCATGGCGAGAGCAATTTGCGAAGTGCTTGATGGGTGGCGTCTCGCACAGTCGAAAAATTGCTCCGGCTCCTGTGCGAATGTGATGGGGGTGTTGGTGGAGCGCGTGTGAGACCGACTTGATTTGGCAAACCAAGACCATCTCGCCCCGGCACAATTTATCAGACTGGTCAAGGCATGTCTGAAGGGCCTGCCTGCCCCTCTGTGAGCGTGTTGCCACTACTTTTTGGGCGCGTGGAACAAAAGCAAAAAAGCGTATGGGCCATTTGATGATGCATGATGCCCTCTCACTTTCACGCGCGCTAATGTGCGCTTGTGTGTCCTACCCTGTTCACGCTCTCAACCCCTGCGCTCCGCAACCTCACCTCCATACCTTCTCCTTTGATCTCGTTCCATCCACAGGCGTTGCCGGGGCACCAGCATGGCGGCGTCGTCGTGCAAAGGCGGCGGAGGAGGCTCGCCGGCCAATTCTTCTTCGTCCATCTACCCAGCCTCCTTCATCAAGCGAAACCTGGTCCCGGGCGCTGACAGCTACCGACAGACGCTCGCCGCCTTGCGGGACATGGACAAGGTGCGTTTCGTGGGATGAATGGGTGGGTTGGGGGGGATTGGGTTTGTTGTTTGAGCAGAGATAGAGGGGTACATCGGCGGAGGGAAAGGAGGCTGACGTGATGGGCCCAGACTACAGAAAGGACACTCCTCCGAGGTCTGCGTAGGCCTTACAGGGTGGTGTACTATTTTAATACGTGGCAGCGACGAGCGCCCACCTATTGATCCCCGCAAGGGTCTCTCCTTCTTTTTGAACTGTGTCGGCCAGACAGGCAACTATTCTCTCGGTCACGGCGCGACCACACCCATCCCCCCCACCACCTAACCCTCCCTCTTTTCCCTCCCTATATAATCAGGACGCGGTAGCACAACGGGCCGACTATTGGCGCATGGAAGGCGCACTGGTGGAGAAGGCGACCAAACTCTTGACGAGCAAGGTAAGAAAAGAAAGGGCATGGAGAAAGGGAGGATGGGAAGACAGGCAGAGGAAGAAGGACTATGTAATAGACTTTATATAATCTATTTGACAACAATTTCCGCTTTTCCTCCCTCTTCTCCTTCCTTAGGATACGACCGCCGAAGATATCCAAGCCTTCCTCTCCTCCCCCGACTTCACCGAGCTCAGCACCACCCAACAACGAATTAACGACGTCCGCACTCAAACCCTCCGTCTAGCCACTGCTGCCTATGATAAAGTAGACGATAGCATCCAAGCCCTCGATTGGGATATTGGTATGCTTGAGCCGCAGATGGCAGCAGCGGCAGCAGAGGACATCACCTTAGACCCGCAGATCCTGGCGATCAAGAGGAAGGAGCAACGGAAGGTGAGGGAGGGAGGCAGGGAGGGAGGGAGGGAGGGTGTGTGTGTGCGATGATGGCATCCAAGCCCTAGATTGGGGTATTGGTGTGCTCGAGCCGCAGATGGCAGCAGCGGCTGCAGAGGACATTATCTTGGACCCGCAGATTCCGGCGATCAAGAGGAAGGAGCAACGGAAGGTGAGGGAGGGAGGGGGCGAGGAAGGGAGGGTGAATAAAAATGATTTTATCTGCAGAGATCACTCACACCCTCCTTCCCTCCCTCTTACCCATAGGCGCAACGTCAAGAAAAGCAACGTGCCAAAGAGACGGCCTCGAAGATGAAGAAATAGCTGGGGAAAGTCGGAGAATACATATCTGAAGCTCACTCCTCTTCATCCCTCTCCTCCCTCCCCCCCTCCCCTTTTCCCCTCCTCACACATAGGCCCAACGCCAAGAAAAGCAACGCGCCAAGGAAATGGCCTCAAAGATGAAGAAGAAATTGGGGAAAGACGGAAAAGACACGTCTAACGACCTCGGCCTCGTCCCTTCTGTCGGTCAAGGGCAAGGCACCCCTGGCGCTGAAGAAGAGGTGGACCCGAACGAGCCTGTGTACTGCACGTGCCAACGTGTCTCGTACGGCCAAATGGTGGGGTGTGATAATGAAGATTGTACCTATGAATGGTTTCATTTGGATTGTGTGGGTTTGTTGGCGCCCCCGACGGGGGGTTGGTTATGTCCTGACTGCTGTGTGGAAAAAGGCTTGATCTATCAAGGGGAAGCGATGGCCATTCCCCCGCCGCCGGCTACCGTGGCGCCGGTGGTTGCCGTGGCTCCGATGGAGGAGGAGCAGCAGCAGGAGGAGCAGCAGGAGGAGCAGGAGGAGCAGATGCTGGAGGGGAGTGCCGAGGAGGCTGCTGCCATGGTGGTGGAAGAAGGTGGAGGAGAGGTGGAGGAAGGAGAAGGAGGAGGAGGGGTGGAGGAACAAGGAGGAGGAGAGGAAGGAGCGGCAGCACCAGTGGTAGCTGAAGAAGCAGTAGCAGCAGCAGCGGAGGAAGAAGAAGTCAGCGAAGAGGAAGCGGCAGCGTCGACGGCAGCGGCGTTGGAGGGAGAGGCCATGTTGTGAAGGGGGAGGGGTAGGAGGTTAATCAAATTGAGAGGGGTCTGAAGAAGCAAGACGGCAGACTGATTCTGTCTCCGGGCAATAGGATGAATGTAGCATAGAAACAAAAGACAAGATTGACGAGACCAAACCAAAAGAAGGACCGCATGGGCCATAACCGTCGCTTGAATCGTGTGACGAGGCTTCTCTGCCGAAGGCCACATCGCTCCCCTTCCATCCCTCATCCTTTGGACCACGCACAGTGGTGGGCACAAAAAGACATGCTGCAGGCAATGCACACCCTTTTCGTGTCCATGCTGTCCTTCATTTTCCTTTGGTTGATTATGACCTTCTTGCTTCTCAAGCCGTTCTCAAGCGTTATATCGCGTCGATCACTCGTCATCTTGACCTCTGATTGACGTATTGTGTCTCTGCCCGATCTCTTTTGTGTAACTATCACTACTCTCATCCCCAAACCATTCCCACCACCATAGCAGCACAACACCATGGCAAAGAAGAAGAAGGACGCGGGCAGCACGGCTGCCACGACCAACAACACCAGCAGCAGCAACGGCACCAGCAACGTCCCAGCCTCCTCTGCCTCCTCCGCCTCCGCCTCCTCCTTCAAAGGCACCCTCCCCGCACGTGTCCAGGCCCTGCAAACGAAAGCCACCACCTCACCCCATACCTTGAGCAACGTCACAAAACGTGCCTTGTACTACGAGGCCGAAATGCTCTGGCAATCAATCAAAGACGAACTGCCCGCCGAGCACCCCGACCACGCCTCCCTCCTCGCAGCAATCGACCTGTTCGAGACCGACCTCCTCCGCATCAGCCCCGCCCAGCTCGCCACCACCTCCTTCCAACGCATCCTACAACGCCTCGACATGCTCCTGCGAATCGTCACATGCTCTCTCTACCTCTGCCTTTTAGGGGTCATCACATTCCTGCCCATGATCACCCTCGTCCCCATCCTCGACCGCCTCCTCAAACTCCTCGGCTGGCCCCGTCGTTTCCTCATCTACGAGCTCGCCAAAAAGGCATCCGCCCGCGGATTCCTCTACCTGGCCGGGGTCTTCTACATCGAAGAAGGGAAGCAACCCCATGGGTATGAAACCCCACTAGTTCTCCTCTTTCAACATGGCTCGAACCTCGACGGGTTTTTGATCTTGGACTCCTTCCCGCAATTCTTCAAGTCGATCGGGAAAGATGATATTTTCCTCATGCCCTATGTAGGGTGGATGGCATACGTCTATGGGATTCTACCTATCGACCGCAAGCATCGTCACGAAGCAATCAAACAACTAGGAAGAGCCACCCGTGTCTGTGCCTCTGGTGTCGCCGTCGCTCTCTCCCCCGAGGGCACGAGAAGCAAAACCGGTCAATTAATGCGGTTTAAAAAAGGACCTTTTTACGTCCAAGCCGAGACAGCTGCTCTTGTCACCCCTCTTGTTATCCTGGGAAATTACGAGCTCTGGCCACCCAATTATTTGTTTACCTGTCCAGGGCAAGTCGTGATGAGGTACCTCCCCCCCGTTGACCCTTCCTCCCTCCCTCCCTCAATTGGTCAGAACAAAGACGAGTTGAGTCAGTATGTGCGCAAACAGATGTTTGAAGCGATAGATGAAATCATGACTGGCTCCGAGGAGGGAGGGATGAAGAGTAAGTATGCGCCGGGGGGGGAGTTGACCTGGTGGTTGCGCGGGGTGAATTGGGCGTGTATGTGTTCGTTCTGGTTGATGGTGGAGGCGGCGTGGGTGGTGGTAACGGGAGTGAGTGACGCGTATGGGTTTAGTAGAGGGGCATTAGCGGGGGCATTTGTGGCCTACACGGTGAGTGTGACTGCTGGCTTGTATGTTTTGTACTGTAAGGCGTCGTGAGGAGGGAGGGAGGGAAGAAGGGAGGGAGGGAGGGGTGGAGGGTGCATGTGTGTGAGTGAGTGTGTGTGTGTGTATTTGTTTTGGAAGGAGACGAATTTGTAGCAGGATAAGGCTCGCCCCTTTTAAAGGGAGGATGAGGAAAGAAGTGCAAGGAAGGATCTGGAAAGGACCACCAAAGAACGAAAATTTGACACATTTATTGATTGATCTGATTACCCTTGCGAGAAGTCCAAGGAAAACGAAAGGCACTCGCATGCACACACTCACGCTTGCTTTTTGGTTCTTCTCGCATGCACAGACTCACGCTTGCTTTTTGGTTCTTCTCCTTTAATGTCTTGATGTCGTCTACTGCCGCCGCCGCTGCTGCTGCTGCTGCGACAGCATTTACTGCTGCTGCAACTGCAACCTTCCCTCTTCTTCTCTTTCTTACTAATGTCATAGTCTTAGTCTCTTCCGTTGTCTTTTCCTTCCTCCCTCTTTTCAGTTAACAACCTTCCAGCCTTGTCTTCCTCCTTCTAACCCTCTCCCTCCCTCACCGAACCACCCCCGACGACCTCGCTCCATCCCTCCATCCCTCCCTCGCTCCCTTCCTTCCTCACTCAAATCCCCCCAGGTCCATACGCCGCGCCCCCCTGCCCATAGTACGGCTGCTGCTGCTGCTGCTGCTGGTACTGCTGCTGCTGCTGGTACTGCTGCTGCTGTTGGTATATCTGCGGCTGCTGCTGATAAAGCAAGGCACCTGCCTGCTGAGCATACATTCCCTGCCCCTGCTGCAGCAACGCCCCTCCATAACCACCACCATACCCTCCTCCTCCTCCTCCTCCTACCATCATCCCCATCTGCTGCTGCCCCGGCTGCTGATGCACATATCCCACCATCCCTCCCCCTCCTCCACCCCCTCCAGGAGCAGCCCATCCCACCTTCATGCTTCTCCCGTACAACTCAAAACCATTCATCGTCTGAATCGCCGCAGTCGCCGCCTGGTCACTCTCAAAATCAATAAACCCATACCCACGGTGCAACCTCCCCGGCGTATGCTGCGGGTCCGGCAACAAAGTAAACGAACGAATCTTCCCAAAAGACTGAAACAACCCCCTCACCACCTCCTCCGCTACCTCAAAAGCAATCGACCCCACATACACCTTCGCCCCTCCTCCTCCCCCCCCTCCTCCTCCTCCTCCACCACCCACCGTTCCTCCACCATACTGCTGCTGCTGTCGTCCTCCTCCCATCTCTCCACCCCCCCTCCCTCCCTCCCTCCCTCCCCCCGTCCCACCAGGCGCGGGCCGTCCCACCTTCAACGGCCGCCCGGCCAACTGGAATCCATTCATCGTCTGTAGCGCCATGGCCGCACTCTCCCCCTGCTCGAAATCAACAAAGGCAAAGCCTTTACTCCGTCCTGTGACCGGCTCAAAAGACATGTTTATGTTTCTGATAGCCCCAAAAGGCGCGAATACCTTCCTCACATCCTCCTCCCCCAAGTCGTAATGCAGACTACCCACATACACACGGCACGCATCATCGACCGGAGGTTTATTTGTAGAGGAGGAAGGAGGAGGAAGGGAGGGAGGAAGGGGCCCGCCGGTGGTCCCGGTGGCTGCGTGGACGGCGGCGGCGTAGTAAGCCGTGGTGGCGGCGGCGGAGGAGGGGGAGGAAGGGGAGGAGGTGGAGGCGTGGGGGGGGGAGGGTTTGTTGGTGCGGGAGAGGGAGAGTTGCTGTGGTTTGGGACGGATGTAAGGAAGGGAGGAAAGGGAGGGTGTGAGGGTGTGTGAAGGTGTCTTGAGAAGAGAATGAGCTAAGGAATCTGAAGGCAGATGGTTCTGTCGTCTAGCAACCACTACTAAACATCAAATAAGGTGCTGCTGGATAAGGGGCTCAAAATCCTGCTGCTGGAACACTGGATAGGTTCAAAGCCTTCGTCGTCGATCTCCTCGTGTTTTTGCTCTCTTCTCATTCTTTGTGCTACGGTCGCACTGCTGCTGCTACTGCTGCTACAGCTGCCGCTGCTGCTGCTGCTGCTGCTGGGATGGTGGTGGTGATGTTGCTGGTCCTAAATGTGCGAGAGCCCTCGTCCTCCTCCTCCTAAGCCGCCCAATAATCAGATCCCGCCTGCCAAAAGCAAGGCATAGTGGTGAAGAAATTAGATGGTGAGCGTCCTCGCACGCACCAAAGGCAGCAACGGACATGCAGGGGGCAGAAAACTGGACGAAAAGGGATGGAGACGAAGTCGAAGACAGCAGCAGCAGAGGGACGGAGAGAGAGGACAGATGCAGGACCGAGAGAGGAGAGGTAGGAAGGCCCACAGCAAGGCCAAACGACAGCAGCACATCACACCACAAATTGCAAAAAGATGCGCATGAGAATCAGCGAGAGAACGGACCGACCCACACATTACAGCACACCACACCACACCACAAGAAGCAACAGACAAGACAAGCAAACCCACACACAACACACACTACGTACCTCGTTCAACCGCTGCTGCGCCTTCTCCTTGGCTTCCTGCAACTCCTTCTGCTTCTCAATGATTGATTTCATCAAAATTTCTGGGTCTTCTTCTCCCTCTTCACATTCCCCACCCGTGGGAGGATTGAGGTCGTCTTTGACGGCGGCGCTGGCCTCTGCCTCTTCTCCTTCCTCTGCTGCTTCCTCCTCTTGCTGCTGGCGTTTTTGACGCTTGTTCGACGGCTGCTCCTCGGCATCAGAGCCTTCAATGGCCTCGGCCTTCTTCTTGTTGTTGCCAGTGGTGGTAGTGTCATGTGTCTCGGGCGCGCTGCTGCCGCTGCTGCTTGTCGTCTCGCTGGCCTCCCCCTCCTCCTCCTTGGCGGCTGCTTCGGGAGCTGCTTCTTCTGGGGCTGGGGCGGCGGCCTCTGCTGCCGGAGGCGGGGCCACGGGCGCCTCGGCTTCCGCTGCCTTCTTGGCTGGTTTAGCGCGCGGCATGGTGTTTTCCCTTTGCTTTGCCTGTGTGGTGTGTGTAGGGTGGCGTGAGTGAGTGTACGTCCATTCCCCTTCGAGCAGCAGTGTTCTTTGAGGGAGAGGGGAGAGGCTTGCTTGCTTCTCCTTCTCCTCGCTCCCAATCCCACACCAATCGCACACCAGGCGCTCAATTAAGTGGACGGGCCTCATCTAGACAAGGCACGAGCCTGTCGTCCCGTACACTCAGGACACAAGCACGTACATAATGAGCCGCCAGCCCATCCCATCTCATCTCCCCATCCCCATCATCATGGCTCCGCTCCACTTGCCGTCGTTCACGCCCTCCTCCTCCTCTCTCGCCGACGAACGCAAGAAAGGCACTTTCTGGTGTGTTCACTGCGCCGTCCTTCTAGTGCTTGCGCTGCCTGCAGTGTGGCTACCCAAGCGTGCGTGCATGAACTGGGCACGTGCTCTTTGTGTGGCTCTCGTCGGTTGCAAAGTCGACCGGGGCAGCAACGTGCGCGTTCCCATCTCCATCATCACGAGTGAGGAGGGAGGAGGGCTCGCTCACTCCTTCTTGCTTCTTGCTTACACAAGGTCAAAGGCCGCTTACCACACACACAAGACAGCCCAACCCCTACAGCTCCTGCCTGGCCAACTACCCAATACTCTGAAAGCGGCGCAGAGCGAGCGCAAGCCGTGGTCGCGCTCCCAATTGGCACACCAAGGCACACGCAATGAACCAACCAGCTTCTTGTTCTTCTCCTCAACATTCCTATTCTCCGCCCCGCCCATACACCCACCACCCACAGAGACTCGCAGCAGCAAGCCCCGGCAACCATGATTACGTGCGCGTCTCGCCGTCTGCGCGCCACCCTGGCCCCGTCCGTCAAGGTGAGTTGTCTGGCTTCTGTGTCGTGTAGGCTGCGTGTATGGGTCTTCTCTTTCTCGAGCACGCGACGATTTGTTCCTTGTGGGCTGGTCCGTGCTGTTTTTATGTGAAGAGGGGAATGTCATTTGTTTTGTTCTTGTTTTGGAGGATGAGGGGGAATCGCTTGCTGTGCTGGTGTGGCTTGTTGCAAAAGAGGGAGGACTTGGTGGGTGGTTCGTGTCCATTCCACACGAATCCGACCGGCTCTCGTCATCGTCCCTCCTTCCCCGCTTGTGTTTTTGATTCAGGCTTAAATCCAGCCAATTATGGCAATCTAGACACACGCTAGCATATTACCACACACGTCTTCATTTCCTTCCCTCTTCACGCACACATTCTGATTCCTTCCCTCCCGTCCCTCCCTCCCTCCCTCCCTCCCACCCCTCCCTCCACATAGTCCATGGCCACCCGCGGCATGGCCTCCATTCAAGACACCCTCGCGGCGCTCGTGCCCATCAAGCAAGCCGAGCTCACGGCCCTGAAGAAGGAGCACGGC
>Ga0105053_10010129_pt1 | contig 11833 bp, 10 predicted proteins | sample BON01_FD_78093 | JGI IMG/M metagenome (GOLD analysis project Ga0105053, IMG submission 78093) | Freshwater microbial communities from Lake Bonney liftoff mats and glacier meltwater in Antarctica - BON-01 | ecosystem: Environmental > Aquatic > Freshwater > Ice > Glacier meltwater | place: Lake...
GCCGATCACATGACGCGGCTGGCCCATATGCGGGCGCCCGACACCGCCCGCAAGCTGGCCGCGCTGATCGACCCAAAACGCGCCATGCCCAGCGCGACCGAGATCAGCGAAAGCGTGCACAAGGACACGATCTATATCACCGTGGTCGACAAGGATCGTATGGCGGTTTCGCTGATCTATTCGATCTTCCACAGCTTTGGCGCGGGTCTAGCGTCCGACAAATTCGGCATTCTGTTCCAGAACCGCGGTGCCGGTTTCACCCTTGAACCCGGGCACCCGAACGAGGCGGCGGGCGGCAAACGGCCGATGCACACGATCATTCCGGGCATGTTGCGCCAGAACGGCCGGGTCACCATGCCGTTTGGCGTGATGGGCGGCGCCTATCAGCCGAATGGCCATGCGCGATTCCTGACAAACCTTGTCGATTACGGGATGGACCCGCAATCCGCGATCGACGCACCCCGGGCGTTTTCGGATGCGGGCGACATGAAGGTTGAACGCGGATATTCCGACGCCGTGCGCGCCGATCTGGCGGCACGGGGCCACGCGGTCAGCTTGCCCGACACCGCCATCGGTGGCGCCCAGGCGATCCGCATCGACCATGAATCCGGCGTTCTTGAGGGGGCATCAGACCCGCGCAAAGACGGCTGCGCCTTGGGATATTGAACCTTGGGGCGCCGGTACAGGCGCCCCTAGTTCATATGAAAATCAAGGGGATAGGCCCCATCCTGAAAATCGCCGAACAGATCGGGCAAATCGGGGTGATCCACCGGTTCGCCTGAATAATCTGCCACCAGATTTTGTTCCGACACATAGGCGACGTAATAGCTTTGATCGTTTTCGGCCAGCAGATGATAAAACGGCTGATCCTTCTTGGGGCGGCTGTCCTCGGGGATGGCATCGTACCACTCCTCGGTGTTGGCAAACATCGCATCCACATCGAAAACCACACCACGAAACGGGTGCTTGCGGTGGCGCACGACCTGCCCCAGGTGATACTTGGCACGTGTCTTAAGCATAGAGTCGTCCCCCTGACACGGATTAGTAATCAATTCCCCCCGGGGTTGTCCATCGGGCCGACGAAAAATCCAGGAAACAGTCTGTGAACCTTGTTCTGACAGTCGCCGAGGTGGTGGCCCCCGTTTTCCTGTTGGCGGCCACCGGATTTGCCTGAGTCAAGCCGGGGTTTGAATACCGCATTGAATTTGTCACCCGCCTGGCGATGACGTTGTCGGTGCCCTGCCTGATCTTCGTGTCGCTGATGCGCACCGAAATTGACCCTGCCGCACTGACCACGCTGTCGCTGGCAACGATCGCCGCCTACGGTGCGGTGACGGTGGTGATGGTCGTGCTGTCACTGATCGCGCGGTTGGAACTGCGCACCTGTCTCTCTCCCTCTGGTGTTTGGCAACAACGGCAACGTGGGCCTGCCTCTGGCGCTGTTTGCTTTTGGCGACCCCGGGCTTGGCTTTGCCGTGGTGGTGTTTGCGATCATGGCGATCTATTCGTTCACCGCCGGAATCTGGATCGTGTCGGGGGGCGGTTCGATGCTGCGGGTGATCCGGGAACCCTTGGTCGGCGCCACCTTGTAAGGGGTGCTTTTCCTGACCATGGGCTGGAAAACGCCGATCTTTGTCACCAACACCCTGTCCTTGATCGGGCAGATGGCGATTCCGCTGATGCTGATCACGCTTGGCGTCGCGGTGGCGCGGCTGACGCCCGGGCGGCTGGGCCGCGCACTCTGGCTTTCGGCGGTCAAGGTGGCGCTGTGCGTCGGCCTGGCCTGGGCGGTCGGGCGGTGGTTTGAACTGCCCCCCGTGGCCTTTGCCGTGCTTGTCTTGCACGTGGGCACGGCCGTGGCGGTCACCAGTTACCTTCTGGCGGAAAAATATGGCGCCGATTCTGACGCGGTGGCGGGCCTTGTGGTGGTGTCGACCCTGATGGCGGTGGTTGCCTTGCCGGTCACACTTGCGTTTGTGATGTAGCGGACCGCAGAATTTCAGTTCACCCCTTCGCCAGTTTCGGCTAAGTTATCCACAACAAAACGATAAAAAAAGCTAGAGGCAAATGAGCAGACCCCTTCGCGCGCTGATTCTATTGATGTTTGTGGCCAGCTGCGGCAGCCGCGATTTTTCGGCGCCCCGCAACCTCGACAACGCCTGTTCGATCGTCGATCAGCGCCCCAAATACCTGCCCGCCATGAAGGCGGCACAACGCAAATGGGGCGTGCCTGTTGCTGTGCAAATGGCTACGATCTATCAGGAAAGCAAATTCATCGGCAACGCCCGCACGCCGGTGCAATACGCCTTGGGGGTGATCCCCATGGGCCGGCAATCCAGCGCCTATGGCTATTCCCAGGCGTTGGATGGCACTTGGGACGAATACGTGCAACAGCAGGGTGCGCGCCGGGCCAAACGTGACGATATCCGCCATGCCACCGATTTCATGGGCTGGTACATGCACGAAACCAACCGCCGCCTTGGCATTTCAAAATCCGACGCGCGCAACCAATATCTTGCGTATCACGAAGGGCGCACCGGCTTTGCGCGGCAATCGTTCAACGCCAAACCCTGGCTGCTGCGGGTCGCAGGCGAGGTGGGCGACCGCGCCGTGAAATACGACGCACAGCTGCGCGCCTGCCGCAAGATTTAGGCCCGGTACCGGGGGTCAACCCCGGCGCTGGCCCACCTCATAGGGAATGTTGAACAGGGTCGACGACAGATTGCCCCCCTTGGTCAACGCCCCCAGAATAACCGTGGTGCGCGACCCCGACCCATCGGTGATGATCCACTGGCGCAGCTCGACGGGGTTGGCAGTGAACACCAGTTCAATCGAGCCATAGTCGGGGTTTTCGGGGTCTTGCGCCACAACGATGGTTTTCGGCCCATCCTCGCGGTGGCCCACCACCATGTTGCGCCGGGCCAGATCAACATTCTGTTCCAGAATGATGCTCAACGGGGTGCGCGACAGCGGATACTGCTCGGGTTCGATCGAGTTCGACTTGGCATCGAAAATTGCCACCTGCCCGCCCCCGACCATGACCAGCGTCTTTTCCGGCGGATTGTATTCAAACCGGCAGCGGCCCGGGCGGCGGATGTAAATCTTGCCGGTGGAAATGGTGCCGTCATCGTTGATCTGGGTGAAATCAGCCACCGCCGTCTGTAACGCGTTCAGGTATCCCGACAGCGCGTTCAGCGAAATCAGGGCCGCCTGGGCCGGTGCCCCAAGGGCCAGCGCGGTTGCGGCGGTGCCGGTGGCCAGAAAGCTGCGTCTGTTCAACATGGGTGTCCTCCTCAATGTACCTTGGCTGACATATAGGCACACGGTGCGCGTTGCGCCACTGATAGGCAATAACAACACTGCGACATCACCGCTGCACGGGTGAGCGGCGGAACCCGAACGGGCGTCATTGCGTTTGCAAATGACTGCGGGGGTTGCCCCGCGTCCAATCCATAGGAGGTGCACAATGCCCGAAGTCTTTGCAACCGGTCTTAACGATCAAACCCGCCACAAGATGATCAACCTGCTGAACGCCCGGCTGGCCGATACCATTGCCCTGACACTGGCCGTGAAACAGGCGCATTGGAACATCAAGGGCCGAGGATATATCGGGGTACACGAGTTGCTGGACGATGTGGCCGAACGTCTGCGCGGCGGCGCCGATCTGATGGCGGAACGCGCGGTCATTCTGGGTGGCCATGCCAAGGGCACTGTCGAAGAGGCTGCGGCGAAATCGTCGATTGACCCCTATCCCTTGGAGCTGCAGCCGATACAGGATCATATCTCGGAGTTGAAGGAGCGTTTTTTCGTGGTGGGAAAAAGCCTGCGGGATGCGGTCGAAATCGCCTCGGATGCGGGCGATGCCGGCACCGAGGATCTGTTCACCGAGGTGTCACGCTCGGTTGACAAGGATGCCTGGTTCATCGGGTCAAACGCCGAAGTTGCTGCCTAGTCAAAACGGGCCTCGGGCGTTTGCAGAAAACCCCGAGGCCTGTACGGGTCAGTGCTGTTCGGGCACCAGAACTTCGCGTTTGCCCACGTGGTTGGCCGACGACACGACGCCCTCTTCCTCCATCTGTTCCACCAAACGCGCTGCCTTGTTATATCCGATGGCCAGTTTGCGTTGGATATAGCTGGTCGAACATTTGCGATCCTTGATCACGATCGCCACCGCAGTATCGTACAGCGCATTTTCCAGATCATCACCGCCGCCACCCAGGCCCAGCACCGCATCGATGCCGGACTCCCTGTCGTCTTCCGGCCCCTCGACCACCCCCGACATATACTCGGGTGGGCCGAACGCCTTGAGGTGGTTGACGATTTCCTCGACCTCTTCATCCGAACAGAACGGGCCGTGCACACGCACGATTTTTGACCCCCCCGCCATATACAGCATGTCACCCATGCCCAGCAGCTGCTCGGCGCCCTGTTCACCCAGAATGGTGCGGCTGTCGATCTTGCTGGTCACCTGAAACGAAATCCGGGTGGGAAAGTTCGCCTTGATCGTGCCGGTGATCACATCGACCGACGGGCGTTGCGTTGCCATGATCAGGTGAATCCCCGAGGCCCGCGCCATCTGTGCCAGGCGCTGGATACAGACCTCGATCTCTTTTCCCGCAACCATCATCAGGTCGGCCATTTCGTCGACGATCACCACGATGAACGGCAGGATGGCGGGCTGAATCTCTTCAGTTTCGAACACGGGTTCGCCGGTGTCGTCGTCAAATCCGGTTTGCACCGTGCGGCTGAACAGCTCGCCCTTTTCCAACGCATCGCGCACCCGGCCATTGTACCCCTCGATGTTGCGCACACCCATTTTCGACATCTTGCGATACCGGTCTTCCATTTCGCCCACGGTCCATTTCAGAGCGACGACCGCCTTTTTCGGATCGGTCACCACAGGCGAGAGCAGGTGCGGAATGCCGTCATAGACCGACAGTTCCAACATCTTTGGGTCGATCATGATCATCCGGCATTCTTGCGGCGACAGTTTGTACAGCAACGAAAGAATCATCGTGTTGATCGCCACCGACTTTCCCGACCCAGTGGTTCCGGCGATCAACAGGTGGGGCATCTTTGCCAGGTTGGCGACCACCGGGTCGCCGCCGATATCCTTGCCCAGCGCCAGCGGCAGGCGCATCGCGCTGTCACCGAAATCACGCGCCGACAGGATTTCGCGCAGCACGCACATTTCGCGCTGCACATTGGGCAGTTCAATGCCGATCACGCTGCGCCCGGGCACTGTGGACACACGGGCCGAAAGCGCCGACATGCTGCGCGCGATGTCATCGGACAACCCGATCACGCGGCTGGCCTTGAGGCCCGGCGCCGGTTCCAGCTCGTACATCGTGACGACGGGGCCGGGGCGCACCGACACGATTTCACCCTTTACGCCGTAATCATCGAGCACCGATTCCAGCATGCGGGCGTTTTCTTCCAACGCCTCGTCGCTCAGAACATACCGCTTGATCGTGTCGGGGCTGGCCAGCAACGACAGCGGCGGGGTTTCATAGGCGGCGTATTTGTCGTCGAACTGCAGGGCGGGCTGTGCCTCGGCCTGGGCTTGCCTGCTGGGCTGCACCAGCTTTTTAACCGGATGCTGCACCACGCTTTTGGGCAGCTCGGCCTGGACGCTGCGGAACACCGGCATTTCGGGGGCGCGCTGGGGCTGTAGTGCCACCAGCTCAGGCTGGGGCAGGGGCTCATCGTCAAAATCGCTGACCTCTGGGGCGGAGCGGTTGGGCTGGGGTGCGGCCATAGTTGCGGACCGCAACGCCGAAAGGGCGGGACCGGCCAGGGGCACGGCGATGCGCGCCGCCTGCAACGGCGGTTCGGCGGGCAGACGCGGCATGGTGTCCAGGATCATCGGCTTTGGGCCACGGAGGTGGCGCCCCTGCACCGGCGGCTCGGCCCGACCATTACTGGTTGCCAAAAGAATGGGCTGGGCCCGAACGCGCGATTTGATCACATCTGCGATCTTTGCCTTGATCCGGTCGTCCCCCGGCACCAACAGCGGCTGATCGCGGTACACCATCGGTTGGGGTACCTCGTGCGCTTCTTCCACAGGGCGTTTGAACATCGAAGGCAGGCGGCTGAGCAGCGACAGGCGCGGCGCAGGCGCAGCGTGGGGTTCGTCGTCAAACACGCCGTAGGGGTCATCGTGCTCTGTCGCCATGCGCTCGGCCCGCAGCACCGGGGTGCGGCGCGGGGTCACGGGCCTGGCCATCTCGGCGTCAAGGGCGGCACGCTGGGCAGCGGCCTGTTCGGCAATGGCGCGGGCATGGGCGCGTTTCTCGGCCCTGGTGTGTGTGGCATTTTGGGCGGCCCGCAGGCTGACAACAGCGCCTTTGGTCAGGCCAACGACACCTTGCCCCACGGCATTCATCGCCATGTCATAACAACGCACCATCGACAGGGTCAAAAAGCCCGCAATGCGGCGCATCTCGGACTGGGTGAACCCCAGCACAAACAAACCCATGGCGATGGTGCCAAAAGCCATGATCAGCGCCATCAGTTTCAACCCGAATGTCGCCTTGACCGGCACAATCCCCAGAACCGCGCCCAGAATCGTATCGCCAAACAGCCCGCCCAGACCAAAGTAGTGGGCCCAGCCCGCAGGCGGTTCATGGGTCGAGACATAGATCGCGGCCAGGGCAATGGCCAAGGGCGCAAAGATCACCCGCTGGCCTGCCCGGTCTTCGCCCCAATGGGCGACAAAACGCAGGCCCCACACGGCAAACACCACGGGAAAGCCCCAGGCGCCCCAGCCCACGATGTTGAACAGCGGTGCCGCGATCGACGCGCCGAACCGGCCCAGCAGGTTTTGCGCCGGTTCATTGGTCACTGAAAACCACGAAGGATCGTCAGGCACATACGAGCCCAGCAACAGCGCCGTCAGCGCTGCAGCCGCAATCAGCCCGATGCCCAGCAATTCCTTGCCACGCCGTTCCAGCGCCGCCTGGGTATTGCTGTCAAAAAGCGGATCCCGCTGTCTGCTCTGATACGCCATGTTATCCGTTCCTCACGTAAAGAGACAGTCGCGCAACTGATCCAGCGCGCGCTGCATTTCTTGTTCCGGGGCAACCATGGCCGCCCTTATATATCCGTGCCCGGGGTTCTGACCGCCCACATCGCGCGCCAGGTACGCACCGGGCAACACCCGAACGCCGGTTTCGCGCCACAGCCGCACGGCCGCCTGTTCGCCGTCATCCACCGGCAACCAAAGGAAAAACCCCGCCTCGGGCGCACCGCACCCCTGGATGCCGGCAAACACCTGATCGGCGATCTTGAACTTGCGCACATATTGCGCGCGGCTGGCCTGAACATGGGCCTCGTCGTTCCACACCGCCGCCGCCGCCATCTGCAACGGCAACGGCAACGGCGCCCCGGCATAGTTGCGCAGCTGTTTCAACGCGTGCAGGGTCTTGGCCCCCGACGCCACGAACCCCGACCGCAGGCCGGGCAGATTGCTGCGTTTGGACAGCGAATGAAAGATCACCACGCGGTCAGGGTCAGCACCCATTTCATGCGCGATCTGCATCGCACCCACCGGTGCCGTGTCGCGATAAATCTCGGAGTAACACTCATCGGCGAAGATGCGGAAATCGTGTTTTTCGGCCAAGGCGATCAGATCGCGCCAATAGTCCGCGCTGGCCACAGCCCCTTGCGGGTTGGACGGCGAACAGAGATAGGCAATCGCCGTGCGGTCCAGAATGTCACGCGACAGCCCCGCATAATCGGGCAGAAACCCGGTGGCCGAGGTGGCGGGCACATACACGGGCTCGGCCCCGACAGACAGGGCTGCGACGGCATAGACCTGATAGAACGGGTTTGGCGTCAGAATCACCGGCACCTTGCCGTTCTTCATCTCGGGGCACAGGGCGATGGCCGCGTTGAACAGCCCCTCACGCGTGCCATTCAGCACCATTACTTGTGTCGCGGCATCCACCGCCACACCGTATCGCCGATGTATCCAACCCGAGATGGCGCCCAGCAGCTCTGGCGCGCCCTCGTTCGGCGGGTATTTGCCGAAACCCGCCGCATTTTCGCTGATCACAGCACTGATCCAGGTGGGAAATTCATGGCGCGGCTCGCCAAGGGTCATGTGAACAGGCACGCCGCCGGGCGCATGGGCGTCCAACAGCGACCGCAGACGCGGAAACGCATACTCAGGCAGGTTCGAAAACCTCTGGGGGTACTGCATCAAAGCCTCAAAAACCGGGGTCGTTTCGCCCCTTTGAAGTGACGATAGCGTATGGCCCGGCGCGCGGTCCACAAAAAGCCCCACCATTTCCACAGTTTGCACGGGTGGGTGTGTCTTTCAGGCCAAGGCGCGCTCGGCCGCGTGGCCCAGACGCAACAATCGGTGTTCCCCCATCGGCCCACATTGCAAGGTGATCCCGGCTGACGGCGTGCCCGTGGGCAAGGTCAGGGCGCACAGCCCCATCAGATTGGCGATACGGGTGTTGCGCAACGTCATCAGATTGGCATTGACGAAGTAATCAGCGTCAGTTTCCAGCCGCGCCCGGTTGGGTGGCAAGATCGGACATGTGGGCACCAGCACCGCGTCAAACCCTGCCGTGGCGGCGGCATAGACGGCGCCGCACCGATCAATCGTGCGCCAGGCGGCCACATAATCGGGCCCGCTGGTCTTGGCCCCACCGCGAAACCGTTCGCGCACCTGGTCGTGCATGGCATTCGGGTTCGCCTCGATCGCATCGCGCCAAACGCCATAAGCCTCGGACGCGAACAGGTGTGGCGATTGCGCCATCGCCTCTTCTACCTCGGGAATTGCGATGTGCGTGACAATCGCCCCTGCCGCCTGCAACCGCGCCACGGCACCCTCGAACGCAGCGGCAACGCCACGGTCAAGATCGTCCAGCGCGCAGGTGTCCAGCACGGCCAGCCGCACCCCGTTCAGGCTGGCCCCAATCAGATCGGGCGCCGCCTTCCCCTCCAAAGCGGCCAGCATCAGCGCCGCATCCTCAACCGAGCGGCAAAGGGGGCCAACCGTATCGAATTTCGGGCACAACGGCACAACACCGCCCAGCGACAACCGCCCATGGGTGGTTTTCAACCCCACCAGATCGTTCCACGCCGCAGGGGCGCGCACCGACCCCCCGGTGTCTGACCCGATGCCACAGGCCGCCAACCCAAAGGCCACACTGGCCGCAGCCCCCGACGACGACCCACCGGGCGCCGCCCCATGGTCATTCACACAGGGTGGCGTGGCGGTGATCGGGTTCACCCCAAGGCCCGAAAACGCCAGTTCGGTCATATGCGTCTTGCCCAGACACACCAATCCCGCCGCCGTGGCATTGCGCAACACGTCGGCATCGGCCCCCGGCACGCGGTTCTTCAACAGCGCCGATCCCGACTCGGTTGCCACCCCGGCGGTATCAAACAGATCCTTCCACGAAATCGGCACCCCGTCCAACACCGACAGGCGCAGCCCCGCCTTGGCCCTGGCGCGCGCCGCCGTTGCCTCGGCCAGCGCGCGATCAGGCGTGGTGCGGGCAAAGATGCGCGGCGTAAATTCATGGGCCGCAATCGCCGCCAAATAGGCCTCGCACAGGGCAACCGGGTCAATCTCCCCGGCACCAATTCCCCGCCCCAGATCGCCCGCCGTCATCGTCAACCAGTCTGCCATCGCCCGCCCCTGTTGTGCTGTTGCGCCAAAGGCTAGCGTCAGTCGGGCGCATGGACAATGGCCGCCTGTTGGTTCATTTCAGGGTTATGGATACCGATATCATCATTGCGGGCGGTGGGTTGAACGGCACGACCCTGGCCTTGGCCCTGGCCAGCGCCGGGTTCACCGCGACCCTGATTGACGGCAAACCCCGTGATCAGCGCGCAACGCCCGGGTTTGACGGGCGCAGCTATGCCATGGCGCAGTCGTCCTGCGCGATGATGCAGGCCCTTGGGCTGTGGGGCGCGCTGGCCGATACCGCCCAGCCGATCCTTGAAATCAAGGTCAGCGATGGGCGCGCCGGCCAAGGGCCATCGCCCCTTGTGCTGGAATTCGACCACGCCGAAATCGAAGGCGGCCCCATGGGCCACATGGTCGAAGACCGCCATCTGCGCCCTGCCCTGCTGGCAGCGCTGAACGCCGAAGCGCGCATCATCCAGCTGTCCGGCCAAACGATCACCGCGCAAACCATCGGCCCACTAACCGCCTCGGTCACTCTCGCCTCGGGGCAAACCGTCACCGGTGCCCTGCTGGTCGGGTGTGACGGGCGCGGCAGCGGCGTGGCGGCGCGGGCCGGAATTCGCCATATCGGGTGGGATTATGGCCAAACCGGCATGGTCGCCGCCATCACCCACGAAAAACCGCACCACGGCATCGCCCATCAGTTCTTCATGCCCGAAGGCCCCCTGGCCATCCTGCCCCTGACCAACAACCGCAGTTCCATCGTCTGGACCGAACGGCGCGCGCACGCCGCCCGCATCAACGCCCTGCCCGATGCCGATTACCTTGATATCCTGCGCCCGCGCTTTGGCGATTTCTTGGGCGATATCGCCTTGGCCGGTGCGCGCTACAGCTATCCCCTGTCACTGTCGCTGGCGCGGTCGACGATCGCGCCGCGCCTCGCGCTGTGCGGCGACGCGGCCCACGGCGTGCACCCGATTGCCGGTCAGGGGCTGAACGCCGGGCTGAAAGACATCGCCGCCCTGGCCCAGGTTCTGGCCACGGCGCGGCGCCGGGGCGAAGACATCGGGCGCGCCGATGTGCTGGAGCGGTATCAACAGTGGCGGCGTTTTGACGTGACCGCGCTGGCCTTGGCCACAGACACGTTCAACCGGCTGTTTTCGAACGACAACCCCGTGTTGCGCCTCGCCCGTGATCTGGGTCTGGGTGCCGTCAACGCCCTGCCTGGCTTGCGCCGAACCCTGATCCGCGAGGCTGCGGGCCTGACGGGCGAGCGGCCCAATCTGCTGCGCGGCTTACCCCTATGATCTGCTTGGATTTTTTACTGATCCAATAACTCTCGCCGAAGGCATCCGCGCCCGCCACCCGTCGCCAAAACGAAAGGGGCGCGCCCCTTTCGGAACACACCCCTTCCCACAATGGCAAAGGGATCATTCGGCAGGAACGCCACTTTTGCGGTCATTCGTTAACGGTGCCCAGATGCGCTTGTTCGTCAGGTACAGCAATGCTGCCAGGATGATCAGCATCATCACACCGACGAAACCAGCCTGTTTGCGCGCCATCATCTTCGGCTCGGCGGTCCACATCAGGAACGCCGATACATCTTTGGCTACGCTTTCCAACTCGGCGGACGCACCGTCAGCAAAATCAACATCGTCGCCATAAAGCGGCGGCGCCATTGCAATCCAGCCGCCGGGATAGGCGGTGTTTTCGTAGAATATGGCACCCGCCTGCTCTTTTTCCTCGCCGGTGTACCCCATCAACAGATTGGCGATATACTCAGCCCCGCCAATCCCTTTGAAGAACTGATTGATGCCTAGGCCATAGGGCCCGTGAAAACCGGCCCGCGCCTTGGCCATCAACGATAAATCCGGCGCGTTGGACAGGCCACTTTTCGGGAAGTGGTCGGTTGGGGTGGCGGGGCGGAAATCACCCTCACCGTCCAACAACTCGGGGTCGAAAACCTCGTAGAATTCAGCATAGGCGCGCACCTGATCCTCGGGCAGTTGCGGCCCTCCTGCATCACTCAGCGACCGGAGCGGCACATATTGCAAGCCATGGCAGGCCGAACATATCTCGGTATAAACCTGCAAACCACGTTGCAACTGGTTCTGGTCGAACTTGCCGAAGGGCCCCTCGAACGAGAAATCGATATCCTCGATATGGCCCGCGACCCCGGCGGCC
>Ga0105053_10010133_pt1 | contig 11827 bp, 12 predicted proteins | sample BON01_FD_78093 | JGI IMG/M metagenome (GOLD analysis project Ga0105053, IMG submission 78093) | Freshwater microbial communities from Lake Bonney liftoff mats and glacier meltwater in Antarctica - BON-01 | ecosystem: Environmental > Aquatic > Freshwater > Ice > Glacier meltwater | place: Lake...
AAAACGACGACTGCGTGATCGGAGGACCTTGCCCTCGTCACCTTCGCGGAAACCATGTCATTCTCGGTCATCCCAGTCGAAATACTAGATGGAAAATGGAGCACCTCATCTTGCCAGCACACTTCGGGCGAACCCGCGGCAAGGCCGAAAAATAGGTCCGAATTGCGCGTAACCTGCTCTGCAAGTGAGCAAAATGCGCCAAGGTCGGTCACGTCCTTGGCCGCGGGAAACGCAAGCTCTGCACCAAGCGCCAGCTCCGTCGTCCTCTTGAGATCGTCACCGCGCAGCATTCTGCGCTCATCCCAACGATCAAGCCACTTATGATACATAGCTTTGGCCTCCATGCCGTTTCCACCGAAACCCGAAATCAGGATCAAACAAGCCATGGACAGCGACAACCAAGCCAGCCCCAAGTAGCAGGGAGAACCCGGGAATGACGCCGATCAGCATATAAACGGTTACCAGAAAGATAACGGCTAGATTCGCGCGGACTAATGAATGGCCTGCCGAAACGGATGCGCCAATGCGGATTGTGCCGTAAAGATAGATGGTCGAGACGAGGAGCACGACAAGCAGGCTCGTGTATTGGTTCGGCTTGCTGAACACGTCCAATTCGGCAGGCACAACGGGTGGTGATAGGACCGAGCGCGCATCCGAAATCAGCCAGTCCCAAATGTTAGGGGAAGGTGTAACGAGGTAGGAGCTCGTGAGCTTCATGCAGATGGCTACAAGCAGTCCGGCGATAGTAGAGCGGACAATGCCCCTTATGATCGCAGAACCGCTGGCCTCGGTCTCTCCCACATGGTCGTTCCCCGGATGATCCGCCAGTAAAGTTCTGATATGCACGAAATCGTCCACGAGGCTGGAGAGCAGGATTAAGCCAGCGATGAACAGGTAGAAGCAGAGGCACATATAAAGGTAGGCGATCCCCGTGAATGCAATTTGTTGTAGAACCCCGATATGTTCGGGGTTTACAAGCGCAAGTGACCCCCAATCAACCGCGTAGTCTCCGCCTCCGTTCAACAACGGAAGCAGGCGCACATTGACCCACTGGAACACCCCGGCGAAGCCTACACATATCAGGAGCACCACCCAATAAGTGTGGGACGACGCCTCGACCCTCGACATCCAAGTCCCAGTCTGGCGGTCGTCACCAATGGCGGACAAAAGCCGGACGCGGTTTGCGTTCTTCCATCTGACGATCTGATCGGCGACGGTCGCAAAGACGAGCGGCAGGAACACGACGAACAGGACGGTCCAGTTGGGGGCCCAGAGGAATCCGACCTGCTTCGCAACCCCGTCATCGCGAAGGTATGTGACACTGTGAATGGATAGAAAATAGGACACGAAGTGGAGCGAGACAGCCCCAGCGAAGACTGCGGCCGGAAGGTTCAGAATTGACCCTTGTGATAAAAACGCCTCGGTAGCGCGCGCAAGCTTGAAGCGCCGCGAAGCCCCCTCGACCTCGGGCAGGCCAAATCCTGCTGCTTCATGCCAAGTATCCTCTGGCTCAACCAACTTGGCGGAGTCCCCACGGCGACGTTCGCGTCGCTTGGCCGTCAAGCGAGACTGAGCAGCGCTCAACTCAGCCTGCCAAGCACTAGCAGCTTCGGGATCACTGCAGCCTAGCACCCTCGCAAGCCATCGGATGTTATTGGCACTTATTCCTTTTTCGTTGTCCTCGAACCAAAGCTGAACCGTCCGCAATTCGATACCGGCCCGGTTGGCTTCGATTTCAGAGATAGCCTCCGCCAGCAGGTCGGGTGTCCATGGACCTTGTGGGCAGCCATCCTTGTCGACGGGTCGCCCCACACCAGTTGCTGCCACACGCGCAAACAGCACCTTGAAATCTTCCTCTTTTCTCTCAGGTGGGAGAAAAAATTTGCCATTCTTTTTCAGTGACATACGGGAAAACTTTTCGGCATGTTTCGGATGTTTTCGTAATAGGACGTGACCTGTTGATTTGGCGACAGCATTTAACGCCTACAACCGGGAGTAGCAAGCGAACGGCCACGAATGTCATCCACTGCCCCGTTTGGCGCATAGCACGACGACAGGTGGCAGCCGGGAAAATGCGCCCCTAAAACACATCGAGTTCAGGAGATCACAGTTGACACAGACGAAGAAACAGCGGGCAATGCCAGTCAAATTCAACACGCCCCCCAAAACCCGCCTTACCGGCGAACCGATCATGCGCATTCTCTGCAAGAAGACCGACAACTTGGTGGGCTACCTCTACCAATGGAACAATGGCGACCTGCAGCCCGCCTGGCTGAACAATGCCATGGCCGAGGTGCGCTACGAGCCCATGTTCGAGGCCGCCTGACACGCGCGGGCGTGAATGTGCGGCGGTAGGGGTAAGGTGGCGCACAGTATGGCCGCCATTTGAAGCGGCGTCCTCTGATACATAGATTACCCTCCCATAACTCATGATTTCGCCAAATCATGAGTTATGGGAGGGGGGACTCTGTGTGCGACATCGCGCGTTTGTCTTGTCTTCTTTCAATGGAGGGGACGGATCATTTGCGAGCTGAGAAGCGGCGGGACGTGCAAATCTTAAAGGCGTATAATAAAGATTATGTAATATAATAACCCCTGTAGGGAAATTCATACGCCGGGACTAAAGCTGTGATATCGTCAGTCAGGCTGCGCGTTGGCCTCTTCGGCAAGTCCGTTAGGATGCCTATCGCAAGATGGCGGAGGATACATAGGCGTCCTTCAGGAATTTTGGCTGTCTGGCAACCCACGAGAACTGGGGCGCGATGTGCAGGACGGCAAGGTCACGTCCTTTCCGATGGCTGTGAAGAAGAAAGACGAAGAGACGGTCGTCTTTTCGTGGATGGAATGGCCTGACAAGGAAACCCGCGACCGGGGTTGGGAAGCTATGATGAAAGACCCGCGCATGGAGAAGATGAACGATACGCCATGGCTTCCCCGAGCTCTGACTTGCGAGAGACACGGGCGGCCTGCGCTGCCAACCAAGTGAAGAACGCATCGACCAAAGGCCGGGACTGGTTCTGGCGGACCGCCCTGCGCTGATCAGGATCCAAGCCACGGATTTGGTCTTCAATCTTGTAAAGCGCGGCGATGCGCACCAACGCCTCATCCACGATGGACGAACCCTTCTTGGGCTTGGCCTTGACGAGTTTGCGCCGCCCGTGGGCCCAGCAGAAAGCCAACCGCAAGGGATCGCCGCCAGTGCGTTTTGGCGTGGCAAGGTGGGTATAGGCGCCACAAGCATCCATTGCCCGGCAATGGTTTGCGCAGCACAACCATGAGAGGGGACCTGAATCGTGCCGTTGAAGCCGTGCAATACTTCGGCGGCATATTCCCCTTTGCGCCGGGGCTGGTAATGGAACATCACGCCGGGCGGCGCGGTACCGTTCCAGCCGTTGCCAGGGCAAAAATTCAAATGATGAACGAAGGAATTGAGACATGACTGACCAAAAAACCGCAACCCTTGACCGCAATATGCGCCCGACCGAGATCGACGTGGGCAAGCCTGTCGAATGGATGCTTGACCCGGATCAACGCGAGAATGTGCTCGGGGTGACGTATGAGTTTTGCCAGACCGGGTTTCGCAAGACCGTATGGTAAACGCCCAACAAGAGGCGGGCAAAAACCTACCTCGTCGTAGGCGGGCTGGCCGAGGGCTAGTGTTCCACACCTGACGGACAATTCCCGCTTGCGGACAGATGTGTCACTGGGGGGAATTACCGGGTGACGCAGGCTTGGCGCAGGTCGGCGACAAACTCGGCTGCATCGAAGCCCTTGTCCGCACCCAGTGTCAGTTGTCGGGTCGATCCTGGGGAGTGCAGGGCAAATGCTGGAAAGAGGATCTCGGCCTTAACATCTGTGGATCGTTCAAGATCGCTTCGACTGACCCCGCCAAGTCCAATTCGGGCCTGATCTGGTCCGCCCTGCTGGCCACCGGCCTGAACGTCGGCAACACCCCGTCCGACGCGAACCTGCCCACGATTTTGCCGCAGATCAAAGATTACTTTGCCGCGATGGGGTTCATGGAAAGCTCCTCAGGCGATCTGTTCGAAAACTTCTTGAAACAAGGGATGGGCGCACGTCCGATCATCGTGGGCTATGAAAACCAACTGGTAAAGTTTGTGACCGAAAACGACCGTTATGCCGACCTGATCAAAGCCAAGATCACGGTGATCTGCCCAGAGCCTACGATCTTTGCCTCGCACCCGCTGATCTCGCTGACCTCGACCTGCGAACGTCTGGCAGAGGCATTGACGGATCCCGACCTGCAGCAGATCGCGTGGGCCGAGCAAGGTTTTCGCACCGGGCTGATCGGGGTCAACAACGACCCCAAGCTGATCATCGTGGCCAAGCTGCCCGAAACGATCAACTTTGTGGTGCCGATGCCCTCGGCTAAGGTAATGACCGCGATCGTGGCCGGTGTCAGCCAGTGGTTCGCACTTTCTGGCCCAGTGCCCTGACCGCGACGATCATACCGCAAACCGGCGGAATTATCCCCGCCGCTATTTTTAGCGGAACTCGGAAGGTTCTATTGCGCCGGCCTTCGGCCCTTCGGCTGTGGCGGAGTATCAGAGCGACTAAAGCGATTCTGCCCCGTCAATAACCAGCGCGTGTCCAGTCATGAATGCAGATCTGTCCGACGCCAGAAACACGATGCCATCCGCGATTTCCGCTGCAGTGCCGAAACGTGCCATCGGGATCGCGCGTTCGACGTAATCTTCAAGCGCACTTCGGCCGCCCATCTGCTGTTCGAACCCAGCGTTGAACGTGGTGTCGATAAAACCCGGGCATAGCGCGTTGCAACGGATGTTGTAGCGCCCGTAATCAATGGCGATCTGTTTGGCCATCGCGATGACGGCGTGTTTGGTTGTGGCGTAGGCGATCATCTCGCGGTCAAACTGCACACCGGAATTGGAAGCGGTGATGATGATCGACCCGCTGCCCTGCGGTTGCATCACCGACATAGCAGCTTGGGCCGCCGCAAAATGCGCGCGGACGTTCAGCCGCCACGAAGCATCCATCTGATCGGCGGTCACCTGGTCGAGCCGTCCGGGGATCTGGATGCCCGCATGAGAATGCAGAATGTCGAGACGGCCATGCCTTTGCGCGGCCGCGTGTATGGCTTGGGTCAGGGCCGCGTCATCGGTCACATCAAGCCCTGCAGCCTCGGCTTTACCGCCATTGGCGGTGATCATCTGTGCCGTTTCTTGCGCGGTGAGTGGATCAAGGTCGGTGACGACCAGCACCGCACCCTCTGCTGCCATGGCAAGTGCTCCGGCGCGGCCGATCCCGGCGCCAGCGGCAGTCACAAACGCGACGCGGTTTTGCAAAAGCATTGGGGGACCCTGTCAGGATTTGGGCGCGCGGCGCCGCAGGATGCTTTGCGCGGTGATCAGCAGGACAAGCGATACGGCGAGGACCATCGACCCGATGGCGTTGACTTCTGGCGTGACCCCGCGGCGGATCGAAGAAAACACATAGATCGGCAATGTCGTCTGCGACCCCGCGACAAAGAAGGCGATAACGAAGTCGTCAAAGCTGAAGGTGAACGCCAGAAGGAAGGCCGCAAGGATGCCGGGGAAAATCTGCGGCAGAGTCACCTGACGAAAGGTGCCGAACGGGGTGGCGCCAAGGTCGGAAGAGGCTTCGATCAGGCTGCGGTCCATGCCCGCGATGCGGGCGCGCACGATGATGATGACCAGCGCCATCGAGAACAGCCCATGTGCCGCGATCAGGGACCCATAGCCCAACGCCAGTTGCGGTGCCGCATCCGCCAGCGGCCAGATTGCCGTCAGCAGCGGGTTCACCCAGTCGAACAGCGTCACTAGGGCAATCAGAGTGGCGATGCCGATGACGATGCCCGGAACCATGACGGCGATGTAGATCAGCGCATCAAAGACCACGCGGACCCGGCCCTTCACCGATTGCAGGGCCAGCGCCGCCATGGTGCCGAAAACGGTGGCCAGTAGGGCAGAGGTCATCGCAACCGTCAGGCTGGTCTGGAACGCCTCCATCACAAACGTATTGGACAGCGCCTTGCCATACCATTGCAGCGAAAAGCCCTGAAGCTGGGTCGCCGCTTTGCCCGCGTTGAACGAGAACAGCACGATGATCCCGATCGGGACATAAAGAAACAGATAAACGGCCACGACGTAAAGGCGCATTTTCCCCTCACATCAACGAGATATCGTCGCGGCCACCGGCCCAGCGACGGGTAAAGCGCATGTAGGCCGTGACGGTGATCAGCATGACCAGCACCAACGCCACCGCAACCGCCGACCCGAAAGCCCAGTTGCGCGACTGCAAAAACAGATCGACCAGCGCGTTGCCGACAAAGAACACCTTGCCGCCGCCCAGCATCGACGGGATCAGAAACTCGCCCATCAGCAGAATGAACACCAGCATGCAGCCGGTGGCCACGCCGGGCATCGAAAGCGGCAGCGTTACGGTCAGGAAGGTGTTGATCGGCGGCGCGCCAAGATCGCCGGACGCCTCCAGCAGGCGCTTGTCCAGCCGTTCCAGGCTGACATAGATCGGGAACACCATCAGCGGCAGATAGCCATAGACGATGCCCACCAGCACCGCGAAGGGGGTGTTGATCAGCCGGGGGTTGCCGAGGCCCAGCGCATTCAGAAGCGACGGCAGACCCTGCCCGCCCAGCAGGTAAATCCACGCATAGCTGCGGATCAGGATCGAGGTCCAGAACGGCACGATCACCAGGATCAGCAACAACGTCCGCCATTTCGCATTGGCGCGGATCGCAAGGAAATAGGCCAGCGGATAGGCGATCAGCAGGCAGGTCAGCGTCCCGACCGGAGCCAGAACCAGCGTGTTCCTGAATGCCGCCCAACGTGACCCGAGGTTCAGGAAATTGTCGAAGGTTAAAGCGGGGACATAGCCACCGGCTGGCCCCCGCTCGCCAAAGCTGAAGACGAAAATGACCACAAGCGGCAGCACCAGCATGGCAAAGAACCATGCTCCTGCGGGAAACAGGAACAGCGCCGTGCGAACCTGTGGCCGCATCGTCATCCCGTCAGGCCGACTTGAAGCGGGCCATCACCTCGGCCCGGCCCGGATCGGTCAGCGTCACCGCCGCGCCGAATTCCAGCGGGGTCAGCAATTCCGCCGCCGGATACATGATCGGGTCGTTCAGGATTTCCGGCGGCAGCAGCGCATCGACGCGTTTGTCGGCGACCGGATAGCCGTGGAACAGCACCTCTTTCATGTTCACCGCCGGATCGAGCAGATAGTTGATCAGCGCATAGGCCGCGTCCAGATGCGGCGCACCTTTGGGGATGGCAAGAAAATCCGACCACAACTCGCCGCCTTCGGTGCCCAGAACATAGACGATTTCGGGGATGTCGCGGTGCAACTGGAGGGCGTCACCGGTCCAGCAGATCGTCATCCACGCATCGCCCGACCGCATCGAAGGCTGATAATCCGAGGTGATCGCAAAGAGGTGCGGCTTGGCCTCGATCAGCAGCTTTTCGGCGTCGGCCAGTTCTTTGGGATCAATCGAATTGAAGGAATAGCCAAAGGATTTCAAGGCGGCGCCGATGGTGGTCAACTGGTAGTCATGCACCATCGTGCGGCCCGAAAACTCGGCCATAGTCACATCCCAGAAGTCCTTCCACGACGCCATCTGTCTGCCTGCGGTGTGCGCGGTGTTCACCGCATACCCCGTGGTGCCCCAGTTGCGCGACACGGCGTAAACGACGCCGTTCACCGTTCCCGGTTCGGCAAACCGCGGATCGAACGACGCCAGATCATAGTTCGGGATGCGCGACAGATCCAACGGCTCGATCAGGTCAAGATCCACATAGGTGCTGATCGTGTAGTTGGTGGGCACGAACACATCCCATCCGGTGCCGCCCGCCTGCAACTTGGCCAGCATCTCCTCGTTCGAGCCGAACACGCTCATGTCCACGGCGGCCCCGGTGGCGGCTGCGAACGCCTCGAAATTCGCCGGATCGTGGTAGTTCGGCCAGCTTGCCAAGATCACCCGGTCCCCGATCCCCGATTGCGCCCAAGCCGCACCGCGCAAGCCCGGCAGCGCCGATCCCAGCACCCCCGTCGCCAGCCCCAGCCCGGTCACGCCCATAAAATGGCGGCGCGACACCGAGCCTTTCTTGTAGCGCGCGAGTTCTGCCATGAACTTTTCACGAGATATGAAGTCACTTCGGTCGGTCATGTTCATTCTCCCAGTTGGTTTTGTTTTGCTTGTCGTCTTAGTCGTTGCCGAGGATCAGTCCGACCCCGTCGCGCCACACAGCCTGCGCTGCTTGGCCCAGCTCGAACGCGCCTTCCGACGCTTCGGCCTGACGCGGGACCAGCACGAGGAACTCGCCAAGGCCGGCATGCCTGACGAGGTATTCGGTATGCTCACCCAGAAAGATGCGGGCCGCAATGGTCACAGGCACGCGAACGAGCCCCGGCGCATCCTGCGCGGTGCGCTGAAGGGCGATTTGTTCGGGTCGCAGGCAAAGCGACGCGACCTGACCCACCCCCAGCACGCGCGGAGAGGTGCCCGATAAGCTGCGCCCCGCCACCGTCACCCGGCAGGCATTGGCAGAAACCGTGGTGACGGAGCCGGCAAAGAAGTTGGTTTTCCCGACGAAGTCCGCGACATAGCGTGTCCCCGGCGCATCATAAAGCTCGCGCGGGGTGCCCACCTGCACGATCTTGCCGCTTTGCATGACGCAGATGCGGTCGGACATCGACAAAGCCTCTTCCTGATCATGGGTGACCAGAACGAAGGTGATGCCAAGCTGGCGTTGCAGGGTCTGCAATTCGATCTGCATCTCGCGACGCAGTTTCTTGTCCAGTGCAGCCATCGGTTCGTCCAGAAGAAGAAGCTTGGGCTGGTTGACGATGGCGCGCGCCAGTGCCACGCGTTGTTGCTGGCCGCCTGACATCTCATAGGTGCGGCGTTGCCCGTAGCCTGGCAGGCGCACGGTTTCCAGCGCCTTTTCCACCGCCAAAGCGACAGCACCGGAGGCCATCCTTGGCCGTCTTTGGCGCAAGCCGTACGCGATGTTGTCAAAAACCGTCAGGTGCGGAAACAGCGCGTAATGCTGAAACACCATGTTCACCGGACGGCGATACGACGGCAGGTCGTTTACCCGAACGCCGTCCAGCAGAACATCGCCCGAGGTCGGAACCTCGAACCCCGCCAGCATCCGCAGCGCCGTCGTCTTGCCACAGCCAGACGGGCCGAGAAACGACAGAAACTCGCCCCGCCGAATGGTCAGGGACACGTCGTTCGCGGCCACAACCGCACCAAAGCTTTTGGATGCGTTGCGCAGTTCAGCAATCGGGCTATCCAAGTCGGTCATTGCCCCTCAGCACCTATCCTACTTATACCGGGAAACTCTAGAAAACGGGCTATCCGCTGTATATACCTCAAAAGGCATAGCCCCCGCCCAAGCCGGGAAAAGATGAAAGAAGCAGCACTTTTCACCGCGATGGGACGACTGATTGAGGCGATCGGTGCGAAGGGCTATCCCGCCGCGTTGGCAGGCTTGCTGCGGCTGGCGGTTCCCTACAGCTATACCGTGGTATTCGGCTACCTTGGTGCAGCCCGGCCATTGGATTTGTTCGACGATTTTCCAATCGGCGACCGCAAAGTATTCGTGACGGATTATCTTGTGGGACCATACCTGCTTGATCCGTTCTACCTTGCAGCCAGCAGACCTATGCCGCCGGGGTTGTACCGGATGCGCGATCTGGCGCCGGACCGCTTTTATCAGGGTGAATATTTTCGCAACTACTATGCCGAAACCGGGCTTGCAGAAGAGATCGGTTTTTTCATCGACATCGCACCCGGCGAAGTGATCGTGGTTTCCCTGATGCGGGCCGATCGGGTCTTTGCCGCCCGTGAACTGCGCATATTGCAAGATTTGGCCCCCGTGGTGCTGGCCTCGGGCCGGCGGCATTGGGTGGGTCTGTCGGATCGTTTGGCCACCGCTGTGGCCGCAGGGGCAGGCAATGAAACGAAGGTTGAACAGTCGTTTGCCTGTTTCGGTCAGGGTGTCCTGACCCCGCGCGAACGCGAGATTGTCGAGCATACCCTGAAGGGCCATTCAGCAGAGGCGATCGGCGAAATACTTGGCATTGCTTCCGGAACGGTGCGCATTCATCGGCGCAACGTCTATGCCAAATTGCGTATCTCTTCGCAGGGCGAATTGTTTTCCAAGTTCATCCAGACGCTTGGCAGAAGCTGAAGGCGAACTGCGTCGCCGCCGCCAGGTGCTAGTGACCTTCCTCAACAAAATCAACCACACGCTGACGAATACTCCAAAGGAAGTGGTTTGCCGATCAATAACCCCAACATCTGCCATAGGCAGACGGAATCACAAATCAGCCCTTTTGGGAATCCTGAAGAGAAATGGCCGGAATGCACTCCAGCCTTCCAGATCCCTTATCTGCGTGGCGATGGACCCCTCAACCTTTTGGTCAGCAGCAGCAGCGCATCTTCGCCTCGATCCGGCTGCGGGCGTGGTATCCGGTCCTTCGTTTCCGGAACGCCCTGCCGTGATGCCCTGCCTTAATGCCTTGTGGCGCGGAGGATCTCGTTTCGGCTGCTGCTGCCGGACAGCCCTCTTTCCAAGGTCGGCCAGTCTTGCGGATCGGGATGATCGCTGCGGCCTGTCGGTCGATGATGGCGGTACGGCAGCCGCGGGTGTCGTAGGCGCCATCGGCGGTTACGGTGCCCTTGCGGTGAATGTGGCTCTTGAGCTTCCGCGCGCGCAGCTTGGCTTCCATCTCTTCGGACCGATAAGCTGAATCTGCCCACACCCCAGACCCGGTGTTGCCCTGCATTAGCAGATGATCCACTGCTTGACTGTCATGCAGTGCGGCATCGGTTACGTGATAGCGGCGCACCAGCTTGTGCGCGCGGTCCACGTTCACGTGGTTCTTGTAGCCGTAGTGGCTCTTGCCGTGCTTTGCTTTTTTGTCCAGCGCGCGTCCACGTCCTTTTGCACCAGTTTTGTGGGCTTGTCGGCCCAACCCTCGGGCACTTCGCCCCTGTTGATGGCCGCATTCTCGTCGCGCGTATTGTGGTTGCGCGGCACCGGTACGATGGAGGCGTCCACAGAATCTGGCCGCCGCGGGCAATATATCCCTGCCGCGCGAGATACCCGTCGAATAGCCCGAACAATTCCTCCATCCGAAAGCGCTGGATGCCGCCTTCGGTCGGGTGCTGGCCGGGATCGCGGCGCTCCTCGGCGACGGTGATGTCATCGCCATCGACGGCAAAGCCCTACGCGGTGCGCGCGACAAAGGGCAGAGCGCACGGACCCGGAGGGAGTGGACAAAACATGGGGGTGTTCGTCGTTTCTCTGGCCCGTGCTAAGGTAGGTTCTTTGCGAGGGGGGCTGCCATGGACGTCCGGTTTACGGTTGAAACGACCTTCGACAATGGGGAGAAGCGCACTCATCAACTTGACAGCATATCGCGACCGTACCGGGTCACCTGCCCAGAAGGGTTCGGGCTGCGTCTCGAGGATGGGAAGAGGGTCGTTGAACAAATTCAGAGGGCAATTATTTGCGACCAGGTCGAGGAAATCACCCGAGAGAGCCGCGTCTGCCCGACTTGCGCCTCGGTTCGCGCCATCCATGACTATCGCGCGCGAGGTCTGGACACGCTCTTTGGGCGGATTCGGGTCAAAGCCGCGCGCTTGCGCCGCTGTTCCTGCGATGTGAGGTCAGCGGCGATGCCCGGCGGGCCTCTTTCTCCGCCGGCCTTTTTCTTTCCAGACCGGGCGACCCCTGAGCTGCAGCGGCTCCATGCAGAGCTTGGGTCTCGGCATTCCTTTCGGGAAGCCGCG
>Ga0105053_10010135_pt1 | contig 11824 bp, 10 predicted proteins | sample BON01_FD_78093 | JGI IMG/M metagenome (GOLD analysis project Ga0105053, IMG submission 78093) | Freshwater microbial communities from Lake Bonney liftoff mats and glacier meltwater in Antarctica - BON-01 | ecosystem: Environmental > Aquatic > Freshwater > Ice > Glacier meltwater | place: Lake...
GACGTCATGATCATCGACATGCCGCCGGGCACGGGCGACGCCCAGCTCACCATCACCCAGCGCACGCCGCTGGCCGGCGCGGTGATCGTCTCGACGCCCCAGGATCTTTCGCTGATCGACGCCCGCAAGGGCCTCAACATGTTCAAGAAGGTCGATGTGCCGATCTTCGGCATCGTCGAGAACATGAGTTATTTCGTCTGCCCGCACTGCGGCGGCCGCACCGATGTCTTCGCCCACGGCGGCGCGCGCCAGGAGGCCGGCAAGCTGAACGTGCCGTTCCTGGGCGAGATCCCGCTCGACATCGCGATCCGTGAGACCAGCGACAGCGGCAATCCCATCGTGGCCTCCGAGCCCGATGGCCCCCACGCCGAATCCTACCGCAACATCGCCCGCGCCATCCTCGACCAGATCGGCGCGCCGCAACGTGCCACACCCAGGTTCGTGGTCGAGTAGGTCCGACTCGCCAACATTGTCATCCCCGGGCTTGTCCGGGGATGACAGCAAGGGCTCGGCAATGGGATCGCACTCACCAGACCTTCCCATGGGATGACAAGGCGTCGAATGGTGGTCAGTCTGTGGCGTATCCCTGCCGCCAGCGAGAGACCATGACCGCGCCCTCCACAGATCCCCTGCTGCAGCCCCTGCGCCTGGGCCACCTGACCCTGCGCAACCGCATCATGAGCACCAGCCATGCCTGCGGCCTGGAGGAGGGCGGCCTGCCGCTGGAGCGGTATCAGGCCTATCACGAGGAAAAGGCCCGCGGCGGCCTGGCGCTGACCATGTTCGGCGGTTCGAGCAACATCGCTCCGGATTCGCCCAACGTCTTCCGCCAGCTCAATGTCGGCAGCGACGCGATCATCCCGCACTTCCAGAACTTCGCCCGGCGCGTTCATGGTCAGGGCGCCGCACTGATGGTCCAGATCACCCATCTGGGCCGGCGCGGCGACGCCACCGTGGGCGATCACCTGCCCACGATCAGCCCTTCGCCGATCCGCGAGACGCTGCACCGCAGCTTTCCCAAGGAGATGGACCGCCACGACATCGCCCGCATCGTCGCGGCCTATGCCGACGCCGCGGCGCGCTGCAAGGAAGGCGGGCTGGACGGCCTGGAGACCCTGGCCGGCGGCCACCTCATCGGCCAGTTCTTTTCCCCCGTGATGAACCGGCGGACCGATGCCTACGGCGGCAGCCTGGAGAACCGCGTGCGGTTCGGCCTGGAGGTCCACGAGGCGATCCGCAAACGTGTCGGCGACACCTTCCTGGTCGGCATGCGCCTGCCGGTCGAGGAAGGCCAGGAAGGCGGCCTTTCCTTCGAGGACTGCGTCGCCATCGCGGCGATCTTCGAACGCGAAGGCCTGCTCGATTTTTTCAATGCCATCTACGGGCGCATGGACACCGCCATTGCCCTGTCGGTCGACAACATGCCGGGCATGGCATCGCCCATGGGCCCCTGGCTCGACAAGGCCGGCGCCTTCAAGCGCGCGGTCGGCCTGCCGGTATTCCATGCCGCGCGCATCGCCGATCTGGCGACCGCGCGCCACGCCATCCGCGAGGGCCTGCTCGACATGGTCGCCATGACCCGCGCGCAGATCACCGAGCCGCATCTGGTCGCCAAACTGATCCGCGGGGAGGAAGAGCAGATTCGCCCCTGCGTCGGCGCCACCCATTGCCAGGGCACGACGCGTCCGTCCTGCCTGCACAACCCCTCGACCGGGCGCGAGACCACCCTGCCGCACGCCATCCCGCGCACGGAAGGTCCGGCGCGCAAGGTGGTCGTGATCGGCGCGGGTCCCGCCGGCCTGGAAGCCGCCCGCGTGGCCGCCGAGCGCGGTCATCAGGTCACCGTGTTCGAGGCCGCAGAGCGGCCCGGCGGCCAGGTCCTGCTGGCGGCGCGCGCAAGCTGGCGGCGCGACATCATCGGGCTGATCGACTGGCGCGTATCGGAGCTGGAGCGTCTGGGCGTCACCCTGCACCTCAACCGCTTCGTCGAGGCCGCCGACCTGCTGGCGCTCGAACCCGACCACGTCATCGTCGCCACCGGCGGCGTGCCCGATCTGGACTGGATTGAGGGCACGGAGCACGTCACCAGCGCATGGGACATCATCGCCGGGGCGGTGCCGCCGGCCGAGGACGTCATCGTCTGGGACGGCAGCGGCCGCCACGGCGCCATCACGGCAGCCGAAATCATCGCGGCAGCGGGCCGAACCCTGGCCTTCACCACGATCGACGACCAGCTCTCGGCCGAGATGACCTATGCCGAACGGGTGATCTGGAAAAAGCGCGCCTACGAACTGGGCTTTCCGGTCGCCTTCGACCAGCGCCTGGTGCGCGTCGCGCCCGACGGCAACGGCCTTGCCGTCACCTTCGCCAACGAGGTCACCGGCAAGGAAGAGACACGCCATGCCGCCCAGGTCGTGGTCGAACACGGCACCCTGCCGGCCGATGGCATCTTCCACGATCTGGCGCCGTCATCGGCCAACGACGGTGTCACCGACATCGACGCCCTGCTCGAGGGACGCCCGCAGCCGGGCGGCGGCGGCACCATGCTCCATCGCATCGGCGATGCCGTGTCTAGCCGCAACATCCACAACGCCGTGCTCGACGCCCTGCGCCTGGCCCGGACCCTCAGCTAGAGCAAATCACCTTCATGCGGAATCGCTTCGCGATTGCGCCTGAAGGTGTGAATTTGCTCTATCTCGTTGATGTAGAGCGGATTCACACGATCACACGAAACCATGAAATGGTTCCGAGTGATCGTGATCCGCTCTAGGCTGCAAACAACGACCTCAAGGGGTCAGCGTATGCGTCCAGTCGCTGGCATTGCCCGTGTCGACCTCCAGGAAACCGACCGTGCATTCGGCATTGCCCCAGATGGTGAAGCCGTTGTTCCACTCGACGCAGAACGGGTAGTCGCCATTCCATACGCCGCCGTCGTCGGCCTCGGCGTAGAGGTAGTAATACTGGTTGGTCAGCGCACCGCTGAGCAGCACAGTGCAGCCGCCTGGTGCAACCACCCACCAGCCGTCGGATACCCAGTCGGTGCCGTCGTAGTAGCCATAGGCCGCGTAGATCGTCTCGCGGTACTGGCTGCACAACGTGAAGTCGGCAGAAGCCGGACGTGACGAGAGCGATACCAGGGTCATGGCAATCGCAACGGCCAGCAGGCCGATCAACTTCTTCATGGCGCTTCCCCTCAAGCGATAATGTCGCGCCATTGTTTCGCAGCTTTCCGGAACGGGCAACGACGTCTGCGTGAACGGTGACCGCCGTCACGCTCCTGCGAGACTCTCCAGCGTCGCTGCCGCCACGCCGACACGCCCGCCCGCGGCCACGAAGTTGGCGAAGGCCTGGTCGGCCAGGGGAATGCCCGCTTCCAGGCGTTCCGCGCGGGCCCTTCGCTCGGGCTCTCCGGCCAGGATGACACAGTCGGTTCCGGGCACCGGTGGAGCAGAGACGACCCAGTCATAGAGCGCGTCGATCTCACCGGCGACCGAGGCAAAACCGCCCAGAGCGGCAGGGTCGATCAGGATCGAAAGCATGCCGTTGACCGTGGTGTCCTGGGTGATGCGTTCGGGCCGGTTGGCGCCGCCGCCGCTCAAGGCGCCGCCCAGCAGTTCGCACAGGATCGAGAGGCCGAAACCCTTGTGATCGCCCATGGTCAGCAGCGATCCGCCGGTGGCGTCGGGGATCATGGTCGCAGGGTCGAGCGTGGGGTTGCCCTGCGCATCGATCATCGCACCGGGCGGCAGCGGCACACCCTTGTCGTTGGCGACGTGGACCTTGCCGAAGGCGATCTTGCTGGTGGCGAAGTCGAGCACGAAGGGGGGGTGACGGTCGGTCGCGGGCACACCGGCGCAGAACGGGTTGGTCCCCATGCGCGCGCGCATGCCGCCCCACGGGGCGACCAGCGGCTGATGGCCGTGAACATTGACGAAATGGAGCGAGACCAGGCCCTCGCGCAGGCACATCTCGGCCCAATGGCCGATACGGCCCAGATGGTGGCTGTTGGCCGTGGCGACCAGGGCGATGCCGTGGTCCCTGGCCCGTTCGATGCCTCCCTTCATGGTCGCGGCGCCAACCACGGCGCCGAACCCCATGTGGCCGTCAAAGCGCATCACCGCGCCGCCGTCGAGCACCAGTTCGGCGCGGCCGGCGGGGTCAAGCGTGCCGTTGTTCAGGCAGTCGACGTAATAGCTGACCATCTGGATGCCGTGGCTGTCGTGGCCCGACAGGTTGGCCTCGACCAGCATGTCGCCGACGGCGCGCGCGGTGGCCGCATCGGCCTTGCCGGCACGAAACACGGCAGCAATCGCCTGCCGCAGGTTCTCGTGGCCATAACGCTTGAGTTCGCTCACCTGCGCAGCACCGCCTGAAGTTCGTCCCATACCCGCGCGGACAATCCGCTGGATTCCTTTGTCACCTCTTCGCCCGCCAGCATCCGCTGCAGCACGGCGATCTGGCCGGCGGTCATCACGGCCCCGCCCATGCGGTTTTCCATGAAGGCGTCATAGGCCAGCGGCACCCAGCGTTTGACCGTTTCCAGCATGGCATCGGCATAGACGCGGATTTCGTACTGGGCGTGCGGGTCGGCGCGTAGCGAGAGGAAGTGGAAAAGGTTGTGCAGATCCGCCTTCCAGTACCACTGCGTGTAGATGTTGACCGGAAGGTTCATGCGCGCCAGTTCGCGCGCCAGGCCGGAGCGCTCCGGGTCGGCGTTTTCGCCCTCGTTGAGCATGGCCTCGTAATCGTCGTAGGCGGTCTGCGCATCGCGCTTGAGGGTTTCCAGCACCCAGGCTGCCTCCTGGCCTTCCAGCACGTCGCCGCGGCCCTGGCGGTTGGCGCTCGACTGCGCGGCAAGCTGGGCCGGGGCTGGGATGTAGAACTCCCGGTCGAGAATCGAGTAGCGCGCGGAATATTCGTTCACGTTGGCGGTGCGGTGGCGGATCCACTGGCGCGCGACGAACACCGGCAGTTTGACGTGATACTTGATTTCGCACATCTCGAACGGGGTCGAGTGGCCGTGACGCATCAGGTAGCCGATCAGGCCCGCGTCGTTGCGCACCGATTTGGTGCCCCGGCCATAGGAGACACGGGCGGCCTGCACGATCGCCTCGTCATTGCCCATGTAATCGACGACCCGCACGAAACCGTGGTCGAGCACCGGCAGGGCCTCATAAAGAATTTCTTCCAGCGCGGGCGAAACGGCGCGCCGGGTGGGCGCACTTTCGGCGCGTTGGGCCTCGATATCGGCGGCCTGTTCGGCGGTGAGCGGCATTCCGGGCGTATCCGGTCGGTCTGGAGGGTGCTTGGCGCACCATAACGACCACCCGGCCCTCGGCCAAGCGCCGTTGGAAATCGTCGCGGGATCGCCTATATGTGAGGTGTTCGGTTCGCCGGACTATGGCGATAAACGCCACGTGAAATAAGTGTTGCGGACGCGGGGGCAGTACCCGCCGCCTCCACCATCTTCTCTTTGGGGGGCGAACCAGGCTCGACGTGCACGGTAAAGACGTGGTTTTTGCCCGGTATGATTCCGCCGTTATCGGGTCAATGACAAACGCCAACGACAATCAGGCGTACGCTGTCGCTGCGTAAGCAGTGATAAGCGCGGTTCGGAGGGCACCGGGCAACAGAAGCCCTCCACTTTGTTTCCGGTCCGCGAGGGGCGCGACACGGCATGGCCGACGATGAACTGTTCTACGACCAGATGGTTGACGAGGCCCTGCGCGGCGTCATGGTCAAGGCCCTGCGCCATGCCGAGGGGTATGGCCTCTCGGGCGAACACCATTTCTACATCACCTTCCGCACCGACCATCCCCGGGCCGTCGTCAGCGCCGATCTGAAGGCGCGATACCCCGAGGAAATCACCATCGTGCTGCAGCACCAGTACTGGGACCTCAAGGTCGAGGACACCGGCTTTTCCGTCGGGCTCTCCTTCAACCAGACGCCCCAGATCCTGGTCGTGCCCTATGGCGCGGTGACCGCCTTCGTCGACCCCAGCGTCAAGTTCGGCCTGCAGTTCCGGCCCCAGAACGAGGACGAGGTCGAGAGCGACCCGGGCGCCGTGGAAACCAGCCCCGTACCAGCCTCGCAGATCGCCCCCGAAGACGAGGCGACGCCGACCGCCGATTCCGACAATGTCGTCGCGCTCGACCACTTCCGCAAAAAGTAGGGCTGCCGAAAAGGCAGCCTTTGCCGGCCGCGCCGTCGATTCCCTGACGCCTCTGGGCCCGGTCGTCGCCCGCCGCATGTTCGGCGGCCACGGCATCTTCCTCGACGACGCCATGCTGGCGCTGACCTTCCAGGAAACGCTCTGGCTCAAGAGCGATCCCGAAAACCGCGCCATGTTCGAGGAAGGCGGCGCCCGCCCCTTCATCTATACCCGTCAGGGCAAGCCCGTGGAGCTGTCTTTCCTGTCGGTGCCCGAGGATGTCATGGCCGACCGCGACCGCCTGATCGACTGGGCCGGGGCGGCGCTGAAGGCCGCCCGGCGCGCCAGGGCCAGGCGCCGCAGGCGTTGAGCCCCTCCCCTTGCCCAGCCGGGATGTGCTAGGCATGGCGTAGTGTTTCCGAGACCTTGAGGACAGCCATGGCCGCCACCGGCAAGTTTCGCATCGAGACCGATTCCCTGGGCGAGATGGAGGTTCCCTCCGATCGCTACTGGGGCGCCCAGACCCAGCGTTCGCTGCAGAATTTCAAGATCGGCGGCGAACGCATGCCCCAGCCGCTGATCGCGGCCTATGGCACGGTCAAGAAGGCCGCCGCCCGGGTCAACGAAAGCCACGGCCGTCTGCCCGCCGATCTCTCCGGGGCGATCCAGAAGGCCGCCGACGAGGTCATCGCCGGCACGCTGGAGGATCACTTTCCGCTGGTCGTCTGGCAGACCGGTTCGGGCACCCAGACCAACATGAACGTCAACGAGGTCGTCTCCAACCGGGCGATCGAGATCATGGGCGGGCAGATCGGCTCCAAGAAGCCGGTCCACCCCAACGATCACGTCAACATGAGCCAGTCGTCCAACGACAGCTTTCCCACGGCCATGCACATCGCCGTGTCGGTCGAGATCGACCGCCTGCTGCTGCCGGCGCTGGCGCACCTGCACAAGGCGCTCGACGACAAGGCCAGGGCATTTTCCGACATCATCAAGATCGGTCGCACCCACCTTCAGGACGCCACCCCACTGACGCTTGGTCAGGAGTTTTCGGGTTACGCCAAACAGATCGAACTGGGCATCGCACGCGTCAAGGACACCCTGCCGCGCCTGCATCGCCTGGCCATGGGCGGCACCGCCGTGGGCACCGGACTCAACAGCCCCAAGGGGTTCGATGTCGAATTCGCCGCCGCGGTTTCGGAACTGACCGGCCTGCCCTTCATCACCGCCGACAACAAGTTCGAGGCGCTGGCCGCCCATGACGCCATGGTCGAAGTCTCCGGCGTCGCCAATGTCCTGGCTGTCAGCCTCAACAAGATCGCCAACGACCTGCGCCTGCTGGGTTCGGGCCCGCGCAGCGGCATCGGCGAACTCAACCTGCCGGCCAACGAACCCGGCAGTTCGATCATGCCGGGCAAGGTCAACCCGACCCAGTCGGAAGCCATGACCATGGTCTGCGCCGAGGTCATGGGCAACAACGTCGCCGTCACGGTGGCCGGCGCCCAGGGCCATTTCGAGCTCAACGTCTTCAAGCCTGTGATGGTCTACAACGTGCTGCGCTCGATCCGCCTGCTGGGCGATGCCTGCATGAGTTTTACCGACAACTGCGTCGTCGGCATCGAGGCCAACACCGACCGCATCGCCGACCTGCTGGGCCGCTCCCTGATGCTGGTGACCGCGCTCAACCCGCACATCGGCTACGACAACGCCGCCAAGGCGGCCAAGAAGGCCCATCTGGAAGGCACCACGCTGAAGGAAGCCGTCCTGGCCCTTGGCCTGCTGACCTCCGAGGAGTTCGACCGCTACGTCCGCCCCGAGGACATGGTCCACCCGGCGGGCTGAGGCCGGCCAGCGCCATGAACGAGGCCACAGACCACATCGGCCGCCCGGCCCTGCCGCGGGCGGCGAGCGGACGCACCTGGCCGCTGACGGCGCTGACCCTGCTGGTCGCGGCGCTGGTCGCCCTGCCGATCCTCTCGGTCGTGGCCAATGTCTTCACCGACACCGGCGATGTCTGGGAGACCCTGGTCGGCACCGTGCTCGCCGACTATGTCGTCAACACGCTGATCCTGATGGCCGGTGTCGGCTTAGGGGCGGGCGCCATCGGCACCGGCGCGGCCTGGCTGATCACCATGTGCCGTTTCCCCGGCCGCGCGGCACTGGAATGGGCGCTGCTGCTGCCCTTTGCCGTGCCGGCCTATGTCCTGGCCTATGTCTACACCGACCTGCTCGACTATGCCGGGCCGGTGCAGACGGCCTTGCGCGACCTGTTCGGCTGGACCCGTCACGACTACTGGTTCCCCGACATCCGCTCGGTCGCCGGTGCCATCGCCATGCTGGTGCTGGTGCTCTACCCCTATGTCTATCTGCTGGCGCGCAACGCCTTCCTCAACCAGTCGGTCGCGGCCCTGGAGGTTGCCCGCACCCTGGGCCACGGCCCCTGGCGCAGCTTCTTTCGCGTTGCCCTGCCGATGGCGCGCCCCGGCATTGCCGCAGGGCTGGCACTGGCGCTGATGGAGACCCTGGCCGACTTCGGCACGGTTGATTTCTTTGGCGTGCGGACCTTTACCACCGGCATCTACCGTACCTGGTTCCTGCGCGGCTCGCCCGAGGTCGCAGCCCAGCTTGCCACCATGCTGATGGTCTTTGTCGTGGCCGTGCTGGCGCTTGAGCGGACCAGCCGGGGCCGGGCGCGTTTCCAGGGCGGCAGCGCCCGTTTCGTGCCTCTGCCCAGCTACCCCCTGCGCGGCGGCAAGGCGTTTCTGGCAATCGCTGCCTGCCTGCTGCCGGTGGTCTGCGGCTTTGCCCTGCCCGCGGCCGTCCTGCTCGACCTGTCGATCGCGCGCGGCGATCCCCTGTGGGGCGCGGCCTTCCTGGGTTACGCCGCCAATTCATTCACCGTCGCCGCGCTGGCCGCCGTCCTGGGCATCGCCGCGGCGCTGACGCTGGGTTATGGCGCGCGCATGGCGGCAGGGCCACTGGCACGCCATGCCGCGCGGTTCGCCTCCATGGGATATGCCATTCCCGGTTCGGTCATCGCCGTGGGCGTGCTGATTCCGCTGGCCTGGTTCGACAACACGCTCGATGCCTTCATGCGCGAGACCTTCGGCATCTCGACCGGGTTGCTGCTGACCGGTTCGATCGCCGCCCTGCTCTTTGCCTATGTCGTGCGTTTCCTGGCGGTGGCCTACAACGCCGTCGACGCCGGGCTGGCCAAGGTGACGCCATCGATGGACGGCGCCGCGCGCACCCTGGGCCATGGCCTGGGCTCGACCCTGTGGCGCGTCCACATGCCGCTGCTGCGCGGCAGCCTGCTGACCGGCGCACTGCTGGTTTTTGTCGATGTCATGAAGGAACTGCCGGCGACCCTGATCGTGCGCCCGTTCAACTTCGATACCCTGGCAATCCGGGTTTATCGCCTGGCTGCCGACGAGCGCCTGGCCGAAGCCTCGACCGCGGCACTGGCCATCGTGGCCGTCGGCATCGTTCCGGTCATCCTGCTGTCGCGCCAGATCGGCCGCTCGCGGCCCGGCAGCGCCGAACCGCGAGACGACTGATCCGCGGGATCACTTCCAGCCGTTGGCTTCCATCAGGGTCAGAGCCTCGCCACGGTAACGGCCGAACTCCGCAGGATTGACGTCGTCCTGCTTGAAGTCGCCGTAGAGCGTGTCGAGCACGTCGGCATGGGCCAGGCCCTCGACCACCGGCCACTCGTTGTTGGCCATGGCGAAGATTTCCTGAGCCTCATCGGAGGACAGGAACTCGAGGAAGGCGACCGCATTGTCGCGGTTGGGGGCGTGGAGCAGGACACCGGCGCCCGATATGTTGACGTGAACGCCGCGATCATCCTGGTTGGGCATGATGATGCCGATCTGCTCGGCAACGGCGCGGTCAGCGGGATCGTCCGAGCGCATCAGCCGCGCGAGATAATAGGTATTGGCGACGGTGATGTCGCATTCGCCGGCCGCAACCGCCTTGATCTGGGCTGTGTCGTTGGCCTGGGGCTCGCGCGCGAAATTGGCGACCAGACCCTGGACCCAGGCTGCCGTGGCGTCCGTGCCATCAGCCACGATCAGGGAGGAGACCAGCGACTGGTTATAGACGTTGCCCGAGGAGCGCATACAGATCATGCCGTTCCAGCGGGGGTCAGCGAGGTCCTCGTAACGCGCCAGGCCGGCGACATCGACATCGCCCTTGCGGTAGAGAATGACGCGGGCGCGCTTGGTCAGCGCGAACCACAGGCCCTCGGGATCGCGCAGGTTGGCCGGAATGCGGCTGTCGAGAACCTCCGACTGCACCGGCTGGAAGACGCCGTGGGCGGCGGCATCGGCCAGGTTGCCGGCATCGGCCGTGAACATGATGTCGCCGGGGCTGTTTTCGCCCTCAGCCTTGATCCGCTCGATCAGCGAACCGTCCTTGTCCTCGATCACGTTCACCGTGATGCCGGTTTCCTCGGCAAAGGTATCGTAGAGGATCTGGTCGCTGTCGTAGTGGCGCGCCGAATAGATGTTCACCTCTTCCTGCGCCAGGGCTGGCAGGGCCAGTGCCGCCGCCATCACGGTCGCCAGGGCGAGGCTGTTGGTTCTGTTGCGCATGATCTTTCCCGAGGCTCCTTGCGAATGCGAATGATTGTCAGTCTTAGACTGAGCGTCTTCTACCGCGAATGCCCGGCATCCGGCAACCCAAACTGGTGCCGGTCAGTTGCCCAGGGATTGCAGCAGGTCCTGCAGCAGGGCATCGCCATCAAGCCCGCTACTCTGCGCCGGCTCTTCGGGGGCGGCGGGCTGAACCGGCTCGGGCGCGGCCGGCTGTGCGCCACCGGTGAGCAGGTCGAGCAGCGATCCCGTGGCGCCGTTGGCGCCATTCTTGTTCTCGGGCTTCTGCGTCGGTGTCGGTGCGGCATCCTCGATGGCAGCGCCTTGATCGGCACTGCCGCTCTGATCGGGAGCATCCTTCGGCGCTGCCTCCTCGGGCACTACAGCCGGGTCTTCTGCGGCGGGCGCAGGGGCATTGCCGCCTGAAAGCAGGTCGAGCACGCCAGCGGCCGCAGCCGCCGCCTCGCTGTCACTGTTCAGCTTGCGCAGGGCCGTTTCGGCCGCGCGCGTGAGCAGGAACGACTGCAGCGCAGAGGTATCGACGACGCGGGCCGGTCCATCAATCGGGCCGCGCACGCTGATGGGGATGGCTGGCGCCGCCGGATGCTGGGTCAGCACAGCCTGCCCGGCCAGGTCGATCCACCAGCGCGGCAGGTCGGCGGTCATGGTGAAATCTGCCTTGCCGCCTTCCAGGACAAGCTTGAGATCATCCGACGTGGCGACGCCCTGGGTCATCGTGAAGGTGCCGTCGGCGGCAAGGATCGGGGTCACTCCGCCGCTGCCGGCCTGCGCCAGCAGACCCACGATGGCTGCTTCGTCGTCGAGATTGCCCAGGCGGTCGCTGATCGCACCCAGATCGAAACCCTCTGCCGAGCCGTCGCGCAGGGAGAATTTGCCGTCGCCGGCCAGCGAGGCAACCAGATCGCGTTGCGACAGCCCGGCGCCGTTGATCACGGCATCCAGGTACAGGCGGCCGTCGATGCGGTCGCTGTCGGCAAAATACATCAGCACCTGGCGGGCATCGGCATCACCCAGCGCCAGATCGAGATCGATCTTGTGCGGCACGCCGGCAACGACC
>Ga0105053_10010136_pt1 | contig 11824 bp, 16 predicted proteins | sample BON01_FD_78093 | JGI IMG/M metagenome (GOLD analysis project Ga0105053, IMG submission 78093) | Freshwater microbial communities from Lake Bonney liftoff mats and glacier meltwater in Antarctica - BON-01 | ecosystem: Environmental > Aquatic > Freshwater > Ice > Glacier meltwater | place: Lake...
AGGAGAGGACGAGCACCCATGCAGGATTTTGCTGAAGGCCCTTGACCTTCAATTCCAAGCTCTTGGTGCCCGTCTTGGCCAGGGAGTATAAGGCGGAGAGATTTAAGGAGGGTGTGAATACGCGGCCAGAAACCAGTAAAAAAGAGCATAGAACGGCAAACGCGTGTCACATTTAAAAAAACAAATAATACACGGCAGCCCACACACCCACCCACGTACCGATCTCTGGAACTCCTCCAAGCACGCATGCGCGGCCCGGACGGGGTAGGCACGCTCAGAAATCAAGATAAAGATGCGGCCCTCCACGTCGGACATCAAATGCCACGCCGACCCTCCCGAAGCAAAGGAGAAATGCACCCCGGGACGGACGCTGAGTTGGTCGCTCTTGAGCACTTCCTTGACGCCGTTCAGGTCAATGACCGTGTTATAGGCATGGCTGGCGACGATGGCCCGGTCTTGCAAACGTGCCACGCCCAGGAACCTGCAAATTGGGGTGGAGGAGGAGGGGAGGGATTTGGATGATGAGTGGCACCGTTGGCATTGTCGACGCAACACGGTCCCCTCACCCCCCGCTCTCCTCCCCAGCTGCGTGTGCTGGTGGTGTGCCTAGCCATAGGCTGCGGGGAAGGGAGGGAGGACACATACACGCCTAATGCCCGCGTTATTCCCACTTACTGGATGTTGCCCGAGGCTTTGTGCTCTGCCATCTTGCTTGGACTGAAGGGGTGGGTGGTTGCACACGGAAAGTGTCCTGTGATGATGGGTGTGGGGAGGAGAAAGGACGTGAGGGGGTGGATGGTGGACTCGTCCCCTAGTCAAGGCAGGCACGAATGAGATGAATCAAGGCGGGGCAATGGCTTGGCTGCTTGGGTGGGAGACGCCGGAGGGGAGGAGAGGAGAGAGAGGCCCATGCGTTTGAACGAATGCGGCGTCGTGTGCCTTGCCATGCTGTGTCCGCCCCTTGTCCCCGCCTTGGAGACCGGCACTGAGCGTGCCCTGTCGTTAAAATGTTGGAGGTGGTGTGTGTGAGCGTGGGGAAGGTTGCCTAGGCGCACGGTCACTCAAATGAGAAACACAGGCAACGCCACATCAGGCAGACAGCCCATCAGGCAGAAAAACGGCCGCCGGCGTCAACCGATTTGCGTGGGCGTGGCCCATCAGCTCATGACGGGGAGGTTTTGACTGAATGTCTCTTGTCTTCTCTTGTCCAATTCATTTCTTTTGTTTGCTTTCATTCTGTTTCCTCATTTACCTCCATTTCATTCATTACACCAATCCCATCCGTTCCCAGAGGACAGCCAACCCTTCCGCGGCCCTCGCCTCTCCCTCTCTAGGGCCAAATCCCAACTCGCCCGCCTCGAGCACCCAGGCGTCTTGCCGGGGACAAAGCAAGCCCCGGATGCGCCGTCGTTCGTCGATTGTTTGACCCACGGCTGGATAGCTCAAGGAGGCGGCCCGCGGTTCGTAGTACCGACACTCTTTCTTACTTGTGCTCGCTGCTGGTGCTGCTGCCGATTCCCACGCATCCTGCCCTTGACCATCCCTCTCGCCAATGCCTTCCCCCTCCCGCCGCACATCCAAGCGATGCAATGTTAGAAAGCCAACTACGTCCTCTGTCTTCTCCAAGCACAAGAGCCTTCCCACTTCCCCCACGGGCATCTTCTCCTTTTTAAACATCACCTTACTCCACACCTCCAAACTCCGTCGTCGCGTGGCCGGCAAGAGCTTATGCAGCAAACACCGCACCAACAGCGAAAGCGATCCCTCTCTCCCTCCTTCCCTCTGTCCTTCTTGAGGCCCTTCCCGACACAATCGATAAAACCTTGCGCTATTCCTCCCCGCCAGCGCCTTGGCCACTTGAAGGGCAAACCGCGTCTGAACAAGGCCCCCCCCACACCCTCCCTCCCTTTCTCCCTCCTCCTCTTCCTTCCTACTTGGAATCGTCATACCAACATACCCTAGAAGCCGGTGCACTTGCATAAAGACCTTCTCCCAACCACTGTTGCTCTCCCAACTGGCATGGCCGCGGTCGTTGTTATGCAGCACGTCGTGGGCTTGGAGGAGGATGTGGTAAACCAGGAATTCGTCGAGGAGAAGGTGGGTATCAGTAGTTGTAGCCCCTTCTTTTTGTGCTTGCCGGGTGGTTGCCTAGGTGGTGGTGGTGGTGGTGGTGGTGGTGGATAGGGGGGGTGAGGAAGTGGTGGTGGATAGGGGGGGTGAGGGAAGGAGGAAGAAGAGAAATGGGAAAATGGGTGTGGTTGAATTCTGCTTCTGCTCCTCGTCTTACCTCCTTGTAGAATCCAAAGAGCGCCGCAAGCCCGGACCGCAAGGAGCCCAAACTATGTTCCATACAAAAAGAGAAGAAGGAGCGTAAGAATAGAGCGGAGAGAGAGGTTTGAATTACTCTTTGGACACTAACTTTACTCACCCCATGTGCTCGTCGAAGATGGGGGGAATCTGTTTAGGTAGAGAAAGAAGAGTGAGAAAGTGTTAGTATGATTCTAGCAAAAGCTATGCAAACAACAATAGTATGAAAGCCCATATTTCCTTCTCTTCTCTCACTCACCTGCTGCGTCAATAGGTAATCAAAGAAAATAAGAAACCGGATAATACGTTGATAAATCCCCCTCGCCCCCGGTCCACTCAGCCCCTGCATAATCATGTCCTTCCGCACAGCCATGAACCGATCGCTGAGGAAATCATACAGCTCCACAAAACGTGACACGTCCTTCTCGACTTTGACCCCCTCGCCCTTCTCTTCTTCGTGCCCCAAGGCCTCTGCCAGCACGCCTCGAGTGACCTCCCACAAATGCGTCATGGTTCGCTCCAACCATTCGAGGGAACGCACGTCGGCGGCCGTCTCGGCCCGCCCATCAGCTGCTCGTCGATACCGCTTTACGGCTCTCTGTTTCGTTTCAAGAAAAGGGTGTGAGCATGGCTGCATTCCTTTCCTTGGAAATCGTCGTCGGCCCCGCTCCCTCTCAAAAAGGTATGTACCTGCGGATCAATTATCCTTGACTGCCGTCGCAAGGCCCGCGTCGCGTCGGTGGCTTCGAAAGGGCTGATGTCTTGCTGTGCTTGCCGCTCTTCCCGCTCCCGCGGGCTGCACATGCCCTCACATGTGCCCTGGGTAAGTAAGGAATGAGGCTGGCTTGGGAGGCTGTTTGGGAGCTATGATTGTTTGTTTCTCACTGACTTACCTTCATTCTGCGGACGGGTTTATGCAAACATGACGTTGAAATTGCGATGCAGCTGGTCTCGGTACTTGGCCTGTCCATGGGAGTGTGTGTGGTGTGTGTTTGTGGGTTAGGGGCAAGGAGGCAAGGGGAGGCAGGAGTTTTTTCTGAAAATGATGGGAAAGACCTCAAACACAAGAAAGAGTCCCAACAATGAGCCACCAGCACAAGCCACCCTTTGTGTTGGCGCTGCGCATAGGACAGGCGTTTCTTGGCCTGGTCCAATCCCCAAGCCACCATGGCCATCCTATATGCGGTCTGGAGGGGCAAGGCAGAGGGGCGGCGCTTGCTCCACCACCCGCGCGCCGTGTCCTCCACACCCCACCATCATCCGGCTCTCTGTATTCTCGTCTTTGCGTCCTCGCTCCGTCTCCTCACTCATGCCTCTCTACCCCTACACATACACACTTGATCACAGCGCCAAGATGCTTGCTGCCCGAGGAATCTACAAGGCGGTCGCCCGCCGTGGTGTGCACACCACCCGAGTCCTGGCCTCGACCAAGCGTAAGTAGATTAGACGAAGGGGAGAGTGAGATGATAGGGAGAAGCCACGAGGGACAATTGAGAAGCACACGCATAGGCCATGGAGGCCACGCCCTTCATCTAGCTCACCATCTTCCTCTTCTTGAACTGAACTCCATGACACAGCCGCGGTCGCGGACCCGGCGGCCGGGGACAACTTGATCCTGAACTTCTCCGTCCCGGCTGCCAGCATCTACCGCAACAAGCCCGTCGCCTCGGTCGTCATCCCGGTACGTTCGAGGTGTATACATGGGTTGTGGTGTACGTGTCTGCTTCTCTTGATTCATGGCTGCGTCCGCTCGATCAAATCTGAAATGTCATTAGACGGGCAGCGTGGTGGCACATCAATGATGATGGAAGGGGAAGCATGATACGTTGTGGGAAGCCATCGCCGCATTAGGTGTGCATCCTGTGAGAGAGCGCGATGCTTACATAACTGTCAAGAAACTTACTATGTTCCCGTCCTCCCTTCAAACCCTCCTAACAGGGCCTGGCTGGCGAGTACGGCGTGACCAAGAACCACTCCCCCGTCATCGCTGAGCTCAAGGCGGGCGTCGTCCAAATCGTTCACGAGGCGGGGCAGGCCCCTGAGAAGTACTTTGTCAGCGGTGGCTTTGCCCTTACCCATGCTAACTCTGTCACGGTACGTTGTGGAGGGGTGGTGCTGCGGCTGCTGCCTATGCGTGGGTTTTGGAGGGACGTGGAGAAAGAAAAGGCGTGTGTCACTGTTACTCGCTTGCTCATTTAGAGTATTCGTTTATTCCTTCTCTCACTCACACGCCCACACACATACACTCTATTCTCACACAACAGGACATCGCCGTGGTGGAAGCCGCTAAGTTGGAAGACATCGACCTGGAGGAGATCCCCAAGATTTATGCCGAGGCCATGAAGGACTATAATGCCGCCCCCGAGGGGAGCAAGGCACGAGTGGAGGCGCAGATAGAAGTGGAGGTGGCCAAGTCGCTGGCAGGCGCGCTGGGCGTGGTGTTGGTATAAATTGTCTAAGCAGGAGGAAGGGAGGGAAGGAGGGGTGATATAGTAGCGAGAAGGAGGGGCGGAGGTGGAGGAGGGAGAAGCGAGGGGTAGTTGATTTTGTGTTTGTTTGTGTGCTCGTATTGTGCGGGTATTGTATCGCTTCCAGTACGTGGAAGGGAAAGAAGAAGAGTAGAAGGAGAAGAGGAAACGAAGAAGAAGGGAGAAATGAAGAAACAGAAGAGACAGAAACAAGATTGACGCAAAACGCGCTTGTTTTGGAAACATTGTTGTTTCCTTTTCTTTCTTTCTCAGACTTCTCACTGTATACACACAACAACAACACTACACATCTCCATCCTCTTACTCTACCGCCACCATCCCCTCCTCCTCCTCCTCTCCCTCCTCCCTCTCCCCCCCCAAAAACCTGGCCGCTGCCAAAATCCTGCAGGCAGCCACCCATACCTGCTCCTGGGCCAGCCCCCACTCTCCATCACTCACTGCCTGGGTGACCCCCGGCAGAGACTCGCCTTCATACCCCAGGTAAAGCCCCGGTGCTTGCAAAACATGCTTAAACCACTTCCTCCTCGGCAAGCCCTTCTTCGCACAGAACCTCCGTTCAGTAAACGCCAGTCGGTCATTCAGGGAGGATAAGGAAGACAAGACCCCTTCCTCCCTCCCTCCCTCCTGCTTCAACGAGCCCTCCACCTCTGCGCTTATTTTCTTCGCTGCTTCCCCATACGCCCACACAGCTGCCTTTAGCAAAGTCAAGTCCAAAGAACGTCGTCCCTCCCTCCTTCCCTTCCTCCCTCCCACCCTCTCCTCCAACTCTTCCACATACCCCACCAAGGCTTCCGCTTGTGCTTCATGGTCAAGGGGGAGGACGAGGGAGTCCGAAACCCTCAAGGCTAATCTCCCCCACAGCTCCGACATCATCACGTGTAATTTAAAAGTAGGGTCACCGAAACGAGACATCCAGGCAAAAGAGTCGTACACGGAGTGATACATCCCGTAGGGCCTTCGGTGCCTATCAATTAAGGAGCCCATGTCGATGCTGGAGATGCCTGGGGGAGGGAGGGAGGGAGGGAGGGAGGGAGAGAGAAAGTATAAGAAAGCGCTCAAAACTCACTTCACAAAATGGAAGAGTAAGAGATCAAATAAGAGCACAACAGCATACAGTCCATCAGCACACAACCCTCTTGCCCACCCCAAATGCCTACCCACCCACCTAAATGATCCAAAAACACCGTATAATCCGACCCAGACCCCAAGATGTTAATCCCACCGTCCGCCGTCCAATTCCGGGCAATCGGCTGCCCATCATAAGGGTGCCTCACGTCCTCCTGCAACTTCTCCAGCAACGTCTTCATCGACGGCGTGGCCCCCGCCTGGAAGAAGGGTCCAGAAACCGCCGAATCCACATTAACGTACAACACAGCTTTTGCATCTAATTCCCTTGCGTGTTTCTCCCCCCAGGCAGTGCTACCGATCAGGCCAAGTTCTTCCCCGCTCCATGAGGCGAGGATGATGGTCCTTCGTGGCTTCCACCCTGTCTGCAGCAGAGCACCTAGGCCTTTTGCTACTTCTAGCTGGGCAGCCGTCCCTGAGTTGGGGTCAACCGCTGCGAGAAGGAAGGGAGGGAGGGAGGGAGGGAGGGAGGGGAGGGAGGGTGAGTCATTCATGGCTTCCACCCTGTTTACAACAAGGCGCATAGCCCCTTTCTACTTCTAGATGGGCGGTAGTTTCTGAATTGGGGTCCACAGCTGCGAGAAGGGAGGGAGGGAGAAAGGGGGGGAGAAGTAGAGAGGAAAAGTGAGAGGCTATAAATCAGAAGACATGAGGGTGGAAGAGAACTTTTCACGAAACAGAGAAGAAAAAATCTTAACCTACCTCCATTCACCCAGGCATCCCGATGATTCCCCAACACCACCAGCCGATCCCGCCTCGTGCCATAGTCCCTCCCTCGTACCAAGCCAATCACATTCCAAATATCCCCCACCAACTCATGGTTATGCGTGGCAAACCTCACTAAATCCACGGACGGACCCAAGTGATAAGTCAAGTTCAACCCCCCCTGAAACGAAGGAGGAGCAACCGGACTCGCAGCAGCAGCATCTGCCAAGCTCTGCAAGAAAGGAGTGGCATCACCATATGATATAGGCAAGACGGGAATTTTCGGTTTCATGTCTTCAGTCGCGTACCCACATACATCTTCAGCCGTCAACCCCTCCTCCGCTAATGCTGCCCGGCCAGGGTCACCGGCGCACAAAGAAAGGAATTGGGTCGAGCCGCGTTGTACACCAAAGGGGGCACGCCAGGGGCCGTCGGGATAAACGGGGCCGGCGGTGAAGCCATCTTGTTGGGGGTCGGAATAGATGAGCACACCGAGGGCGCCGCGTTGCTCGGCGTTCATGACTTTCAAGCCACGGAAGCACGCGCCGTAGCGGACGAGGACAATGGTGTCTCTTACTGCAACGCCCGCTGCTTCCAACACGTCAAAATCTTCGGGGCGGCCGTAGTTGGCGTAGACTAAGGGAGCGGTCACGTTTCCACTAGGACTATACCCTAGATAGGTGTGATTCCGTAGCCATGTATCCGAGGTGGGGTCTTCGGGGAGGATGGGTTCCGTCAAGGCCGCGGTGAAGAGGGGAGTGTTGGTGCTGTGCTCGAGGAGGGTGAGGCTGGGTTGCTTGTCTTGCAAGGGGTAGGAGAGGAGGGCGGGGACAGGCTGAATTTCCGCGTTTTGAATGCCAAAACTTTGCCATTGGGCTTGGACGTATTGAGCCATTTTGAGATCTCCTGGAGTACCCGCCATGTGGGGTTCGGACGTCAGGTATTGCAACGAGGCACGGGCTGACTCGGCGCTCAGGGCGGCGACAAAGGTGGCCTCGGTTTGAGCTTGGCGCTGCTGCTCTTGCTGCTGCAGGGAAGGAGTGGGGTCCTGGGAGTGAGGCTGCTGCTCTTGCTGCTGCAGGGAAGGGTAGGAGGAGTTTTCTGGATCCGGGCGGCGCAGGCGCCGTTGCGTATGAGCTGCCTTGACCGTGGTCGTGGGCGCGGGTGCCAACAGAAGGAGCAGGACCAGGACGACGCTGCTGTAGGCAAAGCTGGCCCATGGTCGTGCGCCATGGTGAGGGCAAGGAAGCATGACGATGGTTTGGCCTCGGCTTGCCTTGTTTGGACGGCACAAGCGGGGCGCCTGTGTTGGATGGATGGGGTGCATAGACACGCTAAATGTGCCAGCTTCAGCAAGGGCGTTGCGTGGAATAACAAAAGCAAAATCAAACCACCCCACCGAGTGGCCGCTCACCATCATCAGCCCTCCCGACGCCTTCTTCTTCTGCTGTGCGTTGCGTGTTGCGTGTCCCTCCCTTTCACCCACCCCACACCCTACCTATACACAAAGAGCCATGCTGCTGCTCCTCCCGCTTACTCTGCGGAAGGCGTTGTGTCGGTTGCCGCCAGCTTTTAGCAACGGATGCAACGTCCAGCCCTCCCTCTCCTCCCCACCACAGCCACATCAATCAAGAAGAAGACGTGTGTGAGCGAGCGACCAAAGGACCAAAGGACCACCCTGTCCAAAACGTGCCTCACGCACTCCTTCAACCCGCTGCACACACCCTACACAGGCTTTGGACGGCACAGGACGAAGGCCAAGGGAGGACGACACCAGCAGAAGGGGCACCTGAAGCAGCACTTGCTTGAGTCCGTCCGTCACCTCATCACTCCTCCCGCCGTCGCCCCGCCGCTGATCCACGCGTGTAGCACTTGACTCCACCCAGCCGCAACCATGGACATCACGCAGACGCTCATCAGCGCGCAGAACCCTGGTACGTTGCTTTTGAGGGCGTGAGAGGTGGTTGTATGGATGTCTGCCCCTCCCTTGGTGCTCGACGCTCACTTCTCCCTCCTCCTCCCCTCCCCACACACCCAAACCACACCACAGACCCCAATGTCCGCAACCCTGCCGAGGAGTTCCTGCGGCGAGCGGAGGAGGAAGAACTGGTACGTAGCATATTCCCTGCCTGGTTGTCTGTCCGTTCCCATCCCTCCTACTTTCTTCCCCCAAAACATAAGCGTGACGACATTCTCCTTTTCCTGTGTTGCGACTTGCGGGGCTCCCTGGTACTACTTTCTCCCTCCTCCCACCTATCACACCAGCGTACCTCCCTTCGTCTCTCCCGGCAACCTACCTTCCCATCACACACACACTCACACATTCCTCCCTCCCTCCTCCTCTCCCCACCCAAACAAAACAGTCCCAACTCCTCCTCCACCTCTCCTTCGAGCTCGCCAACGAAACCAAGCAAGACAACGGCCGACAGCTCGCAGGCCTGTATCTCAAAAACACCATCACGGCCAAAGACCCCCAACTCGCCGACTTTAAGCGCCAACGCTGGTTGAACAACGTCGACCCAGCCATCAAAATCCAAGTGAAGGCAATGATCCTCCAGGCCCTGCAATCCGTCAATCGTTCCGCGGGCAGCACTGCGGCGCAGGTGGTGGGTGCAATTGGCGCGGTGGAGCTTCCGCTTGGGCATTGGGAGGGTCTGTTGGAGGGGTTGCTTAATAATGTGGTGCATACGACTAGTGATACTGTCCGGGTGTCCACCTTGCAGGCGCTAGGTTATATCTGTGAGGACTTGCAAATGAACATGATGACTCAGCAGGAGGTCCCGCAGAAGGAGACGGATATGATTCTGACTGCTATTGTTGATGGGATTCGGAATGATCGGCCCGCGGATGTGAGGTTGGCGGCGGCGACTGCTTTGGGGAATTCGTTGGAGTTTTGTCGGAGGAACATGGAGAAGGATGGGGAGCGGAATATGATTATGCAGGTGATATGTGAGGCGACTCAGTGTGAGGATGCCCGAGTGAAGAAGAAGGCGTTTGAGTGTATTGCGGCTGTGGCGGCGCTGTACTACAATAAGTTGCAGCCTTATATTACGGCGTTGTTTGAATTGACCTTGACTTGTATCAAGGAAGGGAAGGAGGGTTCGAGCGATGCTGCTTATCAGGCGATCGAATTTTGGAACACCCTGTGTGATGAAGAGGTGGATATTATTAGGGAGATCAGTGACTTTCAGGAGTTTGGTCCTCCGGCGGGCGCGGGGCCGGGGGAGGAGAACCCACGCCAGTGTTTTTATTATGTGGAGAATGCCTTGCCTCATCTTGTGCCGTTGCTTACTGAGTTGCTGACGAAGCAGGAGGAGCACGCGGATGAGGACACTTGGAATATGGCCATGGCGGGGGGGACGTGCTTGGCGCTGGTGGCTCAGACGGTGGAGGATAAGATTTTGCCGTTTATTGTTCAGTTTGTGGTGACGAATATTTCGAGGCCCGAGTGGAGGTTGCGGGATGCGGCGACTATGGCGTTTGGGTCGATTTTGGATGGGCCCAGCTCGGAGGCTCTGCAGCAGATGGTGAGTGGGGCATTGCCTTACCTAGTGCAGGGGCTGCAGGATGCGCATCCGTTGGTGAAGGATACCTCGGCGTGGACTATTGGGAAGGTGTTTGAGTTGCATTGGCGGTGTGTGCCTTTGGAGCATTTAGGGGCTGTGGTGCAGGCTTTGTTGTTGGCGCTGGCGGATCCGAGTCCGAGTGTCGCGAGTAAGGCGTGTTTTGCGATTTATAACTTGGCCAATGATAGGGTTGCGGATGGTTATCCTTCCACGGGGCCGAATACTAATTATTTGTCTCCGTTTTTCCCGCATCTGGTCGAGAAGCTTCTGTGTATTGCGGAGCGGCCGGATGGGTGTGAGAATAACCTGCGGGCTGCTGCTTATGAGGCGGTTAATGCTCTAGTTACTGCCACGGCGCCGGATTGTTATGAGTTGATTGGGCAGCAGGTGGTACCGTTGTTGTTGATGCGGGTGCAGCAGACGTTCCAGATGTCGGAGTTGACCCATGAAGCGAAGGAGGAGGTGTGGAGTCTGCAAAGTCATTTGTGTTCAAGCCTGCAGATGTGCACTCGGAGGTTAGAAACGAATATTGCGCCTTATGCTGATAAGATGATGGAGTTGCTGTTGGAGGTTTTTAGGCGACACAGACACGCAACGGCGCACGAAGAGGCCTTTATGACCGTGGGGGCCTTGGCGGATAATTTGAAGGGGGGGTTTCTGAAGTACGTGCCGCATTTTCAGGAGTACTTGCATGCGGGCTTGAGGAGTCATGAGGATACGAGTATGTGTATTGTGGCGGTGGGGGTGGTGGGTGATATTGCCCGGGCGTGCGAGAAGAGGTTTGCGCCGTTTTGCGACCCGATTATTGAGATTTTTCTGGTGAATTTAAGGAATGTCGATTGTGGGCGGGAGGTAAAACCGCATATTTTGGCGTGTTTTGGGGATATTGCTTTGCAGATTGGGGGGGAGTTCGAAAGGTTTTTGCATGTGACCATGACGATTTTGGGGCAGGCGGCTATGACGACGTCGAATTATAATGCAGAGGATGAGGAGATGGTGCTTCATATTAATACCTTGAGGGAGAGTATTTTGGATGCGTACACGGGGATTGTCCAGGGGTTGAGTTATGATAACAAGCAGCTGTTGCTTGTTCAACCTGCTTATTTACAACCGTTGATTGCTCTCTTGATGGCTATCTCGGAAGACCCGCACTCGGAGGAGGGGGTGGTGAGGAGAAGTATTGGCTTGGTGGGGGATCTAGGGGCCAAGCTGGGTGATAAGGTCGCGGCGGCGATTGGGTTTAATAATCACTGGGTCCGAGAGTTGTACAAGGACATGGAGGCTAATGAGCCGGAGACCCAGGAGGTGGCGGCGTATACCAAGACGGTGTTGGAGAAGCTGGTGGTGCGGTAAGAGGAGGAGGGAGGGAGGGAAGGAGGGAGGGGCGGCGATTGGGTTTAATAATCACTGGGTGCAAGAGTACAAGGATATGGAGGCTAATGAGCCGGAGACCCAGGAGGTGGCGGCGTATACCAAGACGGTGTTGGAGAAGCTGGTGGTGCGGTAGGAGGAGGAGGGAGGGAGGGAGGGAGGGAGGGGCGGCGAGTGGGTTTAATAATCATTGGGTGCAAGAGTACAAGGATATGGAGGCTAATGAGCCGGAGAAGCAGGAGGTGGCGGCGTATACCAAGA
>Ga0105053_10010143_pt1 | contig 11817 bp, 9 predicted proteins | sample BON01_FD_78093 | JGI IMG/M metagenome (GOLD analysis project Ga0105053, IMG submission 78093) | Freshwater microbial communities from Lake Bonney liftoff mats and glacier meltwater in Antarctica - BON-01 | ecosystem: Environmental > Aquatic > Freshwater > Ice > Glacier meltwater | place: Lake...
CCGGGCGAACCGGTTGGGCTTTGCCATCCTGCTGACCTTCTTCGACTTCCCCGTGATCTTCGTGGCGACTTCCGCCCTGCTGTTCTGGGCGGTCTGGATCAGCCGTCACGTGCCCAAAGGCATGTAGGTGGACGAAACGGCGCCACGCCCGTGGTTCCTGCGGCCCAACGCGACGGCCTTCGGCATGATGTTTGCCACCGGCGCCTTCGGGCGCGCCATGGTGCTGACCATCATCCCGCTCGAGGCGCTGACCATGCTGGGCAGCGCGCGCAACGTCTCGATCTTTTTCATGGTGCTTTCGGGCGTGAACCTGGCGCTCTCCTTTGCCATTCCCGCGCTGATCGCCCGCTACCGCCGGCGCCGCGTCTATATCGCCTGCGTCTTCCTGGCCGCGGCGGCACCGCTCTTCCTGGCCACCGGCACGCTGGCGGGCCTGCCCCTTGGCGCGCTGTGCCGCGAGTTCGGCGGCACCGCCCTCTTCATGGTCCAGAACCTCTACATGATGGATCACATCAGGAAGAAGGACTTCGTGCGCGCCGAACCCACGCGCCTGTTCTTCCAGGCCATTGCCTGGGGCCTGGGGCCGTGGCTGGGCGTCAAACTGTTCCTCGATGTCGATCCGCTGGCGGCTTATGGCCTGGCGGTGACCGCCTCGCTCGCCGAACTGATCTATTTCCGCGCCATGGGCATCAAGGACATGGTGCTGGTGGCCCCGCGCGCGGCCAAGCCGATGAATCCGCTGCGTTTCGTGCGCCGCTTCTTTGCCCAGCCGCGCCTGCGCCTGGCTTATGCCATCGCCGTGGTGCGCTCGACCTGGTGGGCCGTGCTCAATGTCTATGGCCCGATCTACATGGTGAAGACGGGTGCGGGCGGCGAGGCCGCCGGTGCAGTGGTCGGCGGATGCAACACCGTCCTGCTCCTCACCCCCCTGATCGGCATGCTGGCCCGGCGCATCGGCGTGCGTCAGGTGGTGATCGCGGCGTTTGTCCTGGCGGCCATCGCCACCGCGGCGATCGCCGTTGTCTATCCGGCACCCTGGGCGGGTTTTGCCCTTTTCATGGTCGCGGGTTGTTTCGTCGTCGCGCTCGATGCCGTGGGCACCGTGCCCTTCCTGCGCGCGGTGCGCGCCCGCGAGCGCCCGGAGATGACCATGGTCTATGTCACCTACGGCCAGGCCGCCCAATTGGGGCCGATGATGGTCTTTTCCGTCCTGCTTTCCTTCCTCGATTTGCCCGTGGTGTTTGTCGTCACCGCCATGCTGCTGCTCTGGGCGGCCTGGATGAGCCGCTGGATTCCCAAGGCGATGTGATCCCGCACCACTGGCAAAAGCCGCCCCCAAGGGCTATGTCCTGACCATGACGACACCCCCCGAACCCACCGAACTCGCGGCCGACCTCGTCGCCCGCGCCACCCGCGCCGGGGCCGATGCCGCCGATGCGGTCTGCTTCCACGGCGCTTCGCTGAGCGTCAACTGGCGCCTGGGCGCGCTGGAGGAGCTGCAGCGCGCCGAAGGCCTCGACATGGGCCTGCGCGTCTTCATCGGCGGCCGCCAGGCCAATGTTTCGACCACCGACCCGAGCCCGGCCAACCTCGACCGCCTGGTCGAACGGGCCGTGGCCATGGCCCGCATCGCGCCCGAGGACGACCTGGCCGGTCTGGCCCCGGAAGACCTGCTGGCCCGCGAGATTCCCGACCTGGATCTCGACGCCAAAGACGAACCCGAGCCCCAGCGCCTGATCGACATGGCCGCCGAGTGCGAGGACGCCGCCCGCGCCGTCGTGGGCATCACCAATTCCGACGGCGCCGAAGCCGGCTGGCAGAGGAGCACCGCCGCGCTGGCGGCTTCCAACGGCTTTGCCGGATCATGGACCGGCACCTCGGCCTCGGTTGGCACCGCCGTGATCGCAGGTTCCGGCCTGCTGATGGAACGCGATGGCGACCACCGCAGCGTGCGCCATCTGGCCGACATGCCCAGCGCTGCCGAGATCGGCGCCGAAGCCGGCCGCCGCGCCGTGCGCAAGCTCAACCCGTCCAAGCTGCCGACCCGGCCGATGCCGGTGATCTTCGACGCCCGCAGCGCGCGCAGCCTGCTGGGCCATCTCTCCGAAGCGATCTCCGGAACGTCGGTGGCGCGTGGCACCAGCTTCCTGAAGAAGTTCATGGGCGAGCCGATCTTTGCCCCCGGCGTCACCGTGGTCGAGGACCCGCACCGCCTGCGCGGCCTGCGTTCGCGCCCCTTCGACGGCGAAGGCCTGGCCACCCACCGGCGCAACCTGATCGACGACGGCCGCCTGACCTCCTGGCTGCTCGACCTGCGCTCGGCCCGCCAGCTCAAGCTCGCCCCCACCGGCCACGCCAGCCGCGGCGCATCCGGCCCGCCCTCGCCTTCGGTTTCCAACCTGTGGCTGGAGGCCGGCAGCGCCAGCCCCGAAGAGCTGATGGCCGACATCACGGACGGCCTCTACATCACCTTCCTGATCGGCTTCGGCGTCAACGGCGTCACCGGTGACTACAGCCGCGGCGCCGGCGGCTTCCGCATCGAGAACGGCGAGCTGACGAGCCCGGTTTCGGAAATCACGGTGGCCGGTAACCTGAAACAGATGTTTGCCGCCATGGTCCCGGCCAACGACCTGGAGTTCCTCTTCGGCACCGACAGCCCCACCATCCGCATCGACGGCATGACCGTCGCGGGCACCTGAGGTCTCGCCCATGAAGTGCTCGCGCACGCGGAGACGCGGAGAGCGCGGAGGGTGCAGGCCGTGAGGCCATCGCTCGATAGCGTGACGGGCGAAGTCGTCGATGCCGCCCTGAAACTACACAGGGGTCTGGGGCCGGGACTCCTGGAATCGGTTTACGAAACGGTTCTCGCCCGGGATCTCGAACGACGGGGCCTGGATGTCTCCCGGCAGAAACCGGTGCCTTTCGAATACGATGGCCTGCAATTCAACGAAGGTCTGCGCATCGACCTGCTTGTGGAAAGCATCGTCGTTGTCGAAATCAAGTCGGTTGAACGCACTCTTCCGGTACATTCCAAGCAGGTGCTGACCTACCTTCGCCTCCTGCATCTGCCGGTGGGGCTGCTGATCAACTTTGGCGCTCCGACCCTCAAGGAAGGACTGACACGTATCGTGAACCAACTCGATCCCTCCGCGTCTCCGCGTCTCCGCGTGAATCAAGACCGGGCGTCTCCCGCGAAGCATGACGAGCAGCCTTCCGCCAGGCGGAGGACGCCATGACGTCCCTCGCCGCCGATCACGCCATGCTGATGGAAGCCGTGCGCGAGGCCGGTGCGCTGGCGCTTTCGTTTTTCCGCCAGGGGCCAAAGACCTGGAAGAAGGACGCCGGCGATCCGGTCAGCGAGGCCGACATCGCCGTCGACGTGCTGTTGCGCGAGCGCCTGCACGCCCCCCGGCCCGACTACGCCTGGCTTTCGGAGGAAAGCGAGGACGACCCCGTGCGCATCGACCATCGCCGGGTCTGGATCGTCGACCCGATCGACGGCACCCGGGCCTTCCTTGAGGAACGCCCGGAGTTCACCGTGGTCGCCGCCCTGGTCGAGGACGGCCGCCCGCTGCTGGGCGCGGTCTACAACCCGGCGACCGACGAGTTCTTCGACGCGGTCAAGGGCGGCGGTGCCCGCCTGAACGGTAAAACCATCACCGTCTCCGACCGCGGCGACTTCAACGATGCCCGCCTGTTGGCCAGCGCCCGCATGGTCAAGCGCACCATCGAAACCATGTCGACCCGGCCGGCGACCTATGACGCGGTCAATTCGGTCGCCTACCGCATGGCGCTGGTCGCCTGCGGCAAGTACGACGCGACGCTTTCGCTGGGTCCCAAGAGCGACTGGGACATCGCCGCAGCCGATCTGGTGGTGACGGAGGCCGGCGGGCTTTCGACCGACGCATCGGGCGCCCGTTTCGTCTATAATGGCGCCGTGCCGCGCCATCCCTCGCTGGCGGTAGCCAACCCGGCGCTGCACACCCGCCTGCTTGAGGTCGTGGAAAGCCTGGACTGACGCGCATCTTCCCCGTCTGGTCCGATGCACGGCTTTTGCCAGACGGCCGTTATTTGCTAGAAGATTGCCCCGACAACCGCGGATTCCGCGCTCCGACATGACCAATCTGCCGCAAACGGTGCATCAGCCGACATCCGCGATCGTCGGACGGCTCTACCGCGAGCACATCCGGCCCTATCTGGGCCAGATGGTGCTGGCCGTGGTGATGATGGCGCTCGTGGCGGCGACCACGGCGGCCTATGCCTGGCTGGTCCAGCCGATCCTCGACGAGATCTTCATCGCCAAGGAAAACTCCAAGCTGCTGGCCATCACGGCGGCCGTGGTCGTGGTCTTTGCGGTCAAGGGCCTGGCCGACTACACCCAGACCGTGATCATGGCGCGGGTTTCCATGCGCATCGTCGCCGACATCCGCCAGCGGGTGTACGAAAGCCTGATCCGCGCGGATCTGGCCTTTTTCCACGGCACCTCGACCGGCGAGCTGATCGCCGGCTGCATGAACAACGTCGACATGATGCGCGAGGCCGTGGCCAACACCATGACCGCGATGGCCAAGAACGTGCTGACCCTGGTCTTCCTGGTCGCCCTGATGTTCCGCCAGGACTGGGGCCTGGCGCTGGTGGCTTCCTTCGTCTTTCCCCTCGCCATCGTTCCGGTCACCTCGATCGGGCGCAAGGTGCGCAAACGCGCCAGCCGCGCCTGGCTGGAACTGGAAACCGTCACCGGTTTCATGTCTGAAACCTTCCGCGGCGTCCGCCACATCAAGGCCTATGGCGCCGAGGAGCGCGAGATCGAACGCGCGCGGGGCCGTATCGACGAACTGTTCGTGCGCATCTTCAAGACCATGCGCGCCAAGGCCGCGATCGGCCCGATCATGGAACTGCTGGGCGGCATCGCCATCGCCTCGATCATCGTCTATGGCGGACGCCAGGTGATCGAGGGCACGACGACGGCGGGCGCCTTCTTCAGCTTCATCACCGCCCTGCTGCTGGCCTTCCAGCCGATGAAGGATCTGGCCAAGCTCAACAACACCCTGCAGGAGGGCCTGGCTGCGGCCCAGCGCGTCTTTGCCCTGGTCGACGTCAAGCCGACGATCACCGACCGGCCCGGCGCCGAAAGCCTGTCCGTGAGCCAGGGCGCCCTTACCTTCAACGACGTGCATTTCGCCTATGGCGATGTTCCCGCACTCGACGGCGTCAGTTTCGAGGTGCCGGCGGGACGCACGGTGGCGCTGGTCGGCCCCTCCGGGGCAGGCAAGTCGACCGTGCTGAACCTGATCCCGCGGTTCTACGAGGTCGAAGGCGGCAGCGTCATGATCGACGGCAAGGACGTGCGCGACGTGACCATCGCCAGCCTGCGCGGCGCCATCGCGCTGGTCAGCCAGGAAGTGGCGCTGTTCAACGACACCATCGCCATGAACATCGCCTATGGCCGCCCCGAGGCGAGCCGCGAGGAGATCGAGGCCGCCGCGCTTGATGCCGCCGCCCATGATTTCATCGCTAGCCTGGCCCAGGGTTACGACACCATCGTGGGCGAACAGGGCGTGCGCCTGTCGGGCGGTCAGCGCCAGCGGATCGCCATTGCGCGGGCGATCCTGCGCGATGCGCCGATCCTGCTGCTGGACGAGGCGACCAGCGCGCTCGATTCTGAATCCGAACGTCAGGTCCAGGCAGCACTCGCCCGCCTGGCCAAGGGCCGCACCACCCTGGTCGTGGCCCACCGCCTGTCGACCATCGCCGACGCCCACCTGATCCACGTCATGCAGGACGGCCGCATCGTGGAATCAGGCAGCCATTCCGAACTGCTGGCACGCGGCGGGCTTTACGCCCATCTGCAATCCCTGCAGGCGACCGGTGAGGCCGCCGGGCCCGCGGCCGCCGCCGTCACCTGACCGGCCGGGCGGGTCCGCCATGCCCCTTGGCCTCTACCGCCTGTTCTCCCACGCCATGCGCCCGCTGGTGCCGCTGCTGCTTGCCCGGCGCCTGGCCGCCGGCAAGGAGGAACGTGCACGCCTGTCCGAGCGGCGCGGTGTTGCCGGCCTGTCGCGCCCCGATGCGCCGCTGGTCTGGCTGCATGCCGCCAGCGTCGGTGAATCCCTCTCGATCCTGCCGCTGATCGAACACCTGCTGGCGCGCGACCCGACCTGTCATGCCCTGGTCACCACCGGCACGGTGACCTCCGCCCGCATCCTGGCCGACCGGCTGCCGCCGCGCAGCGCCCACCAGTACATTCCCGTCGACACCCCCGATGCGGTCGCACGGTTCCTCGATCACTGGCATCCCGACGCCGCACTCTGGGTCGAGTCCGAATTGTGGCCCAACCTGCTGGTCGAGAGCCGCAAGCGCGGCATTCCGCTGGCCCTGGTCAACGCCCGCATGTCGCAGCGTTCCTTCCGCCGCTGGGGCCGCCTACCCGGTCTGGTGCGCCCGCTGCTGACCGGTTTTGCCGTCACCCTGGCCCAGAGCGAGGCCGACGGAGCGCGTTACACCGCGCTGGGTGCCAACGATGTGCGTGTGATCGGCGATCTCAAGGCCGTGGCGGCGCCGCTGGCGGCAAACCCTGAAGCCCTGGCGCGCCTGCAGCAGGCGATCGGGCGTCGACCGGTCTGGCTGGCGGCCAGCACCCACAGCGGCGAGGAGGCCATGGCCGGACGCGTGCACCGCGCCCTGGCGCAACATCACCGTGACCTGCTGACCATCATCGTGCCGCGTCATGCCGCACGCGGCGAGGCCATCGCCGCCGAACTGGCCGCCCAGGGCCTGAGCGTCGCGCGGCGCGGCAGGGGCACCATGCCGCTGGCAGATCATGCGATCTTTCTGGGCGACACCATGGGCGAGATGGGCCTCTACCTTGCCCTGTCGCCCAGCGTCTATGTCGGCAAGTCGCTGCTGCACGAGGGCGGTCACAACCCGCGCGAACCCGCCCTGCTGGGCCGCGCCGTGCTGTTTGGCCCGCACATGGAGAACTTCTCCGCCGCCGCCGCGGCGCTGCAGCAATCGGGCGGCGCCATCGCGGTCGCCAACGAAGCCGCACTGATCGCGCAACTGCGCCGCCTGCTCGACAGCCCGGCCATCGCCCGCGAGATGGGCCAGAAGGCACGCGCACGCGCAGAGGCCGAAGCCTCGGGCATTCTCGACGCCACGCTCGACGCCCTTGCCCCCGTGCTCGAACGGTTGCCCCGTGCGCGCGCCTGAATTCTGGGAACACGGCGGCTGGCCGGCCTTTGTGCTGGCGCCTCTGGGCTGCCTGTGGGCGCTTGCCGGACGGCTGCGGCGCAGCTTGGCCAAGCCGCAACGGGTCGGTGTGCCGGTCGTCTGCATCGGCAATCTAGTCAGCGGCGGCGGCGGCAAGACACCTCTGGCGATCGCCGTCACGCGCCGGCTCGCCGCCATGGGGCGCAAGCCGCATGTTCTCTCGCGCGGCTACGGCGGACGGCTCCGCGGTCCGCTGCGGGTCGATCTCAACCGGCACGGCGCGCGCGATGTCGGCGACGAACCGCTGCTGATCGCGCGCCACGCCCCGGTCTGGATCGGAGCCGACCGCGTCGCCTCGGCGCGCGCGGCCATCGCCGCCGGCGCAGACGTGCTGGTCATGGACGACGGCTTCCAGAACCCGCATCTGGTCCAGGATCTCTGCCTGATCGCCGTCGATGGCGGCTACGGCATGGGCAACGGCCACATCATGCCCGCCGGGCCCCTGCGCGAACCGGCCGCCGACGGCCTGGCCCGCGCCGACGCGGTGGTCGTGATCGGCGCCGACCGCCATGGTGTGACGGCAAGGCTTGCCGCACCGGGCCGACCGGTGCTGGCCGCCGTGCTGCAGCCGCCGGCCGATGCCAGGGCGCTTGACGGCGCGCCGGTCTGGGCCTTTGCCGGCATCGCACGGCCCCGGAAGTTCTTTGCCACGCTGGAAGATCAGGGCGCGATCATTCTGGGCCGGCGCAGTTTCCCGGATCATCACCGCTTCGATCCCCTGGAAGTCATGGCCATGGTCGAGGCCGCGCACGGCCTGGGCGCCCAGCTTGTCACGACCGAAAAGGACTGGGTGCGGCTCGATGCCGACAGCCGCATGATGGTCGATGCCCTGCCCGTGCGCCTGGTCCTTGCCGATCCCGACGCACTCGATACCCTGCTCGCCGAAGTTCTGGAGACGGCCTCGTGAAACGTCTGCGTTATCTGCTTGAGGCGGCCCTGCTGTGGTCGATGCTGGGCCTGTTCCGACTGGCCGGCATCGATAACGCCTCGGCCATCGGCGGCGCGGTGGGGCGCACCATCGGCCCGCTGCTTGCCAAGAACCGGGTTGCGCGCGCCAACCTGAAGGCCTGTTTCCCCGGCATTTCCGAAACCGAGCTCAAGGCCATCACCCGCGCGATGTGGGACAACCTGGGCCGTTTCATGGGCGAGATGGTCCATCTCCACGAACTCGACGTCTATGGCAGCGACCGGGTCACCATCGTCATGGCGCCCGAGGTCGAGGCGGTGGTGGAAGCTGCCGGCGCGGCCGGCACACCGCTGATCTTCTTCACCGCCCATTTCGGCAACTGGGAGGTCTCACCCCTGCTGGCGACCCAGCGCGGCATCGACACCACCCTGGTCTATCGCCAGGCAAGCAACCCCTGGTCGGAGAAGATGATCCAGCACTGGCGCGAAAAACGCGGCGGCCACTGGGTGCCCAAGGGCCGCGAAGGCGCGCGCGCCATCGTCTCCGCCCTCTCCAAGGGCGGCGCGCTGGCCATCCTGGCCGACCAGAAGTTCAACGAAGGCCTGGCCGTGCCCTTTTTCGGGCGCGAGGCGATGACCGCGCCGGCGATCGCCGAACTGGCGCTGAAGTTCATGGCGCCGCTGATCCCCGTGCGCGTCGAACGCCTGGGCGGCGCCCGTTTCCGCGTCGTCGTGCTGCCGCCGATGACCCTGCCCGAAACAGGCGAGCGCAAGAGCGACGTGATGGCGATCCTGACGGCGATCAACGGCCTGTTCGAATCCTGGATCCGCGAATGCCCCGGCCACTGGCTGTGGATTCACCGCCGCTGGCCCAGGGACTGAGCCGCAGCATCAAATGATCCACTGTCATCCTCGGGCGGAGTGCGCAGCACGCAGACCCGAGGACCCCGAGCGGTTCGCAGGACGTCGACCCTTGAGGCCTCAGCTTGCCTGTCGGGGTCCTCGGGTCTTGGCTGCGCTACGCCCGAGGATGACAATCAATATTTAGAACAAATCGCCCTGCTTGATCGGCGTGCCCGGTGCACCCGGTTTCGAGCGGGAGGCTGACGATGGACCGCTCGGTGCCCCGCTAGCCACTGCCGCGGTTTCGCCATCGGCGAACTCGATGGCCAGCGCCGCACCCGCAGGCACGGCGGCAGCGCGCGTCAACGGCACCCCGGAGGCATCCCGCACCACGGCAAAGCCGCGTTCGAGCACACCCTTGTAGCTGTAGCTTTCCAGCAGTTTGGCCAGTTCGCCGACACGCCGGCGCGGATCGTCCATCCGCGCGGCAAACGTCCGGTCGAGATCGCTGCCGACACGCGCCAGGCGTTCGCTGGCCCGTGACAGGCGCTCCTGCAGGCCACGCGGGCGCAGGGCGGCCACGGCATGGGCGAGTGCGGTGCGTTTGTCGGCGATGGTCTCGCGCGGCTGAGGCAGGCGGTGGGCGAGATCGCGCACGGCGCCGCGGCGTTCCTGCAGCAGCAGGGTCATCACCCGGCGCAGGCTTTCTGCGCGGGCATCGAGATCCTGGGTCTTCTGTTCGACCAGACGCGAGGGATGGGGCAGGCCGCGCGCCAGACCGCGCACCTCGCCGCGCAGCCGCTCGAGCAGGCGTGCACTGGCCGAGACCAGGCGCTGTTCGGCCTCCAGCACACGCCCCGCCAGTTCGGCGCGCACCGGCACCGCCATCTCGGCCGCTGCCGTGGGCGTGGGCGCGCGGCGGTCGGAGACAAAATCGATCAGGGTCGTGTCGGTCTCGTGCCCGATCGCCGAGATCAGCGGGATCGCACTTTCCGCCGCCGCACGCACGACGATTTCCTCGTTGAAGGCCCAGAGGTCCTCGATGCTGCCGCCGCCGCGCGCCACGATCAGCAGATCGGGACGCGGCACCGGTCCGCCTTCCGGCAGCGCGTTGAAACCGCGGATCGCCGCGGCGACCTGGCCGGGTGCTGCCTCGCCCTGGACAACCACGGGCCAGAGCAGGACATGGCGGGGAAAACGGTCGCGCAAGCGGTGCATGATGTCGCGGATGACCGCACCGGTCGGCGAGGTGATGACGCCGATCACCGTGGGCAAGTAGGGGATCGCCTGTTTGCGTTCCTCGTCGAACAGGCCCTCGGCGGCCAGCGCCTTGCGCCGTGCCTCCAGCAGCGCCATCAGCGCGCCCACGCCAGCCGGTTCGATGTGTTCGACGACAAGCTGGTAGCTCGAACGGCCGGGATAGGTCGTCAGCCGCCCCGTCGCGATCATCTCCAGGCCCTGCTCGGGCCGATGGACCAGGCGGTTGACCGTCGCCTTCCAGCAGACGCAGTCGAGGACCGCGTTTTCCTCCTTCATGGAAAGATACATGTGGCCCGAGGCGGCCTGCGTCACACGACCGATCTCGCCGCGCACGCGGACCCGGTCGAAGGCGCCCTCGATGGTGCGTTTGACCGCGCCGGAAAGCTCGGAAACGGTGAATTCTGGAAGATTGCCCGGGGTGTCTGAGTCCATGCCCCATGATACAAGGCCCATCCCACGGGACAACGCACGGAGAGCCCCGGCATGCGAATTCTTGTCGTCGGCAGCGGCGGGCGCGAACACGCCCTGGCCTGGAAGATCGCGGCCTCTCCCCTGTGCGATGCCCTCTATGCCGCCCCGGGCAACGCCGGCATCGCCGACGAGGCGACCTGCGTTCCCGTCGGTGCCGAGGACGTGCCCGCGCTGGTCGCCTGGGCGGGGCAGAACCGCATCGATCTGGTCGTACCCGGCCCCGAGGCGCCGCTGGTCGCCGGCCTGGTCGACGCCATGGAGGCCGCCGGCATCGCCTGTTTCGGCCCCAGCGCCGCCGCCGCCCGGCTAGAGGCGAGCAAGACCTTCACCAAGGAAGTCGCCGACGCCGCCGGTGTGCCGACCGCCGCCTGGGAACGCTTCGAGGACGCCGCCGCCGCGCGCGCCTACATCGCAAAGGTCGGCGCCCCCATCGTCATCAAGGCCGACGGCCTGGCCGCCGGCAAGGGCGTCACCGTGGCGATGAGCGAAGCCGAGGCGATCGCCGCGATCGACGATGCCCTGGAGGCGCGCATCTTCGGTGACGAGGGCGCCAGCGTCGTCATCGAGGAATGCCTGATCGGCGAGGAAGCCAGCTTCCATGTGCTGAGCGACGGCGAACACGTCCTGCCGCTGGCCACCGCCCAGGACCACAAACGCGTCGGCGACGGCGATACCGGCCCCAACACCGGCGGCATGGGCTGTTATTCGCCCGCCCCGGTGGTGACACCCGAGGTCGAGGCTGCGGTGATGGCAACGATCATCCGCCCGACCATCACCCGCATGGCGCAGATGGGCTGCCCCTTCAAGGGCGTGCTCTACGCCGGCCTGATGATCACGGCGCAGGGCCCCAAGCTGATCGAATACAACGTGCGGTTCGGCGATCCCGAATGCCAGGTGATGATGACCCGCCTGATGTCGGACCTGGTGCCCGCCCTGCTCGCCACCCGCGACGGCACCCTGGGCCATGTCGATCTGCGCTGGTGGCCCAAGGCCGCCGTCTCCGTCGTCATGGCCACGAAGGGTTATCCCGGGAGTTACCCGAAGGACACGCCGATCGGTGGACTGGAC
>Ga0105053_10010144_pt1 | contig 11817 bp, 12 predicted proteins | sample BON01_FD_78093 | JGI IMG/M metagenome (GOLD analysis project Ga0105053, IMG submission 78093) | Freshwater microbial communities from Lake Bonney liftoff mats and glacier meltwater in Antarctica - BON-01 | ecosystem: Environmental > Aquatic > Freshwater > Ice > Glacier meltwater | place: Lake...
ATGCCATTTCTGCCTGTATTTTTATGGACTGACATTTTAATTTACGTATTGCTTGCAGTCGTAGTGTCAGCCGTTTTATATATTCGACGCCGCCCACATTTACGAGCACCTTGGAAATCTGTCCTATCCCGTAAACGTGGCGTTATTTCGATAATGATTTTGCTGTGTTATGTTGCTATAGGTCTGTTAGATTCAGTACATTTTCGTATTGCACTACCAACAGAGCAAACAAGTGATGTAACGTATTACTCCACAGAAGTTATGACCTTACTGGATTTGGCTATCTTGCCGTTACGGGACCAGGTAGAAAAAACCTATTCTGCGCCTTTCGCTACTCATTTATTTGTTCGAGAGATGGAAACATCGGAAGATGGCACGCTTAACTACGATTATCCCAAGTTATTATATGCGGGTTCTCATTTGAAAAATGGACAGGATAAATGGTCTGATGTTGTACATAGTGTAATGATTAACGCGCTGTGGGTAGTGCTGGCTTGGTTTGTCATGTTTATTTTAATGATGGCCTATCTGGCTAGGCGACACCAAGCCACGTGGCGTAAAACAACACGACAGATAGTGTTGGGTGAATCACATTATCCATACCGTACCTTACTCTTCATGTTGTTGATGCTATTATTCTTTGGTTCTAACCTTACCGTCTTAAGTAGTCAATATCATATTTTAGGTACGGATAAAGTTGGACAAGATGTACTTTATCAAACCTTGAAAAGTGTTCGTACAGGTCTTGTAATAGGTACATTGACTACTTTGGTCATGCTGCCCTTGGCCTTGTTTATGGGGATCGCTGCGGGTTATTTTAAGGGTTGGATAGACGATGTTATTCAGTACATATATACCACTTTGAACTCAATTCCTGGCGTATTGCTTATTGCCGCCGCTGTGTTGATGTTGCAAGTTTATATGAATAATCACCCAGAAAGTTTTGTCACCATCGCTGAACGGGCAGATATGCGTTTGTTATTTTTGTGCATAATCCTTGGCTTAACCAGTTGGACCGGTTTATGTCGAATTTTACGAGGTGAGACCCTTAAGTTACGCGAAGCGGAATATGTGCTTGCAGCAAGAGCTCTCGGTGCTGGTAGCTTGACGATATTACATCGTCATATATTGCCTAATTTGATGCACATAGTGATGATTACCATTGTATTAGATTTTAGTGGTTTAGTACTGGCTGAAGCGGTGCTGTCATATGTCGGTGTTGGTGTTGACCCTTCAATGATTAGTTGGGGCAATATGATTAATAGTGCAAGATTGGAAATGGCTCGTGAGCCTGTTGTTTGGTGGTCGCTCACGGCTGCTTTTATCTCAATGTTTACGCTAGTGTTAGCAGCTAATTTATTTGCCGATGTGGTACGTGATGCCTTTGATCCTAGAATGCAGGGTACCCAGTGAGCCCGGCACTATTAGAGGTTAAGGGTTTAAAAACTTGGTTGGGTAAAACGGCGCAACCCTTACGTGCAGTAGATGGTGTTAATTTCACTATTGCTCGTGGTGAAACCTTCGCTTTATTAGGTGAATCTGGCTGTGGTAAATCAATGACGGCTTTGTCATTATTGCGATTGAACCCTCATCCAATTAGTCGCGTAGTTGCTGGTGAAATTAAACTCTTAGGTCAAGATTTATTATCTTTATCTGAATTGGAAATGCAACATATTCGTGGGCGTCGAATCGCGATGATTTTTCAGGAACCGCAAAGTTCGCTTAACCCTGTATTGTCAGTGGGCGAACAAATCGGCGAATGTTTACAATGGCACTTCGGGCTAAAAGATCAGGCATGTCATCAGCGAGTTATTGCTTTGTTAGATTCAGTGGGTATTCCTGATCCTCAGCAGCGCATTAATGATTATCCGCATCAATTATCCGGTGGAATGAAACAGCGAGTGATGATTGCTATGGCCTTAGCGGGTGAACCTGAGCTATTAATCGCAGATGAACCAACGACAGCATTGGACGTTACGATTCAGGCGCAGATTTTGGATTTATTAAAACAAATTCAGCGTGACACTGGCATGGCTATTTTGCTGATTAGTCATGATTTAGCTGTGGTTGCTCAAATGGCCGATCACGTTGCAGTGATGTATGCAGGTCAAATTGTTGAAACCGCAAGCCGAGAACGGTTTTTTATACATCATAAACATCCTTATACTGATAAATTATTTCAAGCTTTGCCGACAGAACAAAAGCGCGAGCAACGACTAACAGTAATTAAAGGCAATGTGCCGATATTAACTCAAGAATTTACCGGTTGCCGCTTTGTTGAACGTTGCGATCATGCTTTAGCACTTTGTCATACTGAGGTGCCACAGTGGTATCAAGAAGTTAAACACGGTGTGCGATGTCATTTATTTGATCCTGATAAAATAATCGAACAAAAAAATGTGCCACTTGATCTGCATTCATCTCCCTTATCAGAAGTATTACCAGCGGATAAAATTATCTTAGATATAAAAGCTTTACGTGTGCATTTTCCGATTCGCAAAGGGTTATTTCAGCGTGTTGTGGGCCATGTAAAAGCGGTTGATGATGTGGCGCTAGCACTTAAACAATCTGAAACACTCGCCTTGGTCGGTGAATCTGGTTGTGGCAAGACGACGGTTGGCAAAGGAATTTTGCAGTTAGTTTCAGTCACTTCGGGCAAAGTGAATTATCAAGGAGCTGATCTGACTCAATTGTCAGAAAGAGAATTAAAACAACACCGTTCATCATTACAGATAATATTTCAAGATCCCTTTGCCTCTATGAACCCTCGGATGACGGTTAGCCAAATCATTGAAGAAGGGTTTTTAACAAAAAAATATATTAAAAATCCATCGGCGAAACAAAAGCGTGTTGATGAATTATTACAACGGGTAGGCTTACATCCAGAAATTAAACATCGATATCCACATGAGTTTTCAGGTGGTCAACGTCAGCGTATTTGTATTGCTCGGGCATTGGCTGCTGATCCTGAGATCATTATTTGTGATGAGCCTACCAGCGCCCTAGACGTATCGGTACAAGCTCAAATACTTAATTTGTTACGTGAGATTCAACATGAGTTTGGATTGTCCTATCTTTTTATTACCCATAATATTTCGGTAGTGAACTATCTAGCTCATCGTGTTGCAGTGATGTATTTGGGACGAATTGTTGAGCAAGGTCAACGGGATGAGGAATTAAATTCTCCGAAGCATCCCTATACTCGAGCATTATTAGCTGCAGTTCCAGAACTTGATATTGAAAAAAAAGTAATGCGTTTAGAAGGTGAGTTGCCATCGCCAGCAAATCCACCATCTGGTTGCCATTTTCATCAACGTTGTCCGAGTGTTATGCCTAAATGTTTACTTGATTACCCTGAACGAACTGATTTATCCGCTACCCATGAAGTGCGGTGTTTTTTATATGAGGAAAATAAATAATGGATACACAAACACAATTAGAACTTGAAGCCGCGGCATTTCGTCGATTAACTGCTCACTTACAAGAACGGACAGATGTACAAAATATTGATTTAATGGATCTGGCCGGTTTTTGTCGTAATTGTTTAGCAAAATGGTATTTAGCAGCAGCTGAAGAAAAAGGCCTAACGATGGATTATGATCAGGCTCGTGAACATGTTTACGGTATGCCTTACGCGCAATGGAAAGACAAACACCAATCAGACGCTAAGCCTTAGTCCTGCTTACGACTAAGTTCACGAAGCTTTTTCACTAAGGGGCAGGTATCGTAGGCCCCTTTTTCTTTTGGTTGCAACACTTTAACCGTTTTAATCGTACTACGGATTTGTTGTAGGTAGTTACGGCAAGGGCGACAAATTAAAAGATGAAAAGATAGCCCGATGCGTTTACGTAGTGATAAATTACCATCTAAATAGTCACTGGCTTTTTCTGTTAGGTCTTTACACTTAATCATCTTGCTTATTTGTCCTGAAACTTGTCGATACACTGATGTAGGCATGTGCGCGCTCTATGTAATAACACTCGTGCATTAGACGCAGAGATGTCAAGAATGTTACAAACTTCTTCCATTTTCAAACCTTCCATGTCGTACATTGTTAGTGCAGCACGTTGTAAAGAAGGAAGCTTTTGGAACGTTTCTTCAATGGCGGCTTGAAGTTGTTCATTAGCTAGTAAAGCCTCGGGTGTGGCTTCTTCCCAAGGTAAAATCTCATCTATTCGGTGACCGGTATTATCAAATTTATCAGAAGATACCGACTGCCAGCCATCATCCAGTGAAATCATCCGGTTTTCTCTACGAACACGACTTTTAGCGCCATTGCTCACAATATGAAGTAACCATGTTTTTAATGATGAGCGTCCCTCAAACTTTGGTAATGCCTTAATGGCAGAAATCCATGCATCTTGAACTACTTCATCAGCAAAGGCTTCGCCAACAATAGCGCGAGCAACCGAGATCATCAGATTATGATAGTTTGAAACAACCAACTCAAACGCTTTCTCATCACCGTTAATAAGACTAGGCCCTTTTCATCGATGTTATTTGAATATATTTTCATTAAGTCTGTAACAAAATAGTTTAATGCCTGTCTATGTTAGCAAGCTTGGTCCTGATTGACCGCTTGGGTTTCATTTTTCGCAATATTTTATAACACTATAGGAAATTATTATGTCTATTACTACTAAAAAAACAACGATCGCATTAGCGGCTAGTGCAGCATTGTCGGCAGGTTTGGCTTTATCGCCAATGATGGCAAGCGCTAATGCTAACCCTTTTGGTAATACTGAATTAACTAGCGGATATATGCAGCTTGCTGAAGCCACTTGTGGTGCGAATAAAGCAGCTAAAAAAGACGCTGAAGCAAAATGTGGCGCAAACAAAGAAGCTATGGATGCTCATAAAGCAACAAAAGAAGGCAAGTGTGGTGAAGCAAAATGTGGTGCTGAGAAAAAAGCGGCAATGAAAAAAGCGGCAGAAGAAGCTAAATAAGACGCTACAGAATAAGACGGTAATTTCTAGTCATATCTGATGAAAAGGGCTCTGCGGAGCCCTTTTCTGTTTTAGAAGGAGAAAGTAATGTCAGTTTGTAAATTAATGACTGGTCTACAGACAATGATAGATAAGACCAAAAAATTGGATTTTTTAGCGCCTTTAGCCTTAAGACTATATCTAGCCCCGGTATTTTGGATGGCGGCCACTAGTAAGTGGGATCCTTTTGATAGTGAAAGTTCTTTAGATGGCACTATCCAATGGTTTGAGGGTTCTTTAGGTTTGCCGTTTCCCGAGCTTATGGCTTATTCAGCATGGGGTGCAGAATATTTTGGTGCAATTTTCTTAGTACTGGGTCTTGCGGTACGCTGGATTAGTATTCCGTTAATGGTGACAATGGTAGTTGCAGCAATAACTGTTCACTGGGGCAATGGTTGGCTGGCGATAGCAGAGCCAAGCGCTCAGTTAGATATGGCGCGTTCTATTTTGCAAGAACATGGCAATTATGAATGGCTAACTCAGAATGGTGGTTTTGTGATTTTAAATAACGGTATTGAATTTTCTGCTACTTATTTCATTATGTTACTCGCGTTATTTTTTATCGGCGCAGGCAATTATGTCAGTACTGATTATTGGATCACAAAAAAATGCTCTACTTGTTAAATTAACTTTAAAATAGGGCTGGAAATCATTGTTTCCAGCCAAAATTGAATATTAGGCTATCCATGAATAACGAAAGAAGAAGTATCTTTGAGCAACTTCGTCAAAATTCCGTTGCACTCATCAGTATTGCTATTGCCATTAGCAGCCTAAGTTACAACACCTGGCGTAATGAAAAAACGGAAGATAATCGTAACCAGCGTTTCGCTGCGTTTGAAATACTTCTAAAGTTAAGTGAGTTGCGTCAAGTGGTGTTTTATCATAAATACGATAATGAAAAAATAGATAAAGGTAATCCACGTACTGGTTGGTCGTATGTATTAACAGTACAAGATCTATCGCGTATTTTACCCTCACCACTACAAGATAAAGCCGACACATTACTTACTATCTGGAATGATAACTGGGAGGAACTTGGCGAACAAGACAACACTGTGAATTTAGTTATGGATGGAATAGATGAAATGCGTGGAGAAACGCTTCAATTACTAGACTCACTGGAGTGATTTGATTGATAAAAATGACCCAATATTTTAGTTCGACAGTGTACTGTCTAATTTACTGGTGTTTAATCCAAGCTGCCAATTTTTAAGGCCAAACAATCCTTTTATCAACCTTGTAATCCTTGGCAAAATGCCTGAGTAACAGGGTGCATTGAATACTCTAATATCGATTTGGCATCACCACTTTCGATAATGCATCCACAGTCTTCTCGCACCCAGCACATGGCCACATGATCTGCAATCCGTCTTGCTTGAGCAAGATTATGAGTCACCATGATGATGGTATAACGTCCTTTAAAACTTTTTATAAGCGCTTCTACTTTTGTCGAGGAAATAGGGTCTAATGCACTGCAAGGCTCGTCAAAAAGTATAACTTCTGGTTCAAGTGCAATACAACGTGCAATACATAATCGTTGCTGTTGCCCACCGGATAATTTTAAGGCACTGGTGTTCAATCGATCTTTCACCTCATCCCATAAGCCGACGCTTTGTAGCGCAGAAGTAACTTTTGCACGAATTTTATTTCCATCCCTTTCACCATGCTCTCGTAATGGAAAACTGATATTGTCTTCGATTGATAATGGAAAAGGATTAGGCTGTTGAAAAACCATGCCAACACGCCGTCGTAATTGATATAAATTACTACCCGCTTCTAATACTGACATAGGTCCAATATGAATATCACCTTCAACATTACAACTAGTAAAGGTATCGGTCAGCCGATTAATACTAGACAACAAACTGCTCTTACCACAGCCAGATGGCCCTACTAATATAGTGATCGCACCAGCAGGCGCGTTCAAACAAGCATTTTTAATGGCAATCTTTTGACCATAACTGACAGTAACATTCTTTAATGTTATTGCCGGTGGGTTAATTTGTTGATTCGAACATGCCTTTATATCTGGCCATTCTTGAACAATTTCATTACCGTTTAATTTGAATTCGAAATCGAGTATTTTCATGTTTTTTGTATCTTATTTTTCCAACGTTTAATCAAAAAGAGGATTGAACTGTTCATCACTATAATCAATGCCACTAATACGATTGCGGTAGCAGAAGCATTGTCCATTCCTCCGGGAACATTCATCGCTAAATCATAAATGTGAACAGAGAGGCTGCGACCAGAATCCCACATAGAATCAGGTAATCGAGTCACATAACCCGCCGTAAATATTAATACTGCCGTTTCTGCCAGCGCGCGACCTGTGCTTAGAATTATTGCAACCGCAACACCATCACTTGCTGACGGCAGCAAGATCTGGCGAATAAACCCTTGATGACTTATATTTAATGCCACCGCAGCCTGCCTATAGGAAATAGGACAGGCACGCAATGCTTGTTCGGCTGTGCGAATAAATAACGGTAACACCATGCAAGCAAGACTTAATCCACCTGAAAAAATTGAAAAACCCATACCAAGATAAACAGCAAACAATGTATAACCAAACAAGCCAAAAATAATTGAAGGTACACCAGAAAGTATATCTAAACTCAAACCTAACCAATGGGCAGATCGAGAACGAGGTAATACAAATTCGTTAAGATACAATGCACAGCCCAAACCTAATGGCAGAGTGACAACTAAACAAACACCCAAGATCCAAACAGTTGAAATTAATATAGAACGAACTCCACCCTGACGCCCGGCATCAATTGGATCGTGTAATAAAAAATCAAGACTAATGTGTGGCACACCTTGATATAACAGATCCCATAACATCATCAGCGGTACTGCTGCAACAATCAAAGCCATTGCCCATATAAACAAAGCATAAAGTCGATCCCGCCTGTTTGTCAGGCTAAGCATGTTGATTACGATTAATATAACTTGCCAATAACACCAGTGCTATCGTTAAACATAGTAGTAAAAGCCCACTACAAAATAATGCTAAACGATGTTCCCCCATCGCATAAGACATTTCCAGTGCTATGTTGGCAGTCAATGTTCGTACTGGTTGAAACAGACTACTTGGGATTTGCACTACATTACCGCTTACCATTAATACAGCCATCGTTTCGCCTAATGCCCGCCCCGACTGCAGCACTACACCTGATAATATGCCAGGGAAAGCAACGGGAAGAGATATCCGTCGAATAGTTCCCCACCGACTCAAGCCCATTGCAATAGCGGCGCTCATATAGGTGATTGGAATACGTTTTAATGCCGCATCTGTTGTTAAAGCTACTAGCGGTAAAATCATTATTGTCAACACCTTGATACCTGCCAACAAACTTGCACCAGGAGGCATCCATTGAACAATCCACGGTACAATAACAATCATACCCCACAGGCCAAATACAACAGAGGGTATGCCTGACAATAATTCTAATAAAGCGCGATAGAATTTAGCTAACACTTCCGGTGCATAATAATGACCAAATATTGCCACAAGCACTCCTAGAGGCGTGGCCAGTATTACGGCGCCAACAGCCATATAGAAACTTGCTAATAACATTGGAACTAACCAATATAACTCAGATAAAGGATGCCAACTTTCATCTGTAAAAAAACGCATAAGTCCAATACGTTGTATCAATGGTAAGCTTTCATTTACCAAAAAAAACAATATTAGTAACAAAATGGCTGCCGAGAGCCAAGCGGCTAGTTTTAAACTATTAAACAACCAAAAGTTACTGCGCATCGTTCGGAATAAAATATTGGTTTATGATCAATGAATGAGCCTGAACTGACTGGGAAAAATCAATAAATTCTTTAGCCCATCCACTGGGTGTTGAAGCAGTAACAAAATTCAATGGCCGCGATAACGGAAATACGCCTGTTTTAACTGTTGCCGTTGAAGCTTCAATACCACCAAGGCTTAACAATTTAATGGGCTGTTTATGCTGAGATTCATACTCAGCAGTACCAATTGAAACATAAGCTATTGCCCAAGGATTACCAACTACCGTTTTAATACCTTGCTGGTTATCACCAATCACAGCATCCGGTATTACCTGTGTATTTTTAATTTTAAAATAATGTAAAAATAATTCTAATGTTGAATGCCCTTCTGCCTTATTGACTACGGTGATAGGTTGATCTGGGCCACCCAACGCTGACCAATTATTAATTTGATTTGTATAGATAGCAATCACTTGTTCATCAGTGATCTTAGTCACGGGATTTTCACTGTTCAGTATTATAGTAATACCATCATAAGCAACGGTATGGGCTTGTAAATCCTGTTCTTCAGGTTTTAATTCGCGTGAAGCCATACCTATATCTGACAAGCCAAGACGAACGTCATTAATACCTCGTGATGACCCCCCCATTTGCACATCAATTTCCACCTCAGGATGAAGTTGCTCAAATGCATAAGCCAGTTCAACGGCTAGTGGAGCAATCGTACTTGAGCCCGTTAATATTAATTTATCAGTGTGCGATGGGCTACATCCCCATAACAAGCTAATCAGACTTAGACTTAATACGCGTTTCATATTTTCACCCTTAATATTTGTTTTAATATCATTATTTTTATCCTTAACAACAGTAGTTGATGGCAAAACAATTAGCTCCACTCTCCGATTATTAGTAAGTTTTTCAGCGTTATTATAGGTACGACTGGTTGTGTATCAGCATGTTATTAAGCTGTAAATCTATCCGACAAAAACGCACCAAGTTTTAATAATTCGCGTACCACAGCTGTTGCCCGTGAGGTTGATAATTCCCAGTTAGATTTCATACTCTGTTAGGTTTAAATTGGCACGCCGTCTATATGGCCTGCAACTACAATTTTGTCATGGTTCTCGATCAATACATCGTGAATTTTTCTCATGTATAGGTAAAAGCCAATATTCAAATGTGCGTCACCTGACGGAAAAATAGCCTTTTCTTTAAATTCGTATGATAATTAGCTCACCCCTTCGGTGTCTTCATGTCAGCAAAAGTCGTCATGCCTGGTGGCAGGCAATCTTTATTTTGCTATTCATTGTCACTATTCATAACCGTTTTCATCCATTTACTAAAGCTCGTTGTATAGTGATCCATATCAGTTAATGGCATCACAGTAAGACTAACTAAGAATGGAAATGTTACAGAAATCTAGTGGCACAACTATATAGACGATAAAGGAGGATTAGTTGGCTCAAACTTCGATCAAGTTATGATTCGACGAGATTAAAGCTTGGCTAGCAGATTCAACAGCTGTCAAACCTGGCACTTTAACGCCTACATTTACTTAGAAGAAAGGTGAAAAAGAGGCGGTGATCGGTGATTTACAACAATTTGCAACATCTGTAAATAAAGATGCCATTTTTACTAAGTATGATGTTAATACCAAGAATGGCGAAACACTTTTAGAGTTATGTATGACATAAAGTCGCAAGTGAAAATGGTCAAATGTTATTTCTTGATGTTACTACAGTTAAACAACGCCGTACGCCAACGTAGAAACGAACGTGGTTAAAGGATCCATAAGCCATTTTTATGCCTAGTTTTCATTTTTCAGACAATAAGTTAGGTGCCTTAACTCAATGTTTGTATCAATGAAATATTGAATTTTCACTCCGAATAAATCCACTTAAACAAAGCAAATTTATTCGTAGAAAAGAGTAAACATTGGATCTTAAGACGTTACCCCTAATGATGAGAGTTTGATATACGCACAAGCATGAAGCACAGAATATGGTGTTATTTAAACGTATATTATTAAATTATTGAAGTTAAACCCCGTTAAATACAGCACCAAAGGAAAAAGATAAAGAGCAAGCTGGGATGATAATTTCAGGGCAGAAGTGTTATTTGGTTAAATTTTACGTAAGATATATTCTCGCCCTAGCAGGCAAGCTTGGCATATCCCTTGCGTAAAGTAGGATATTGTTAAATAGCTTACCCTGTAGTAAAGTAGAACACTATTAAACAAGTTATTCTGCAAATGAAGGGAAATACCTGTAGAAATTTGGAATGATTGCAAATACTACATAACAGGTTGCGAAATGAAAAAAATAGTGAATATTAAATTAGTAATGGCATCGGCTGTTGTTTTTTTAATCTGTGTTCTTTGGTTTGTTTTACCGGCGCGTACCCAAAAAGAAGATCATTCAGGTGATGATATTTCCGCGATAGGTAATCTAAGTGAAGAGACCGAGACCGAGTCCGATTCGGATAATACACTACCAGGGGTTGGTAAGTTTGATTCAACTCTTATGGAGAAATTTGCAAAACTGAGAAAACTACGCGGCAATGACTATAAACCGAGGACTAGGCACCTAAGACCAGATGGTTCGGCAACATATACAAACCGGCTTTTCCTTGAGTCTAGCCCTTATCTGTTGCAACATGCACATAATCCGGTGAATTGGTATCCTTGGGGTGATGAAGCGTTTGAAACGGCTAAAAGACTCAACCGCCCAGTCCTAATTAGCGTGGGTTATTCAACCTGCCATTGGTGTCATGTAATGGAAGAGGAATCCTTTGAGGATACGGAAATCGCAGAGTTCATGAATAAAAACTATATTGCGATTAAAGTAGACAGAGAAGAACGTCCCGATGTCGATGCAATCTATATGAGTGCGCTTCATGCTATGGGCCAAAGAGGCGGATGGCCAATGACAGTTTGGCTGACCCCTGATAGAAAACCTTTTTCCAGCGTGTCACCGTACTCGTGAAAGAATTAATCCATCCATGGCTTAATTCGACTCCGTGCGGTGACGACCATTTGCCTCCGACGTCCTCGTCACCTCGCTAACGCATCGGCTCTCAAGC
>Ga0105053_10010148_pt1 | contig 11813 bp, 14 predicted proteins | sample BON01_FD_78093 | JGI IMG/M metagenome (GOLD analysis project Ga0105053, IMG submission 78093) | Freshwater microbial communities from Lake Bonney liftoff mats and glacier meltwater in Antarctica - BON-01 | ecosystem: Environmental > Aquatic > Freshwater > Ice > Glacier meltwater | place: Lake...
ACCGAACCTTATCCATCACTGACACGTTTTGCGGAGTTGCTCAAGCTGCGAAGCATGGCTGCGGTGACCCAGTCGGAGAGGGCAGAAAAGGAGTCAATGTTTTACAATTGCGGTAGGTCTCTCGTTACTCGATCAGGAAACTGTTTAACGCTTCGTGTCTGCCGGTCTTCGAGCGCAAGAATAAAGGGGCTGTTGCCCAAATCGCGATAAGATTGAACCCGAGTGAATGGAACTGCGTCCTACGTATGTAATATGATGGGCCAACAAACCGAACAGAAGGAACTGTTCAGTTATGAGGTAAACTTGGATCGTCGCGTGCGCAGCGATCATCCCTTGCGCAAGATCCGCGGCATCGTTGACTTTGGATTCGTGCGGGATGAGGTCGCGCAGTATTACGGCTACAACGGCCAAGTCTCAGTCGATCCAGAAGTGATCCTCAAGCTGATGTTCCTGTTATTTTACGATAACGTGCGCAGTGAGCGCGAGTTGGTGCGCATGTTACCTGAGCGCCTGGACTACCTGTGGTTCCTGGGGTTCGGACTCGATGATGTGATCCCTGACCACAGCGTGCTCTCGAAGGCCCGGTCACGTTGGGGTAAGGCGGTGTTCGAGCGACTGTTTGTGCGCACCGTGCAACAATGCGCGGAAGCCGGACTAGTCGATGGCACGAAGCTTCACTTGGACGGCAGCCTGATCAACGCCGATGCCAGTTGCTCTTCGGTGGTCAGTGGCCCGCCCGAGCTTATCACGGAACTCAAACGCGCTTATCAAGTGCAGGAGCGCAAACTCACGGCCAATCTGGGCAACCGCCATTATCAACCTGTCAGCCAGACTACGCTCAGCACGACCGATCCCGACGCCCCGGTGGTCAGGCACGGCAAGTTTGGCGGTTCCGGCGACAGTCGTCCCCGTTACAAACAACACCGGGCGGTAGCTGATCGCTGTGGAGTAATCACGGCGGTCAAAACTACTCCCGGAGATGTGGATGAACCGAAGGGAACCGTGGCTCTGATTGAGCAGCCCCATCTTCAGACCGGCCAACCGGTTCAGACCGTAGTGGCCGATCAGCAATACGGCACCAACGCTAACTACCGAGACCTGCAACGACGGAGAGTGCGCACGCCCATGGGATGCCTCTGCGGTAGAGGTCATGGCAACCGCAAGGGAATCTACCCAGCAAAACAATTTACCTACGATGCGGAAGACAACCGCTACACCTGCCCGGCCGGTCAACACCTCTATCCCCGAAGGCGCGATCGTCGCCGCGAAGTAACTGAATATGCCACCCGCAAAGGCGTCTGCGCGGCTTGTTCAATGCGAGACTAATGCACCCGCGCAAAAAGCGGACGAACCCTGATGCGACACGACGCTCAAGACTTGATTGAAACGGGCCCGCACTCAATCAGCCAGCCTCGAGGCGTATCGAGATCGAGCCCGCCGCAGACACTTAGGAGAAGGCAGTTTTGCCGAGGCCTGCCTGCACCACTTCAAACGTTCCCGCTGGCGCCGTTTAGAGCGCCAGCAAGTCCAAGACTGGCTCATTGCCGCGATCCAAAATATCAAACTGCTGACCCGCGCCCACAAACCAAGCCCACGCGGGACGGATGCCGGGAATGGGAGCCTGCATGAGCTTCTCACAGCAGGCTATCGTGCTATTTTGGACGACTTGGTTTCCTTTTTCGCAGCTCAGTGCAAACTATCTTCATCCCTCCGCTCAGATCGTCACTTCGCGTTCTGATACCCATTTGGGCAACAGCCCCGTTATTCTTGCGCTTATGGGGTGTGGTTTTGGCGAACCTCATAGGGACTTATAATAGGTTCCGTTACCAGTAAACTTAGTCCCACATCGATTGGTTCTGTCTATTTATCCTCATTCGATGCATCTCTGAAATAGGCCATTTCTCGAAGACCGATGTATTCGAATTTTGGGAAACCGGTAGCAAGATCACTCCAAAACCTATCCTTCAGAATATCTGGGAAGATATCCTTTCGTTCGTTCTGAATCTCCTCTTTTGAGAAAAACCGAGCTTCGACAATATGCTCTCGAACGGCCTCAGGCGCTTTCACCGATAGATCGCCTCCCTTGAGGGTGCACCATATCCATGTCTTGATGTGCCTTGTTGGGGCTCGAAGAACTCTTCCAGATAGATTGGCTTGACCGCTTCTACTTCCATTCCGGTTTCCTCTTTTGTCTCCCGCACGGCCGCCTCGAGACTACTCTCCGCGTCGATGACGCCACCGCCCGGAGCGACCCAAAAATCGTAGCGACCCGCTTTCATATGTCGGAACAGAAGTATCCGATTATTCTCAACGACAAATGCCCCAGCTGAAATCCGATGTTTCATGGTGTTTTTTTCAGAATGGTTGAAATCAAACGCCCGCATTGCCTGAAGTAATTGTGGTTAGCATTTCCTGTTCATCATAAGTTTATCGATGACTCTTACGGCCATTTCTTCCCAGCCCAGCGCTGTAATGGCTTTGGGGCGAACCTTACTCAGCTGCGCAATAGCATTGCGAGGGCTCAAACTCATCACTAGAGCAAGATGATAGGCGAGGATAAGGCCTGAGCGGTCTCGACCCCATGAACAATGCACAAGAACTGTCTTCTCTTTCTCGATGCATGATGTGACGAAACTATATGCCTTTGGGAGGAGCTCGAGACACTGAATCTCCGTTTCATCTGTAGCAGGATAGGAGGCAGGAAATGGAATCCACTCAAGTTCAAGGCCTGCTTCGTCGAAGTTAGATTGCTTCGATTCGAATTCCGAAACATTCAAAACGGCCTGTATACCTCCACTGCGTAATTCTTCAAGGGACCACGGCTCCATATCTGGGCCAGCCCGGCCACAGACCTTATCATGGACCATCCAGAATATTTTTTCATATGCAGTTAATTCTTGCTAGCGTTAGAAATCAGCCACGCGCTGATTGTTCAGATTCCCTATGATTTTTGCAATTCGCACAGTTCAACCGAACCACCGTGCAAGACCACCGGTTGTAGCTTGAGCAGTTCAATGAGCGTCTCTTTGTCATCGGAATCGAAACGCATGTAGCCGCCAATAGGCGCGGTAGACCGCGCCGATTGCGAGTCACCCAAGATCTCTCTGGCCCCAATCTCACTGCCACCCACAAAGGTGCCACTGGTCTTCGCAGCCATGACAAACCGATCCCACTCTTCGGCTGTGGATTCGGTCTTTTGGTTGTCCTGAATGAGTATAATATACTGCATCATCGTAGTGCTTATGAGTGTTCAATCAGCCCCTTCCACTGAGTTCCTTTCGAATCCATGCAGGATCTCTTCGCATATCCAGAACACCGGCCACGCGGGCAAGATCGTCGCTCACGTCATAGTAGATCGCGAAGGGAAAGCGCCGTGATAGGAGCCGGTGGAAGCCGTGGTGCATTGAGTGAATTCCGGCATGCAGTCTGAGCGATTCCAAGTCGGAGAATAGACAATCCACATAGTATCTCCCCAGCCCTTCTCCCCGTTCGTCGTAAAAACTGCGGCCTGCCTCTAAATCTTCAGCGGCCTCATCAAGAACAATTACCGCTCGAACTCTCATTAGCGGAACTGTTCACGCAACTGATCGAGAGTGAAAAATCGGGCCTCGGGTGAATTCATCCGTTCTCTTCGCTTGGCTAAGACTGCTTCGTGCCAAGCAGGTGAGGTGGGCTCGGTTTCATCATGGCAAAGAGCGTCCCAAAGCTGTTCCATCGTGGCCAGACGCTCGCTGGTGGACATCTTCTGGATCTCGGCTGTGCTCATGAGAGATAAGCTAAGAAACGTGGAGGTTTATGCAAGTCGCTGATTTTGGGCTAACCGCGCTTGGTAGCCAAATAGAACAGGTCAATTCTCAGCCGATAGTGTGGTCATCGCCAATCCTTGATCGGTTGGCACCAAGAGAGTGTCGTGGAGAGCCACCGCATGAAGCCAATCTCCCGGGGTCTTCCAAGGAGTGGACGATTGAATCGTGCCCGACGGATCGAATTGAACCCAATGCGCCCGGCCATTCTCAAGGCCAATCAGGAAGCCCGGTCCCTGATAACGACAATCCGTAACAAGTAGAAAACGAAAATACAGCTCCCGCACCGCATCGTTGTTGGCGAGATCCCCCCACAAGATCACCAGACCGGAAATTGATTTCAGCGAATCGTCATCGCCAAAGGCATGACCTGAACCCTGGCGCCGATTGATTCTAATTTAGTCGATAGCTCGCACATCGCTGCCTCATCAGAATATTGAGGAACAATGATCGATACCGAGTGCCCACGCAACAGCGTCTCGGGATGCAGGGGACGGGGCGATAAAGAAAGGGGCGACTTCATGGGGTAAGAGCGAGGAAGGTCACCACCACTGATTCGTTTTGGCGGCAATGAGCGCGGTTTCGATGGTGGGTAAATAGGGGTGCCACTTGCGGGCCCATTCCAAGCTGAGCGCTCCACGATAATCACTCGAGCGCAACACGTCACGCAACTCAGCCATCGGATACTCGCCGTTTCCGGGGAGCGTGTGCCGGGTGCCCTGCATGTCTTTTCCGGGCACGGCATCCTTCACGTGGATGTGCGCGACTGATTCGCTAATCCCCTTCCACGTATCCGTCGGCGATTCGCCGCCAAGATTCCAAGTGTGCAGCGCATCCCAAAGCACCCTCGTGCCCGCAGGAGCGACTTCGAGCACGCGATTGATCCGGGAGGAAGTAATCATGCTGTCATGCGTCTCGATCATGAGGTCGCAGTTCCACTCGTGATCAGCGCGCTCACGTTGCCACCACGTGAGCATTTCGGAGGCGCGAGCCAATTCGGCCGCGTCCAGTTTTTCGCCGCCATCGAACACGCGGATCAACGCGCCGCCGAGAGCATGAGCCCAAGGGGCCATGGCGATGAGTTCGTCGCGTCCGCTTTCGTCGGCACTGATCACTTTGCACGAGGCATCCAAAGCGACGACGCGGATTCCAGCTGCCGCGATGTGATCAGCGAGCTTCTGCGGCGTTTCGAATTTCTGTTCAAAATAAGCGATCAGATCAATCGAATCGCTCAACGCGCGCAGCTCCACCGCTTCGATGTTATTGCGTTTCGCGATGCTCAATACCTCGTCCAATTCGAGCTCGGCGCAGCCTAAACTGGAGAAAGCGCGGAAGTAGTTATCGATCGATCCGCTCATGACTCTTTGATCTCAATCACCGGCACCAATTCACGATCGTCGATGTGGCATGTTCGTGTGCCCTGCGATGAATTGATCGTCACGGTGACGCCGTCGTCGTCCGCCTCGAAGGAGACATCGGCGGCGGCCTCACCCGTTTTGCCCACGGCAATCGCCGTCACCAAAGTCGTGCTCATCGTTGGCCCAGTTTCCACCGCCACAAACGGATGCTTCGCCGCGCGCTCGTCCGGGATCGGTAGTTTGTCTTCGCGCACACTCAGAGCATCGCGCCCCCACACCTTGGCCTGCGCATATCCATGGGGTCGCGTGATGGTGAAGCCATCCGCACTCGTGGATACCTCGCCATCACCCTCCCAATTGTCGGCAAAGAAGCGGGCCTCAAATTTAGCGGGCTCCTTCCATTTAGCTAATCGATCCACGACGAGAATTGTTTCGAGTTCGAAGAAAACGACGACAGCGCGCACCACGTTTTTGATCTCCAGATTCGCAATCCGGTAGGCCTGGGTCGCATTACTCACCCAGGAGGTGCCGCCATCCCAATCCTCGTGCTTAAGAAGCTTGGCTTGCGCGAGCGTGGAATTGGTGCCCTCGACGCCGTTGTTGTAATAATGGCCCTGCCCATCGACGAGAATCGCGCTGTGCCCTGCGGTCGTGCGCATCATCCAATTGGGATCGGTGAACGAATACGGCGGCCGAGACGGATCGACGATCAGCTGTTCACCGTGGCCTTTGATGATGATGCTATTGCGATCGGCGTGCTCGTGATTCCAACCGATACCGCTGCGCAAACTGACTTGCAGATCCTCCGCGCGAAACCCATTGCGAGCCACGATCCAATCGAGATCCGAATACCACACCTGAGCTTTATTCTCCGGCGCAACCGCCTCAACCGTGCCATCGAAAAAGATGAGCGACCAAATATTATGCGCGGCCGCCAAGTTCTCCCCGAACCATTGCGCGGAACCATCGCGAAACTCCTTCGCCACCCAACACGGCAATGCCGAGCGACTCTCCGCGCGACCATCGGGGTGTTGAAAAACGGCATGCCCGCGATGGCGACCCGCATCGCCGATATTGATCACATCGTAGGGATTATCGTGCGTGGGCATCGCCATGTTGAGCATGAAGTTGGCGTTGCCCTGCCAATTGATGTTCACCTCTGGATCGATCAGCCCCGAGCGCCGCATGGCGACAATCGCCATAAAGATACTTTCCGAAGTGTAGTTGCCGTAGTTCACCCCTTCACCGTAAGCGCCATCGGGCACATACATCGCTTCCATCGCTTTCAGTGTAGTCGTGCACATCTCCAACCAACCCTCCAGCTCAGCGGGTTTCTGATCCGCATATAAATTAATCGCCGCCGACGCGATGCAAAGACCGCTGGTCGGCGCCGCACGCAAATTAGTGTTCTGCGTAATCTCGGGCCGACGCGCATTGTCATTCGGGTAACCTGATCGGAGAGCATACATAATGCTCTTCGGATTAATCTCCCAATCAGTCGCCTCTCGTGGAGACCGAATATGATGCAAGCTCAGGTAACACGGTTCGCACCCTTTCTCGATCAAGGCTTGCAGCCAAGTCCGCCGCTCAGCCTGATCCACCGTGTCGCCCAGCCAATCAAGCGACATCGCCATCGCGATCGCTCCACGGGGGGCACCTTGCACCCCAAGCACTTTCCCATCGGAAAGGAAAAAATCCCAACAAGGATATTTCAACAACGTGCGCGTCGCTTCTAGGGCCAAGGAACGAGCCTCCTCATCACCTTTCATCAAATACAGAAATGCCATGTTCTGCGCGACATCACAAACGCGCCGGATGTGGTGGCATTGATCCTCCAAGTTGACCTCTGATTCCAAGAACTTGTGTTCCGCGACTCGATCAAAAGTCTCCAGGCTTCCCCGCATCTCGGCAAAGCGCTCGTCTTCGGAAAAGTGTCGGCGCAAACCGGGCAAATCATCAGCTGAGAAAAATAAACGGGGAGAACAGGAAGCGTTGGACATAAGAGTAAGGGGCTGAATCGACAGGCAAAAACATCACGAGAGTAACCGTCCGGTTACTGCTGGTAAGGAAACACCTCGCGCCTTGGCAGCGTCAAGCATTCCGCCTTGATTGAGACCACAGATACGATTCAGAGGCGCACAGAGTAACCCTTCGGTTACTTATTTTGCTCGCTCCGCCATTCGTGACTTTCATCATAAAGATTTCTTTATCCAACCCACCTTCACACCCCATGCGCGTCTTCGATATTCACACCCATCCCATTCTCCGGCGTGAGGGTTGCGGGCAGGCGGCGATCAAGCGTTTGATTCGCGACAGCCGCGCGCTGGGGATCACGGGAATGAACATCCTGGGCGATGTGGCCTACAACGGCCCCTGCCAAACGGCTGAGCAAGTCACGGAGATCAACGAAGAAAGTGCACGCTTACAGGCCGCATATCCTGATTTCTTCACGTTCTTTTGTTATCTCAATCCCACTCTCGGCGAGAAAGCGGTCATGAGCGAAGTCGAGCGCTGCGTGACCAAACATGGCGCACGTGGCATCAAACTCGAAGCAGCCAATCACGCCGCTGATCCCTGCATGCGGCACGTCGCCAAAGCAGCACGCACCTTCGACATCGTTGTGCTGCAACACAGTTGGAGCACGGATACGAACAACCTGAGCAAGGGACCTAAGGTGCAGACCGATCCCGATCACACGGCGCTCTTCGCCAAGCGTAATCCCGACGTTAAAGTCATCATGGCCCACCTCTACGGATGCGGACATCGCGGAGTGATCGCGGTCAAAGCATGCCCCAACGTTTGGGTCGATACGTCCGGCGCTTACCCGATCGACGGCATCCTCGAATACGCGGTCGAGCATCTGGGTCCGGAACGGGTGCTTTATGGTTCCGATATTCCTATCCGTGAGAATCGCGTAAAAATCGGCCATGTTCTGGGGGCGCGAATCTCGGCGAAAGCCAAACAACAAATTCTCTACGACAATGCGGCTCAATTACTCCGATTAAAGTAATCCCTCGTTCGCTCCTCAGGCGTCTTTGCTTTATATCTACCATTCACTCATGTCCCACACCTCTCCCATCGTCGACGAACCCTTTCCCTTCCCTCAGCGCTGGGGTGACGAAGAGATCGCGCGGCTCACCACAGCCATGCGCCAAAAATCTCTCTTCTACTGGAAAGGCCCGCAGACTGAGGCGCTCTACGAAGCATTTCGGGCGCATTACCCACTGAAGCATCTCTTCCCCTGTTCCTCAGGCACGGGCTCACTTCATGTCGCAGTGGAATCGATGAAGTTGAAGCCCGGAACCGAAATCATTTTGTCGCCGATCACCGACATGGGATCGGTCATCGGCATCCTGCATCAACAACTCGTGCCGGTGTTCGCCGATATAGATCCACATACCTACAACAACGATCCAGCCTCTATCCGCGAAAAAATCACCGCGAAAACAGGTGCGATCATGGCCATCCATATGTGCGGTAATCCTTGCGACATGAGGGCGATCATGGCGATCGCCAAGGAGCATGATCTCATTGTGATCGAAGATGCCGCCCAGGCATGGGGTGCACGCTATCGCGGGACCCATGTCGGCCTGATCGGCGACTACGGTTGCTATTCCTTTAACGACTTTAAACACCTCTCCTGTGGAGATGGTGGCATGGTCGGCACCAATAACGACGACATCGGATCACACTTAGCGAAGTGGGGAGACAAGTGCTACAACCGCATTACCAACGTCCGCAATCCCGACGAGCTCACGCACAACTATCGAATGAGCGAACCCCTCTCGGCGATCTGCACCGCCCAATTGGGCAAACACGACGACATTATCAGCCGGCGCGTGCGCGCCGGCACCCTGCTCAATGAACGACTCGCCGATACACCCGGAATCTCAATTCCGCAGGTTCACCCCGAAGACACCCATAGTTTTTATAACTACATCTTTCGGATTAAACCCGACGAACTCACCGTGACGAAAGTCGAGTTTATCGCGGCCCTGCAAGCCGAAGGCGTCAACGCCGGTGAAGGCGGCACGACTGAGCCCGTGTATAGCTACACTCTGTTTCAAACTCACAACTTCTACGCCGGCACCTGGCCAGCCCGGGATCTCGGCCTCACGACCATGGACTACACCAAAGTGCGTTGTCCGGTTGCCGAAACTTTCTTCAAAGAACGCATCAACATGCCAATCAACGAGGCCATGACAGAATCTTACGTCGAAAAGGTCGCCCTCGCCATCAACACCGTCGCCAAACAGTTCGCCAAATAATTCACAGTTGGAGCGAACCCTACCTTAATCCAATTACGTCATGTCTCACTCATCTCAAACCGTGCCCGACCCCAGCCTCGAAGGCCTCCAGCACCACTCGGATATTCTCGTGCTCGGGAATCAACAACACTGGGAATTTTACCCCACCGACGAAGCGCTTTCATTCCGCAGCGTCGAACGCACCTCCACCGGAATCGGCCTCGTGCTCACCCTCGCGACCTCATTCGAATTCGGTTCACTCGAAGTCTCCGACGAGGGTCACGCGATCGTCAGCACGGAAGGCCCTGTCATCACCGTGACGTTCCCCGACGAGCAGACCCTGGAGCCGCAATTCCACACCATTAACATCACAGCTCACTCCGTGAGTGGAGAACGCACTAAACCGCATCAAGTCAAACTGCAGTTTGCCTCCAAAGCCCGCGATGCCGCCAACGGACGCACCACCAACGACCGCGTGATCGTCAAGGAGACGGATCTCAAACTGAGCTACTCGTTCATCAACGATTGGATCATCGACATCCCGACCGATGAAGATCGTGCCTACGCGCAGAAACGTTGGGGCGATCTGCTTTCTGCCGAGGCCGCGCCCTACTCGCGCGCTCGCGTGGTCACCCGCGCCGTAATCGATGATTTCGAACCGCAACGCGGCACACCCTCCGATGCGATGAACGGCCTGCACCCCTTCCGCCAACATGAGCGAATCCTCGCGAAGATCGATCACGGCTGGTGCGCCAACATCAGCGAAGTGCTCTGCCATGGGCTCAACAGTCTAGACATCCCCGCGCGCTTGTTGCGCATGAGAAATACCTTTCACAACGCCGAATCGGATGAGCCCGGCCACAACTTCGAAGTTCTCCTCGCCGGCGGCCACACCATCGTCGAAATATTCGACCGCACCCTCCAACAATGGATCTGGATCGATAGTAGCTCGCGGCAACTCGGCGCACGAGACGCTGGAGGGCATTATCTCAATCTCGCCGAAATTCACCACCGCGTGAATCAGCCCCATCAAGCCTCCGATCTAAAACTCGACCGCTACGATCCCGCCACCCGTGAGGAGATCACCGACGATTTCGCCGACAGCCCCGTGCTCGCCAATATGCTGCACTACGCCAAACGCGAACAACGCTTCTACTACTTCAAGCGCCGCGACGCGTAGTTTTCGCTCAAGCCTCGTCGCACAGTAGCCGCAGCGGCCGAAAATACCCAGTAGGCTGAATAGCCCTATGATCAGAGCGTAAGTCGGTTAGGCTCGGGCACGGCTGATACGGCCACGGTGGTCTGCATGTCACCCAAAGCGCAGATGCTGCGACTCGATCATCGATTCACCAAGTCAGGACGAGGTTACTCACAGCAGCGGGATTAAACCCGACGGAAAACAAGTGGCCAATCGTGTTTTGGAGGGGCCCATCAAAGCATTCATCTGCCACGAGCGGTCCAAAAGAAACAAACCCGTGGGGTTAACAAAGATGATCTGATTTCGAACTCCACCAGAGCCAAATACATCGCCCACCGGGCATTGCCATCGAGCCGACCACTGAAGGGCACTGTTGTCCTTCAGAATCCGATCCTATTTAAAAAAACCCGCCGTGACGAAGAGTCTCGGATTACTGTCAAAGGGTGAACCGATCAATGAGCGACCAGTATTAAAGGCGATCGCCAGTTCTTCAGTCGTAAACTGAGCCGAGCACGAGTAGCCGACACACCGACAAAGAACATGATTACGATCAGACTGAGAGATTTAAGGGATCAGGTTTTCATGCAACGGGTCAGATGATAGAAACAGTGGGATAAGGTATTAAACCTTGAACTCTAGACCAACCCAAAAATACCGGCCCATCACAAATCGGTATTATAGGGGGGAAGCCATCAGACCTCATTCCAACCGAAGCAAAACCACGCACCGCATGACCAAAAAGACGATGGCTTTGGGGTCGGAGCGCAGATTGTAGCCTAAAGCTTGCATCCAATGATTGTCGCATTGTGGTAGATTGGTAATGACCCAAATGCGCTACTGATTTGGAACAGCCTGTTCAAAAGCAGCGATTAAAGTTTCCATTTCGAACCAACCGACGTGAGCCGCAACCTTTCGAACCAACCTTAGATCACACCCTTGTCTGGAAACTAGATCGTCTTACGCTTTTCACGGAACTATCAACACCGTGTCATCGATCAACGAGCCATGGTAGTGAACCTAGACAGTTTGTTCGGCCTCAGACCATGTGCCATCAAATGCGGTCATGATCACGTATTATAAACGGGTTAAGGGAACTCCTAAATTTAGCATATCGTTGATTGACAAGACTATAGATTGTGTATAAGCTGTATCTCGATGAGCCAAAATCAATATACCTTCTTTGGAGATCACTTCGCGCTGGAGTCGT
>Ga0105053_10010150_pt1 | contig 11812 bp, 10 predicted proteins | sample BON01_FD_78093 | JGI IMG/M metagenome (GOLD analysis project Ga0105053, IMG submission 78093) | Freshwater microbial communities from Lake Bonney liftoff mats and glacier meltwater in Antarctica - BON-01 | ecosystem: Environmental > Aquatic > Freshwater > Ice > Glacier meltwater | place: Lake...
CGCCATTATGTGTTTAATGATTGTTCGCTTTCATACCCAAAGCCGGCAGAATGCGTCATGCTGTCCGCCTGAGGCGGACAGGGTGACACTATTTAAAAGCATTATGGGTAAAAACGGACTATCATTATGTGCTTTATCATTTCAGACAAACATCAAAATAGTTGCCGACATCTGTTGTCGGGATGTGTTTTAAGATTTGCTCAACTCATTTATTTAAACACATGGAAAATACCAATGAAATTGCGCTTCATGAAACCGTAGATCCCTTTTTGAACAATCTGATCTGGATTCCAGATTTTGATTCGTTCCCACGCAGCTTTTATTACCCAGAGAAACTCCCCAAAAAAAGCATTCTCTTCCTCGGCCTCCATCCGCCCAAGTCGGAGGAAAAGCACCCTAGAGTAGAAAGCTATAATCAGGAACTGAATGAAGTCGGAAATCCATATTTCAAGCAGTTTCAGGAAATAGCGGAATTCTGCAATACTCGGTGGGCGCATCTGAATTTGCTCTTCTTCAGAAAAACGAAGCACAATTGCATTGATGAACTGCTGAAGAAGGAAGCAGGTGTTCATTTTATATGGGAACAACTGAAAATTACCGATCAGATTATTCGACAGATAGAACCTGAAATTATTGTGGTGAACAATGCTGATGTACGCACATTTCTAGGATTAAATAAAACTGGCGGTAAGAATGTTTGGCTCGGTTACGATTTCGTATTTGACAATGCCATAGGAACATATTATTGGAAACGAATACCCGTTTTCTTTACCAATTTGTTCAAAGGCCAACGAACATTGGACAAGGGTTCATTCGAAAGGCTCAAATGGCACATCAGACATGCTATGATTGTGGAATTAGAACGTGCAAACAAAGAAGCAATTGACCTCAATAAAGACTTGGATACAAGGCTCGAAGGATTGCGCTTTTCAACCACTTGAATTACAAAAGCAGCAAACAATTTTCAGAATGAATCGGCCGATAGGCATTGCATACAACACTCGATAAGATTAGTGGGAACGATTATCTGATACGGAGCAATAGAATCACGTTGATCAGTTAGTTTTTTTGTGGCTATTTCAGTTCAACCTCAATAATATAATCCCAATCCTGAATGACCTCCGATAGCTCAGATGTGTAGAAACTTGTGATCTCCCATCTTCAAGATTAACCATCATGGCAAGTTTTACCTTGCTGAAATGAAGCGGTTACCAACCCTTAATCTGTTTATCTATATCCTCGAAAGAATACCCTTCAATTTCAGGCATTTTTAAAATCGTGTTCAATGGAAGATAAACAGGTTTCACGTATTTTTCCATTTCACCAAGTAAATCTCTTGGTATTCGAGATCAAAATTTTCGATGATTATTTCTTTGCGGATTGGGATGATTTTTAGCTATTCACAGATTAAGTCTCTTTTTTCTCGTTACTGATTTCAAACCCATCAATTATCTCAGCTAATTGAATGGCAATACTTCTAATTAACCACGGTGCCAGAAGATAAATATCATCTTCTCTTGATAGGCCAATCTTATTTAGAAGTTCCCTCAGCGTAAAGTAACAACCGTGTATATTTATTCACTCTGATAGCTGTTTTGGTTTTAAACCAAGACTTCATGGAAAAACCGTCCCGATGAGGTCAAATTGACGATATATAATTTAGAAAGGCAGCCTCAAAACCAGCTCTTCTGAGATAGTTTGGATGATAAACCCTAAATGTTTTTGCAGGTAATTTCGGGTGTACAAGTTTGCTTAACGCTCTTTCATCCCAGTCAGCACATTTCTCAAATTTGATACCTGTGAAGACATCTTTGATTCGATTATCCAATGAAGGTCCTGTGAAGAATATGCAAATTAACGGTTTAATGATTTCTATTTCTTCCTTTAAAATATCGTCAACCATAGAAACTGCATCTTCATATTCTCCATATGGACTCCCACAATCCAAATCAAATTTGCTAAGGTTAGACCATGCGCAGGAATAGGGCTCGTTGCCTAAAGTCTCTTCTAGTTTCCGGGTAACTGACCAAAACGGGGATGAATAGTAGCCAGAACCAACATTGAATCCTTCATATTGTTTCATTTGCTTATCTAAATTTTCACTCTCTATAGGCCAACCATTGGTTTCTTTTCCAATTATGAGCAGAGGCCTTTTTTGGTCTCTATAAATTTTATCCGGTGACATTAAAAATGGTCCATTTAAAGAAATGTTTGGAAACTTGCCAAGTATGCCTTTAAAATCACTTTGTCGGTCTTTGTAGAGTTTAAGTAGTTCTTTTTTCATAATTCGATTGTTCTTTTTCGTGAACTTAAATTTAGCAAAACCAACTAATCATTAACCCCTTCTCAGCCACGTCCTTCCTTCATCTTTCGAGAAATAAAGTCCTTTGGTTGTGGTGGCCAAAATTTCTTTCCCACTATCGGTAAGGTCGCGGAAATCGCCACAGGAATTGCTCGTATAACGGCCAAGCCAAATGCGGCCACTGTCTCGCGAATATTCAAGTTTGTTGCGCTTGGTGGGATTGATGCGGATGAGTTCTTTTTCCCTTGAAATTATTTCTGCCATGATGTTGCTGTTTTCGTTTCAGGCAAACATCCATACAGCTACCGACAGATGCTGTCGGGATTTATCGAACAACCAACTTTTGGACAAAACTCCCTCCCTCAGAAATAACCGTAAGGAAGAAAACTCCAGAGTTTTCCAATTCAAGTTCAAAAGAACTCCCATTAAAGTTGGTCTGCTGAATCAACTTTCCAGTTGCATTATGAACTTGAACTGTTCGCGTTTCAGCATTTTTAAATTGCAAAGACACATTTCCGTTGGAAGGATTGGGAAAAACCACGAACTCGCTCGCACGTGCAGCATTTTCTTCAACACCCACAGACCCACTCAGGCTGTATTGTCTAAAAAACCTCCAAATCTCGTTAGAGGCAGAAAAATCTTGATTCGTTACTCCAATGGCAAAGAATGGGTTTGACCCTGGCCAAGTATGTCCACCGGCATTTATTCGATAAAACTCTACGGTAGAACCAGCATCGCCACCTGAATAAACAAAGTGGTCTGCTGTACACCCATCTGTCAAATCTGTGTTCGGAACAGCCGTTTGAGTAGGTGTAGGATTGCAATTGTTGAAATCTGCCCAATACTCTACCAAATCTACAACCCCTACAAAACCCTGTGGGTTTCCTAAATAAGGTACAGTTGGATCTGCTGTTCCATGAATCTGCATAACTGGAGTTGGATGTTGTGCATTACAAGCGTTCAGATTTGGTGTCACCATCGTTCCGGTAACCGAAGCAATGGCTGCAATACGATTGCTGAGTTGGCAAGCCAATGTGTAGCTCATAAATCCGCCATTGCTCATTCCGGTGCTGTAAACACGATTTAAATCAATACTGTATGCAAATGCCATAGAATCTATGAGGGCCGAAATAAATCCAATATCGTCAACAGTCTCGTTTGGAGAGCCGAAGGCGTTCCAGAAGTTAGTACCGCTGGCATCTTGCGTTCCCTGCGGATGAATGACCAGAAATCCTGCTGTATCGGCAATTGATCTAAAATCGCCATACACCATCTGCTCAAACGAGTCGGAAGTATACCCGTGTAAATTGATGATGAGCGGAACCGCATTGGAAGCAGAATAACTTGCAGGAACATAAAGACGATACGTTCTTGTAAGGCCATCGTGGGTTATACTGCCTTGAATGGTGGTTTGCGCGTAGGAATACAACAGAATGCAGAAATTGGCTAGAATAAGTAGAATGATTCTCATGAGTGATTATTTGTGTAGCAAAAGTAAATGATATTGATGTGGAGTTTGGTAAGAATAGGGCAGAAGGTAAATTTGCGGCCAATTCAAACAGATAAAACATTCATCATGTCAGATTTCAGAATAGAGAAAGACACCATGGGCGAGGTGCAAGTGCCTGCCGATAAGTATTGGGGTGCGCAAACCGAGCGTTCGCGAAATAATTTCAAGATTGGCCCTGCGGCAAGTATGCCGTTGGAGGTCATTTACGGTTTTGCTTATCTGAAAAAAGCAGCAGCATACACCAATTGTCAATTGGGGGTTTTGGAAGAGAAAAAGCGTGATTTGATTTCTGCCGTTTGCGATGAGATTGTAGCAGGAAAACACGATGACCAATTCCCTTTAGTTATTTGGCAAACAGGTTCTGGAACCCAAAGCAACATGAATGCAAATGAGGTAATTGCCAACCGTGCGCACGTTTTGAGTGGCGGAAAACTGGACGATAAAGACAAAGTTCTGAAAGCGAATGATGATGTGAACAAAAGCCAATCATCAAACGACACATTTCCTACTGGAATGCACATTGCTTGCTACAAATTGATTGCTGAGAATACCATTCCAGGAGTAGAAATGCTTCGCGATACGCTGAAAGCAAAATCAGTTGCTTTTAAGGATGTGGTGAAAATTGGCCGTACACATTTGATGGATGCGACCCCATTGACCATCGGACAGGAATTCAGCGGCTACGTTTCGCAATTAGACCATGGTTTGAGAGCATTGAGAAACACCTTGGCGCATCTTTCAGAATTGGCATTGGGCGGAACTGCCGTTGGAACAGGAATCAACACGCCTCCAGGATATTCTGTACTTGTAGCTGAGAAAATCGCTGAATTCACAGGATTACCATTTATTACGGCTGAGAACAAATTTGAGGCATTGGCAGCACACGATGCATTGGTTGAAACCCACGGAGCTTTGAAGCAAATGGCCGTTTCTCTGAACAAGATTGCCAACGATATTCGAATGATGGCCTCAGGTCCGCGTTCCGGAATTGGTGAACTGATTATTCCCGCAAATGAGCCAGGTTCTTCCATCATGCCAGGAAAAGTGAATCCGACACAGTGCGAAGCGCTAACGATGGTCTGTGCGCAGGTAATGGGAAATGACACAGCTGTTACCATTGCTGGAACACAAGGACATTACGAATTGAATGTTTTTAAGCCCGTTATGGCCTACAATGTGCTTCAATCCGCACGTTTGTTGGGAGATGCTTGCGTTTCTTTTGACGAGCATTGTGCTCAAGGCATTGAACCGAATCATCCGAGAATTCAAGAATTGGTGAACAACAGTTTGATGTTGGTAACAGCATTGAACACGAAAATAGGCTACTACAAAGCAGCAGAGATTGCTGGAAAAGCGCACGAAGAAGGAACAACTTTGAAAGCTGCGGCACTTTCGTTGGGTTATCTCACATCAGAAGAATACGATGAATGGGTTGACCCAAAGAAGATGATTGGGAGTTTGGATTAGAACCTACAGAGTCGTCAACTTTTTAAAAGTTGACGACTCTTCTCTTTTCATACATCCCTTTTCCGTTGCCGATTGGCCATGTACTCCACAATGGCATCCTCGGTGGTAAACCAATTGCGACCTTCCTTGTAGGCATCAATTTTACCTTGTCTGGCCAACAGACTCACATACTCTTGACCGTATGGAACCTGACTTTCTTCCACAATATTGGAAATAGGCCTGTACTCAACACCATCAGGATACATACTGAGATAAATATCCAAGGAACGCTCTACGGCCTGCATCATTAAAAGTAGGAGCTTGGCATGAGAACCATTGCTCGCCCTATCCTTATTCAGAGCAGCGTAGTATTTTTTTCTGTCGTTTTTCAGGATTATAGCTGGAGGATAACCTTTTCGCATAAGCATAAGGTTCATTGCTAAACGCACGGTACGCCCGTTTCCATCAAAAAAAGGATGAATCCATACAAACCGATGATGGAAAATTGTGGCCAGAATAATGGGCGAAAGCCCCTGCTCATTCTCGTTCACGTAATCGACCAATTCATCAATCATATCAGAAACCTTCTGTGCATTAGGTGGAGAAAAATTGGCCCCGGTAATGCGAACACCTGCATTTCGGAATCTTCCAGCATAAAGCTTCTCTAGTTTCAGCATTACCAGCTCGTGAAGATCCAACACTTCCCGTGCACGCAACGGTGCATCTGAACTCACCAACCCCTCCAAATAAGAAATAGCATCGTGGTGGTTGGCCACCTCAACATGCTCGCGCATTGATTTGCCTTTCACCGTCATACCGTCTTGAAGTACCACGCGGGTTTCGTTAAGTGTAAGGGTATTGCCCTCAATACTGGTAGAATTATAAGTCCATTCAAGATTAAGCCCTTCGCGAAGCCGCTCAAGCGCGACCTGCGCCATGGGTCTTTTAGTATCTAACAGGAGTTTTTTCTGTTCAATACGATCAATACCCACTTGAAGGTCTTTAATATTGGATAGGTTTATTTCCCACATGACCCCACAAATATACTAATTATCGGTAAATATAAAAAACGAACCTATCCGATATTAAGGAGGTGAAAATAAAAAAGAGGAAGTGTTCTGCTTCCTCTTTATTACTGGCAGGCGTTGCCGGTCTAAACGAACTTCTCGCCTTTGGTAGCCTTCACATCATTCACAATACGCTTAATCTGCTGCTCATCAGATTGCTTACAAATCAGTAGAATGTCATCGCTTTCCACCACAATCATATCCTTCATTCCCTGAATAACCACAAGTTTATTCTTCGGAACATTGACTATGCAATTCTTGGAATCATATGTGAGGACATTTTTCCCCTGTATCACATGGCCTTGTTCATCCTTATCAGAATAAGAATACAGGGAACCCCACGTGCCTAAATCGCTCCAGCCAATATCGGCCGCAAGAGTGAATACGTTCTTGGCCTTTTCCATCACCCCATAATCGATGGAAATGCTCTTGCACTGCATGTAGGCCGTTTCAATAAACTTGTCTTCGTTAGGCGTGTTAAATTCCGTAGCTCCCTCTTCAAATAGTTGAAACATTTCTGGCATGTGCTTTTCAAAGGCAGCCATAATTCCCTTTACAGACCAGATAAAAATGCCCGCATTCCAAAGAAATTCTCCGCTTTTAACCAACTGTTTGGCCATGGCTAGGTCTGGCTTTTCCGTAAAGCTTTTCACTTTATAAATCCCACCATCACCAGTAGATTCCTCAAATTGAATGTAGCCGTAGCCAGTATCAGGTCGAGTTGGCGAGATTCCCAGCGTAATCAGCGAGTCCCCTTTCTCAACTTCAGACAGTGCTTTATTTACTAGGTCAACATATTCCTTATCCTTTAGTATAAGATGGTCCGAAGGAGCTACCACCATACTCGCCTCCGGGTTGATGGCCTTAATTCTGAAAGCCGCATAAGCAATACAAGGTGCGGTGTTTCTCCTTCCTGGTTCCAAAAGAATCTGTGAGGGCTTTATTCCTTCAAGCTGCTCCATCACCAACAACTTGTAATCGGAATTGGTGACGATGAAAATATTTTCTGCCGGACAGACTTCTTTAGACCGCTCGTATGTTTGCTGCAACAGCGATTTGCCTGTTCCGAGAATGTCGATAAACTGTTTTGGATGTGGTGTTCGGCTCATTGGCCAGAATCGGGTGCCGATTCCACCCGCCATAATAACTACATAGTGATTCGGGTTTCTTTTACTCATTTTTTGAATTGGCTTAACGCCTCTCTTAGATTTTCAATCACTGTTGAAATCTGTTCTACTTTTAATGTTCCGACAGAAATTCTGAACCATGGACTTTGCCTAGATGCACCGAAACAATAGAAAGGAACGATTCCAACTTTTGCTTTTTTGATGAGAAACGTGGTCACATCAGACGCATCATTTAGGAACTCGCCTTCCGAGGTTGTTCTGCCAATCAGGTCGATTTTCACTGTCAGATACATAGCGCCTTCAGCCTGTATGGCATCCACCGGATATCCAACTTCGCGAAGCGCAGAAAAACCATTAAACAGTTTGTTCACCCTTTCCGAAATCATATCACGGTGCTTCTGAACAGTTGCTTCAACGGCAGCGGTCTGATTCAAAAACGCAGCGGTGGCAATCTGCTCCGGTTTTGGAGACCATGCACCAACATGGCTGAGCAACGCTTTCATTTTTACAATCACTTTAGTTGGGCCAAAAGCCCAACCTACACGGACTCCAGTTGCTGCAAAAGCCTTTGAAATACCATCCACATAAATAGTGTATTCACGCATTTGAGGACGCAATGAAACTGGATCATAATGTTTGGATTCGCCCAAGGTCAACTCAGAATAGATCTGATCATAAAGTACATAAAGAGGTTTTTGTCCAACTCGTCTACGGTTTTCAGCAATCACCAAATCACAAATGTCACTCAACGCCTTTTTGCTATACGAGGTACCCGTTGGGTTTAGTGGAGAACAAAGAGCAAGAAGTGCTGCATCCTGCAAATGTGGGCTTAAATCCTCCGCAGTTGGAAGGAATTTGTTTTCTGGTAATGTTTCTACCGCCACCGGTTCTGCAAAATTGAGGTACGTGTAATGATTATTATTCCAGCTTGGAATTGGAAATATCACTCTGTCTCCACTGTTTACCAATGCCCGAAAAACGGCATAGATTAGCGGACGGGCACCTCCAGAAATCAATATATCTTCCTTGGAGTAGGCCAATCCTTGACGTGCTTCAATGTATTTGCTTACTGCCTCTCGCAATACCTCCACGCCATTGGCAGCAGGGTAATTGGTGTGGCCATCTTCATAAGCCTGAATAATTTCATTCAGCAGACCTTTTGGTAATGGATAGATTTTGGGGTCAAAATCACCAATGGTCAGATTAGTGATTGGTTGGCCAGCTGCAATCAACGCATTAATCTCTCCTGCAATCTTTATAATCTCAGAGCCGACCAAATTTTCTGCGAGGTCTGAAACCGTGATTACTTCCTGTGTTATTGATTCTGACATAAACTGGTTTTATAGGTCAGGCGAAGATAATTATTCTGATACGCCAGCGAGTTTTAGGCAGATTTCTGCCACCATTTTTAAATAGAAATATGGCACACTACGCGATTCGCTTAGAATGGATGCCACAAGCCCTTAGGCAAAACTCAGATTTGACTGCGCTACGGAATTTTGAGAGGTCACTCAACTATATTTGTGCGCTCAAATATTGGCTAATGGTCTCGTTCGACAATACCGAAATAGCGTTTTCTGACAGGTCGGATGCCGAGTTGAACCGCGCTCAATTCCTATTCAAGTTTGTTGGTAATCCAACACTGGTCAAATTGGGCCACGTTGCTTTAAATGTGGGACTTTTTCTTCGTCTTCCCATCAAAGGAATTATTCGTTCTACGGTGTTCAATCATTTTTGTGGAGGAGAAACCACTGAGAACTGCGAGCCAACCATTGCCCGACTTCATAAATCGGGTGTTTATTCGCTTTTAGATTATTCGGCAGAAGGTAAGGAAACGGTATCCGAACTTGAGCAGTCGGTTCTAGAGATTCTTGCCGCAAATCAGGTAGGAAAACACGATAGCCGTATACCGTTTTCCGTTTTTAAACCTACGGCCATTTTCCCAAACAGACTTTTGGCAAAGAAGAACGCCAATGCCGAATTCAACCAAAAGGAACAAGTTGAATGGGCAGCCGCAAAACAGAGGATGAACCTAATCTGCGCAACTGCAGAAAAAAATAATGTTCCTGTGTTGATTGATGCAGAAGAAACATGGTTTCAGGATGCAATTGACGAGCTAGTTGAAGAACAGATGGCACTTCGCAATGGTCAAAGGGTAATTGTGTATACGACACTTCAACTTTATCGCAAAGATCGTCTTGAATTCCTTACAAAAATCCTAAAAAGGGCGCAGGATAAAGGTTACCATCTTGGAGTCAAACTCGTACGTGGTGCATATATGGAAAAAGAGCGATTAAGAGCTAGCGAACAGGGTTATTCATCCCCAATACACGACACAAAGGCCGAAACAGACCGAGATTATGATTTGGCTCTTAAATTCTGTGTAGACAACTATCCTCACATTCATCTGATTGCAGGAACTCACAACGAATCAAGTTCAAAACTTCTTACCGAACTCATTGCAGAAAAACAAATTGAACTGAACGACCAACACATCTTTTTCTCTCAGCTTTATGGCATGAGCGATAACATTAGTTTTAACTTGGCGGTAAACGGTTACAATGTGGTGAAATACGTGCCATACGGACCCATTTTGGAAGTAATGCCATACCTCATCAGAAGAGCCGAAGAAAACACCTCCGTTGCTGGTCAAACCGGGCGAGAGTTGTCTCTGATTATGAAAGAAAAGGCGCGAAGAAGAGCTTAATAGGCTCTATCCTCTTATTGGTCGAAAACCCGAACTTTTGATTGTTTTTTCCGTACGACCATTGTTCAGGCAATCGCCTGTAGATAATGGGAGAAACCACTTCAGAAAATCAAAGATTTGAGTCATTGGCACCAAATGCCGAGATGCGCTCGTTGCTGGAACATTCTAGCCGCAGCATTATCATCTTAGATAATTGGTACCGCATATTGTGGTTTAACGCCAAGGCGGCCAAAGAAATGTATTCGTTTTTCAGCGAAAGGCTAAAAACCGGAAACTCCTATTGGGATTATGTGGATCAAACACAGAACAAACGGTTCATTCGCAATTTTCAAACGGCCCTCAAAGGCCGAACCATCAGCACCGAGCAAAAAATAATAAAACCCAAAAGCCAGATTGGTGAGATATGGATTGAGGGGAAATTCAGCCCGCTCTACGATGAAAAAGGAACCCCTCATGGGGTTATCTACTCTTGTGCCAACATTTCTGACAGGAAACGGGCAGAGGTGGAAAAACGGGAAAAGGCGCTAATACTAGAGGCAATTGACAACAATAGCTCTCAGGGTTTTATGCTCATAAACGAGGAAAATGAAGTGTTAAGCTGTAATCTTTTGGCTCCTTCCATGCTCGTTTTACTAGCGGATCAGCGGGGCTTACTTGGCTCCAACATTATGCAAAACATTCACCCAAAATGGCGGAAGGAATTTGAAGGGGGAATGAAAGTAGCCCGTTCTGGCGGAACAGTCTCTGTTGAATTTGATAGTCCAAACGTAAAGGAAAAGGTGGTGGAAGTACGTTTTACTCCACTCAAGCATAGCCTAGGCAAACAGAACATGGTCTCTGTCTGGGTCTTTGATATTACGGACAAGAAACGGGCGGAGAGAAACGTACGAAAGTCTGAAGAAAATCTTCGGGCGGTATTCAACAGCAGTTCGCAGACCTTCTATCTTTTGGATAGAAATTTGAACATCCTGGCATTCAACCAAGCTGCGGCTGACCTTATTTTAGAGCAATTCGGATTTAATCTAAAAGTGGGATTAAACATAGCCGACATCACTGCTAAGGAAAACCTGTTACAATTTAAGGTGGAAACAGAACGCGCCTTTTCTGGAAGAAAAGTGCAGGTTGAGAAACATTTTTCGTACAATGGAAAAGAATATTGGTTTGATAGACACCTCAATCCGGTAATGAATTCTAAAGGAGAAATTGACCGACTTACCGTTTGGTCTATTGATATTACAGACCGAAAACTGGCAGAAAAGGCACTTAAGGAGAATGAATCTAAATTCAGGAAACTGGCCTCTCTCCTACCTGTTGGCATCTATCAAGTGGATGAAAATGGCAACGCTACCTATGTGAATGAGAGTTTACAGTTGATAATTGGCGCCAATCTGACAACCATATTGGATGGTTCTTGGACGAAACTGATTCACTCAGCAGATCGAGACGATGTGAAGAGAAGATGGAAGGATATTGAAAAAGAAAAACAATCGTTTTCAATGGAATATCGTTTCAATCGTCAGAGTGGAGATGCTATTCATGTGTTGGAACAAGCGCAGCCACTCTTCAATCACCTAGGAGAATATCGTGGCTATTTAGGTACGATTATCGACATTTCGGAACAAAAAAGGTCGCAGCAACTGCTTCAAGAAAAGC
>Ga0105053_10010151_pt1 | contig 11811 bp, 4 predicted proteins | sample BON01_FD_78093 | JGI IMG/M metagenome (GOLD analysis project Ga0105053, IMG submission 78093) | Freshwater microbial communities from Lake Bonney liftoff mats and glacier meltwater in Antarctica - BON-01 | ecosystem: Environmental > Aquatic > Freshwater > Ice > Glacier meltwater | place: Lake...
AGAGTCCACAGCCCGACGCGCGAAAGTGCCGTCTCGATTGCGGCCGGGGAGTGCTCGCGGTCGCGCACATTGCAAAAGCTCACCTGCGCCCCGTTCTGAGACGGATTCCCAAAAACCTGGCGCACCAGCGCTGGGGTCAGATATTGTGCCGCATAATCGTATACCCCCCCCTCGTGCGTATACCGACGCTGCACTGCCAACAACGCGTCGCGCCCAGTGTCTTCTGCCGTCACAGCGGTCACCACGCACTCGCTGTCTTTGAAAATTGCGTCGCCGGGGTCCTGCAGCAGATCGTAGCCGGTAAATCCGGGGGCACACGGCCCGCTGTTCTTCAAGAGCTCCACCATTGACACATATTGGTCTTGCACGTCTTGAATGCCAGCGATGAGCGGAATGAGATCCTGGCACGATTGCGTGGTTTGTGCAAGGAGATGCTGCCACAAGTTTTCCTCGCGCGTTGTCGAATCGTACGCCAGGGTTGTGTGCACACGGTCCTGTGTAATGGCCGTTGCAAAAAGAGCGGCAGCGGCGGTATCACTTGACCGGAATATGGCGCGGTACTCGTTTGTCACTTTGACAATGTGGGTGTTTTCTGGAAGCACACAGCGGCTTGCACCGGATTCCCCATTACTGCCTGTCAGGCACACTACACATGCGGAGTTTCCAATCACGTCTTTGTAAGTACCAACGGGACACCCTGTGCATATTTGCCCATCCGCAGGTGAAAACCCGACTTCACAAAAACAGCCATTACGCTCGCTAGTTCCGGATGGCGAGCGTGAGTTGGCTGGACACTTTTGACACACGTTGGAATCCGCCCCGACGACCGCCGAATATTCGTCTGCTGCGCAATCCGTGCATGCTGTATCACCAGAAACACTCTTGTGCTTTCCTGCTTCACATTCTGTGCACAGGCTGCCGTCTGGCCCCGTCAAACCACGATTACACTTGCAATCGAGTGCATTTGTGCTATCTGATGGCGCACTGGATCCGATTGAACACAAACTACACAAGCTTCGGTACCTGAGGAAGACCACACCGGAACCTCCAACATAGCCGATGTTGTGGGGCCTGCCGCCGCTTCCACCATGCCCCATGTGTGCAATCGTGTCAGGATACTCGCCCCACATACCACCTTCCCCACCTTGAGCGTAGTTCTGCACAGTACCGTTCATGTTTATTGCCATTCCAGCCCCACCTGCACCTGGGGTGTATCCATTTATATTTTGGCCTGCACCACCAGCGCCCCCGCCTCCGGCACCAGCACCGCCAACGGACCATCCCGCGCCAACAGATCTTCCTCCTGCATTCCCGAAGGATTGTGCTGAATTCACGGCAGTAGCAGAGCCTGCATTTCCCCCATAATCTCCTCCACCCCCCCCGGAACCACCAGTCGAACCGTGTCTCCACGAATTGGAGTCTTGAGTGGCTGCACCACCGCCGCCACCACCCACCGCTGTGTAGCCCAGGAAAACGGAATTCATGCCATTCCCGCCACGGCCCGACCCTCCTGTAGCACCTGGACTGCCTCCAGCACCTACGGTGACAGCAGTAGTGCCTGCTTGAATGTCGATACCCTTCATCCACAGCAAACGCCCGGCACCTCCACCGCCTGGACCCCTATTTCTGTGCATGCCCCCTCCCCCACCGCCACCGCCTGCAACTATGAGAATTTCTGCCGATTTTATGTCTCGTGTAACCTGAATGCTGGTTGTGGTGGACGATCCTGTGCCAGTGTGTTGAAACTTGTAAAAGGTAAAGTTGCCATCCGTGCCCGTGGGAGGCAGGTTGGGGATTGCTGGCAATTTCACAAAGTTCGGCGGGCATTGTGCCATTGCAGTGTGTGTAGCGTGACACAACAAACCATACAGGACAATCTTGATCATTTTATGCCAGACAACACGCTGCACAGTTGTGTGCAACAATACCCGTGTGCAACACACAATACTTATATACTCGTGTGAAAACGAATGAAACACAGGGCCCTCGTTGGCGCCGTAAAACACTAGAGACCGGCAAAGCGAGCAAAGCCGCGTGGCACGTGGGCGTTGTAACAGTACGCTGTCCAGATGGCAAAGTCGTTCGCGAAAGAGCCGGGACCGACCATGTTGTTGTGAAACTCCAGAAAAATCGCCCGTGGCAAGCGGGCAGCGCCGGAGCCCTGGTTTGGTAAAAGCACCCATTCCTCGTAAAACCAGACTCGGGCCATCACGTGTATGCGGCGTATACTTCCAACGTTGCCATATCTCGGAAATATGCCACGTTACGCACCGTCCCGTTCACAGGTTGAGCAATGTAACATGGCAACAGACTGTCAATGTGCAGGTTGCTCCGCGACACGTTGGCGTCATACTTGTCCCATTCTCGCGAGCGTTGGCAGGGCGGCATGCTAGCGCTGTGCTGCCACAGCGCGAACGTGGCGTCGCGTGCCACGCCGTCTTGCACAAGGACATACGATGGTGAAAATGCAGCTGGCACTCTGGCTGATTTGGTGGCAATGTGCAGCAGAGCAGTTTGAGGACGGATACCGGAAAGTGTCACGTATTCCAACGGCGCTCGCACCAGCACACTGGTATCTGAGATCTCATAATCTGCACTACTTCTCTTGCGAACATACACATATTTCCGGGTCTGCGAGGGCAGCGTTGTCCCCCCTTTCCGTGCTACCATGCTGTCTTCGACAATGGTGTACACTCCTGCAAACCAGAGCGGGATTGCCGTGCTCGGATACCGCACGGTATAGTTGCCGTCCTGCTGCCCCAAGACAGGATGTGGGACAAGAATCTTGATGTTTAGTGTGTTTTGCCAGGGTGGAGGCGTGTAGGTAAAAATATCGCCCACGAAAACATCGGACCCGGCGGTGCCTGTGGTGGTTTTTGGGATGCTGCTGCCTGCTGCAAGCCGCATTTCTGTGAGCGCATACATGTCGAACGCAGCGGCGCTGGTGACAAGATGCACGATGAAAATGTTCTGCGAGGCTCGCATGTCTGCGACTGAATTGTGCCCGCCTGGCGTCTTGAAAAAGGCCAGCACTGTTGCGTCCAGGAAATGCATGCCGAGTTCGGCAGAGTGGTAGTACACGAAGTTATCGCGGCCATTCTGCCGTGTCTTGCAGGGGCACATCGACTCGAGGAGGGCCACCGTGCGCGAAACATAAAAATCCGACCAATTTTCGTGGTCGAAGCAGAAGGGCAGACCCGCAAAATAGCGCGTCACCGCGTTGTTGTAGTGCACTCTACCAGAACCCGGTGCTGCCACGGTCTGGACGCGCAGCTCGCGTTCGTCCATCACCCTCGGTGTGCGGAAGGGGGTCCAGTTGGGCGTAAAAACAGCACCCAGCACCATGCGATTGTCGCCGCGCGTTGACTCCAGGACCACCTGCGTCGGCGGCCCGAGCTCAGCTGGGCCGCGGGGGCGCACGGCTTGCAGGCCCTGTATTGTTTGCGGCACACACTGCGGATCTGTGCCCGACACGCAAGCCAGCGCGTCTGCATAGCGCGTGCTGGACAGGTGTATTCGCTCGCCGTTTTCGACTGAAACGTCGCGGATATCGCACGTCTTTTTCTGCAGCTCCAGGGCGCAGGTAAGATCCAGATCAGGGGCCTGCACAGTTGGAAACGCCCGAAATTAGAAACGCCCGAAGCACTGTATTTCCTGTTGAATGCAATATGATAGGTGTCCCCTGTCAAAACATTTCATTTTTGAAAAATGAGCTTGGCACCCTGCACGTAAGTAAAAAATATATATATAATCAGTACCAAATGTGAGTATGGTACTATAATCAGTACCAATATGAATTAGTTAGTATTCTAGTACCCACTGGCGGATTTACCAGTGAGTATGGAATTTTGATATTTAATCAACTTAGATAAACTACGAAATAATGCCCATTGTCAATATACGTGAGGCTCTTTGCCATTTCTTTGTTTACATTTTTTGGATTCTCCACCCATCGAAGACAAACTTCTGCCTTGTCATATTTGCAGCACAAAACAATGATTTCGCTTGAATATCTTTTGGTGCAAACTCGTGCGCGAGCAGCGCAAAAACAATCACCGGTTTCGCGGGGAAAATGCAGAAAAAAAACACACAAAATACACAAACTGCACCACACAGGACCTCGCAGCAGTAGTTGATGCCGACGGTTGTCGCATAGGCGTGGTGGTACTCGTACGGCAAAATCGGGGTTTGTTGCGCCCATTCAAGGATGTCGACGTGGTACATGTTCTCAGCGCGTGTAGTCGTTGTGACGACGCTGGACACTCGGGGTTCCACGCGCGTGCACTCGAGACTTGACGGGTCGGTAGGACGACACGCGTGTCCCGAATACCTGCGGTCACCTCTCGACGCCACCATAATATCTTGTATTTCTTCGGGGTGTTTGTTCATGGACACAAAGCCCAACATATTCGTGTACATGGGGCTCGACGTGTAGGACACCACCGGGATTTTGTACGTGAACTGTGTTCCGGGCAGGAAATCCATGGCATTATCCCACGCAGCACTGCGTTCGACATCATAATGCCCAGGCATGTTCCGGTACACGGCAGCCTCGTTGCAATTGTGGTCCTGGCACGCAGCAGACTCGCCGTTGGTGAAGAACGTGTACAGATAAAAGGTAGCACCGGCAGCGGGGGGCTGTGTGTGCAGGAAAGGTACCCACTCCATAGTGTTGTCGTATAGGTTGTTGCGGCGCGGATTGTTGTGCTTGAATCTGCAGTCGGGCATCCAGTCGTACTCGTCGTAACAAGAGTCGCAGCACTGTTTCCCGTTGAGGCGTGTCACCGTGCCATCCAGCACATAGGGGTTTTCGAAATTTTGCTCCGTGGGGTTATCGGGATCGGGCTCATGCTTGCACAGCGCATAGGTGCTGCCGCCCGTCGCAAGCTTGCGCCCACACACGATCCATTGCCATTCGATTGAGGCAACACTCGTGTCGATGCGCCGGGAGGAGATGAGATTGACCATGTACACGTCGTTGCCGGCGTTGACCTGCGACAGGTCGTTGTGCGCAATGTGCATGCGAAGTGTAATGTACACCGTGGTTCCGCGTACCCACGTTTTGTCGCGGAGAATCTGCTCGACAAAGCCAGGTGGAGATGGCCCCATGTACGCTGGACGCGGAAACAGCGAAATACGCTGCACTCTCGACTTGTAGTCGTTCCTGTCGACATTGTCCACCAAAAAGCTCACACCAAGCGCCGGGGTCACCACCACCTCGAAACGGCGGGTTGCAGCGGCAGGCCCGTGGAATGTCAGGAAAGCGTCGTGGGTGTCCGAATTCATGCGAATGCTGTGCAAAACGTCCGGCTGCGTGCCAAACACAACCGGGCTCTTGGCATAAATGTCTCGAGAGACCCTGCCCCCGCAATCCAGCGACATTCCAGCCTGCGGCCCGACCTGTGTCTCGATTACGCACCGCATGGTCTGGTCCTGGTCGATCGCGTGTGGCGTTTGCCACTCGGGCTCCACAGGTTCGAAATAGTGCAACAGACCAAGCACCGCCGTGTAGACGTGCACCGTTTTTTCTTGCTCTCCAACGGAAATCGGCGGGGTGCACTTTGCCCTGCTGTTGGAGCCGCTGCGCGACTCATAGCCCTCTTCACACGGAGTGCATGTGTCCTCGTTCGAGTTGGTGTCCTTGAAAAAGTTGGCTGGACACATGGCGCAACCGGCGTTTGCCGCAGTGTAGTAGAATCCCTTGACACACAGACAATCGGCCACCGTGCTGCGGAGGAAGCCTGCCACCGTGTTTGCCGGGCAGTGTGTGCACGTGCCGCCGCGCAGATACGCCTGCGTCTTTGCAGGGTATTGCTCGGCGTCCGACATGCGGTACGTGTTGATGTGGCACATTTGGCAGCCGAATCGGCTCGAGACCCAGTTGCCAGCGTCGCAGGTGGGGAACAGGGTGCGTCCGTTTTCGTCCACATCCCACAAAAGCGGCGGCAGCGCGTTGCTGTTTTCCACTTCAAACAGGGCCGCATTCACCCCGTACTGCAGCCTGAAATTGCGCAGCTGCGGGCTCATCTTGAATATGTCCGGGGACATTGTGGCGTCCCGGGAGTGCAAAGCATGTGATATCCCGGTGTATTCGTCGAAAATGCTCCGGTTCTCCAGACGCAGCGGCCACGTGTACTTGTGCTGGTACACCACAGTGGTCTGGTCCACCGTCGGGGTGCGCTTGCACGCACAGCAGTGCTCTGACGCCTCCTCTTTGATGCTGCTCCATGCGCCGTAAAACTTGTCACCAAGCGCCGCCACACGCGGTGGTGGCGCGCAAAAATCCCACCACTGCCACCCCGCTGTGTGGGCCAGCGTGGCGTTGAGCACGTCTTGGCGCGCGAGCATCGCCCAATCCGAGGCTTGCGCCGGGCCCCGGATGCGCATACTGGTGTTCAGCGGGCGATCTGGAGATTGTATGTGCTTGTTGTCGTGCGAGCTGGACAGCACGACGCGACGGCGGTGGCAACCGACAAACGCCAGCGCCCCGGGACCGAGATCGATTCCTAGCAATTGCGTGATTTCAAGCTCCCACGTCGTGTCGTCGTTGCAAACGATGCGCGATTGCGGGGGCGGAATCACTTTTCGCGTGTTGTGCATGACCTCGGGCATGCCGTAGTAGTCGACCACGCGCGCCAGAGCCGTATTGATCGTTTGTAGTATCAGGCGGGCCTGCAGACTGTCCTCCCTCTGGACAGATTCTGCAAAAATCGATGCGGCCTGCATTGCCTCGAGCTCGTTGGCCATCGCGAACCCAGCCATAATGTCAAACTCCGAGGTGGCCTGCACCAAATACGTTTCGGTAATGGTTTCGCCCTCCTGCAGGAGAGCGCGCCGGCGGCGCACCACTTCCGAGTTTTCAACAATGTCGTCGACGTTCAGGTACACGTTTTGCGAGTCGAGATTCGCTGCCTGCGCAAACGCGCCCGCAATCAGCAGCTGATGCTCAATGACCTGCTGCCGCGTAAGTGGCAGGACATTCGGCAGTGTGAGCTGGACGTTGGCCTGAAAAAGCTGGCCGTAGTTGGTGTCGAGCGACACCAGCACTGTCGTGATCATGTGTTGCGACAGGTCGAAAATCGAGTCTGCTCTTGCCATGGCCTGGTCCATCTCCGTCTGCCGCCAAGGAATGGTTGGAGAAATCATGAAGCCCTTGCGGTATCGCGCGTTGAGGTTGTGCTTCTCGTGCATGATCTTGCTGTGATTGTAGCCCAGCTGCCGGGCATACTCGCTTCCTCCAAGCAGCTCTTGCGACCAGAGCCCAGCACGCATGTGTGCGAAATGTGGGTCCTCATCGGCGCGGGTCGCGATGCTGGTGATGGAATTGGTATGGAATTCCAGCGTGCGCTGTTTTATTTCACGGCGCGCGTTGCACCCGAACGACCCGCGCACCGCCTGCATAGGGCAGTATGCAAGAAGCTCCGCCGTGGGCAACAGCTCCATCGCCGTGCGTGACGAGGGGTTGTTGTGCAGCGTGTTGCGCAGTGTGAACGCCAGATTGTCGGCAATGAGTTTTTCCACCAGCACGCGTTTTTCGGCGTTGAGGAAGTGCAGGCTGATAATGTCCTCCACCGCTAACGTGTATTCCTCGGTGCGCTGACTGCCAAACACCTCGGGGTCTCCCTTGAACAGCATCGTCATGACATTCGATTGCTTGGACGAAATATCGCGCTCGAGCACCAGCGGGCCAGGAGCACTGGACGCTTTTTTTCTGGTGATGTCCAGACTCTGCACGAGCGACGACTCAAACTCCGACTCGTTGCCCGCCAGCCCCAGGAACATGTCGATTTGCATCATTTCCTCGATGCTCGAGGAGATCTGCCTTTCCGAGCACTGGCGCAAAATACTGCTTGTCTTGAGCTCGGTCTTTGTCCGGAGCGTCAGTACTACGCTTTTGCCCATGCCGTTGAAAAGCACAAGGTTGAAATCGATAAACAGAAATGTTGGCAGGAACGAGGTGGCTGCGGCGTGCAAACTGGCTTCGTTCCACACAGTGTCTGGAAGTGCAAACGTAAAGTCGATTTTGCCCCCAGTCGACACGCCGACCGGGCCCTGGGCTGCACAAATGTCGCGCTGAGTCGCACACCACGCCTGGTCGCGCATGACCCCATCCAGCTCCTCTTTGAACTCCCCAGTATACACATCGACACATGGATAGATCGGCTCCTCGCCGTCGTCCTGGTTGAACCCCACACTCATCCGCAGCGAATTGATGGGAATGATCTCATGGACGCTGCCTCCTGTGATGGTGTCAGAGACAAGCAAGCTAATGGTCGCCATTTTTGCCGATGCGTCTGACCCCGTGTGCCGAATTTCCGTCAAACTCACCACAAGGTCCAGCAGTACCCGGACTGCCTCCGTGGCGACCGTCTTGGAAACCGGGCCTCCTCCCAGCATAGTGGTGGCCTCTGGTAGTCCAGCGGCCACCAAGGCTGCATTGATGTTCCACAGTGTGAGCATGGCGATCATTGCGTCCGCTTGGAATTGATTGGCAGCCCGGATGCTCACGTCGACTCGGATGGCGGCAGCTAAAAGACGCCGCTGGGCGGGCACCGGCTCATTGATGGTCTGAACATCGACGATGGTGACCTGCACCGTGAGTGCGCTCACAGCCTCGTCGATGGCGGCTTTGAACACTGCCTGCACGCTGGTGTCGAATTCTTCCAGAGAAAACGGCATAGAGAGTGCGAATTCCACCACAAACGAGTTCAAGCCCGAGTCGTCTGCCGAGGCCATGGGTGTCGTATACGTATACGTATCCGTAATGTCGGTGGAAATATCCACCTGCGACTTTGCCACGCTCAGGCGATTGCTGGCACCGGTGTGCTTCACGTGCGCCATGCCCACGAAGAAACGCAGATTCTTGCCGGCCGGCAGCAGCGTGTCGACAGCAACAGTGCGCTCGACATCCTCGCGCGCCAGGAACAAATTGACATCCCTGTAACCGCGTGTTGGCGAGGGGTCGATGGAAGCATGCGACCGCGGCATGTTTGCCAGTGGTCCTGCCACGAAATCCGGCACTCCCGACAGCAGCGCGCGAGACGTGTTACTGGGGGGCGAGTCAATGCCCCGGCACGCCCGCTGTCTACCAATCTCGTTGCGCATTTTCTGCGCAGGGTCGTCCACAAAGGCCCCGAACCCCGACACCGTCGTGTACAGCGCATCGAACCGCTCGAAGCAGCACACCGTGTTCTCTCTGTACTGCTGCAGTCCCGTCGGTCCAAACGCGAGGCACGGGAAACTCTCCGGATTAAACGTCGCCAGCTGTGGGCCCGTGGGTGTTGTGGCCATGCGCGACAGATACAAAACGTCCATGGTGTCGCGCACTGTGTGGTCGTACCTGCTCGTGTGGAATGTGTGGAAATAAACAGCATCAGCGACCCTCCACCGCGGAGAAAGCGTGTCATCCAGCAACAACAACCAACTTGCAAAAGAGCCCCACGTAGATAGACATTAGGAAGACCTCATCCGTATTTTGAAGGCAGCGTACTTGATGTCGTACTCGACCGAAATCACGCTGGAGCCCGACGCATCTACCGCGAGCGGCGCCGTACTGCCACCCGCAGAAAGAATGCGGACCGTTGCGTCTGGTTGTATGGTGCAGATTCCGCCCGACAAGCAGTCCGAATTGCGCTCGCAAGTGCGCCTGCCGTCGTTCGAGCATCGCATTACACTGTGCAGCTTGTATCTGTCAGCCGCCGGCAAGACGGCGGCCATGGCACTGTAGTCCTGCAAAAACACACCGCTGGCAAAAAGCAACATGTCGACGTGCTGGCTTGGAATGCGCAAGACAATCCGCCACAGTGCTCGTCCAGAAAACTCTACCGACGCGATGTTGCTTTCCACAATCTCGAGGGGATAATCCAGCGCGCCCTCCAGTACCAAATCCACAGAACTCTCATCCCTTTTGATATATCCGAGGTCAAACAGATGCGCAATAATTTTTTGTCGCGCGGTGGCGATGTTGTCGCGGTCGGCAGCCTCGCCATCCAGACCCCCCGTCACATTGACCAGCAATTCGATACCACTTTGATCACACGCAGTGCCCCCCGCGCCAGACACAAAAAAGTCGGCGTCGCATCGGCAAGAGTGCCCGACGCCACCGGCTCCTTGCAAGCAGTACGCGTTCGCGTCACAGGCCGTCAGCCCCCGGATGCATTCATTCACCGCCGTTGGTTGGCATCCCTTGAACTCGTACCTGGGAGGTGCCGTGAAGGTGTCTTGACAAAAACGGCTGCAGTAGAATCCTGCTGGTGGGAGCACGACGGGCGATGTCTGGTTTCCATACACATTCAGCCACAGCTCTGGTTGCCACTTGTGCTCGTAGCGGCACACGTGCTTGGATGTGCAGCTTTCGGCAGTTTCCAGCACCGCCAGCGTGCTGATACCGTCATGCGGCTCCCACGCTACCATAGTACCTCGGGTGTCCGCGCGTGGATCCCGGCGACTGCTGTAGCACATGTAACCGGGCTCCAGGGAACACTGCGGGGAACACCCGTCGTGTGGCAGGGTGTTCCCGTCGTCGCATACTTCGCCCGACTGCACTATACTGTCGCCACACACTGGCGTGCGAGCACTTTGCCAGAGTCGAGTCGTGTAGGTGCCGTGTTCTGCCGATGTCCCGTGCGCAGTACTGGCTTGTGATGCATTGCAACCAAACACACACGCCGCTATCAACAGGGGCAGGTCAGATTTTGCAAGCCCCCCAACGCTGCGCATCTATGCCGCTGGTGCTTGGGTGTGCGCACACGCATCGCACATGTGTATTATATAGTAGCCCGTATTATTGCCCGTGTTTTCAGCAGCACGAACGCCCCTTCGAAACATACAATCGGCAAAAAACGGCGTTCATCTATGCATGTGTAGATCAACAAGCGGGGCAGAGTGCTGTCTTTGTTTTTGACGTAGGATTTTTCTATGGGTATATAAGCATTTATTTTTGAACACAATCGTTGGCAAATCAGTATTTTGTCCGCGGCTTGCAGGCGCACGTCATTGTCGTATATAATCGCGGCCCGCTGCAAAAATGCGCGCTGTTTTCGTGTTGATTTATGCCGTGCACTTTGGGCGGTGCAGTGAAATGTGTGGACCAGGCATGGCAAACGGTGGCGGTGAGGTGTGTGCTGTATGTGACAGTGGCATGTGGAAATCCGGAACAAATGACTTGGCCAACTGCTGGTCGCAAACTGAATGCCCAGATTATGATGCAAGCATCACGGACGCAGTAGTAGGGAAGGATTATGCGTTTCAACGTGATGACGATAAGACACGGTGTCATCAGTGTCGGGGCGCCAAACCCTGCTGTGGCCCAAAACTGTATTCGATGAGTGGAGGGGTGTGCAATTGGTGTCCAAAGGGCACGTATTCATCTGTATTTTCGACGGCACACCAGTGTGTTTCTTGCACACCCAATGCAGGGACAGAGTACGATAATAACGCGAAAGATTCGATTTCAGCGTGCATGTGCGCACAGGGTTACGAGCCAGGTCCCGGGTATGATGCAAATGTGCCTGAAACACTGACCTGCAGCATGTGTCCTGTGGGGAAATACAAACATGGGGAAATTCAACAAGATGGGATGCCATCTTCGTGGCCTCGCAACACCCCGTGCACAGTGTGTGCAGCAGGGAAAACATCACAACGTGGATCAACATCGGCAGCAAGCTGTCTGGACGTGCAGGAGCCGATGCTGTGTGACGCGGGGAAATATGCAGTCACGGCTGCAGAGTGCTTGCCGTGTCCCAAGGGCGCATGGAGAACCAAAAGTGGAACGCCAACGTGGTACAGCGGAACGTGGAAAAGCGGCAGGAA
>Ga0105053_10010152_pt1 | contig 11811 bp, 15 predicted proteins | sample BON01_FD_78093 | JGI IMG/M metagenome (GOLD analysis project Ga0105053, IMG submission 78093) | Freshwater microbial communities from Lake Bonney liftoff mats and glacier meltwater in Antarctica - BON-01 | ecosystem: Environmental > Aquatic > Freshwater > Ice > Glacier meltwater | place: Lake...
CATACGCATTGGTGCACAAATTCTGCGTGACTGTTACGACGTTCAAAATAGCTGGTGGGTTTGTACTGGACGCTATCATTCACCAGGTCAAAACGCAGTTCAAATTAAACGTGCTGAAAATTACCGGAAATTAATCTATACGCATCTGAAGAGGGTTTCATCATGAGTAAACTGCTATTGTCATTATTCCTATCTACAGCGCTGACAACCGCTGCCGCCGAACCCACGATAATCCATGACTCAGGGAGAACAGTATCTATTGAACGCTATTTTGAGGCTCTTAACATGCCTGAAGAACAGCAAATACCAGTGGAAAAGCCAAAATATGAGAATATTAAAACACCCGAAATGACAGTAGGTAAAGTACAGGCAAAAAAGATCAACTTGCCAATGTTGATGTCACCAATCTTCCTCATAGGTACAGACAATCAATCTAAACGATGGTTATCAAGCAACAAGGATGCGCTCATAAAGATGTCTGCTGTTGGCATGATAATAAACACATCATCGGAACAGGATACGGTGGAGACTCTCAATCTAGCAAGCGGCTTACTAGTAACAACGGCTTCTGCATCCACGTTAGCTCGTCGCTTTAAACTGCGTCATTACCCTATTTTAATAACCAAAAACAGAGTTCAACAATGACTGATGGATTGAAAGTTTACAATAATCTAAAAGAGGGAAGTTTAGCCGAGCAACCAATAGATCTAATAATTACACCACATTCCAGAAAATATTTCTTTCAGTATGTAAATGGTGTTTTGTACGCATTAGCTTTTTTAAATAGGAATGTGACTTACGATCAAGTTAAATTCAGTCTGCAGAATATAGATGCACTAATAATTGGTGCTATAGATAACTTTAGGGCGAGGAGGATGTCAAGAATCATGGCTATCTAAGGTAGCAGAACCAAACTGGCAACACCATGTTCTTCTTATTGAAAAAACATGGACCTTGCAAACAGTAATTATAAAATCATGAACTGGAGTAAGAGGTGTATATCCCTTATTACTGCTACATACCTTTTTTCGACAAACTTATGGCTTCTTGTTTGCCACTGTTAAATAAACTAATCGCTAGTAGAACTTCAGCCAATAACGTAGGCCCTTCCGAACATAATCGAACGTTCATTTGGGGTCAATTAGTCAAAGAGTTTGATATCGATAATGTAGGACTGAAGATACTTGATGAGACTGTCATTGCAGAGATACTCTGCACCGATATGTTTGAGCATTAAATTGTAAGGCTATAATCAGTAGGAATATAAGACGATGAAACAAAAGCATGCTGTTGAAGTACTTTTAAGACCAAAACAGGAAATATGGTCGGCCATGATATCCACAACAGGTGCAGGTATGGCTCTGTATGCACCATGGTCATTAATGATGGTGCCAGAAGTGGCATATGGTACAGCAGTAATATTGTCATATAACGCATATCGTAACTACATAAACTATTACAAAATATCGCGGTACCAGAATGGGCTTAAACGGATGCAGTTGTTTAAGATGGCACCTAATGATATTCCTGTTAGTAAAAAGGTTTTATTTTACGGCTTAGGGTTTGATTGGACACAAAGACAAGCTCAGCGCCTAAAAGACACAAACGATCCAAACAATAGGCACTACATAGAACCTGGACCAGTTTATCAATGGGTAAGAAGAAAGGAGCTCGAATGGGAGCGACACCCCCTTCTATCCCCTGTAGCTGATTTATTCGCAAGTAATTCTCCATATAATCCTTTTAAGCCTACGCCTGATATAGGCGGTGATCCACAAATACACGGTGTCGGTGGTGAAGAACACGCGATTACTTCAAAATTGAGTGAACGTAATGCTCACACATTAGTACTTGGGACTACTCGTGTAGGTAAAACTCGGCTTGCTGAGATATTGATCACACAAGATATTCGTCGCGGGGGTGTTGTCATTGTCTTTGATCCAAAAGGTGATGCTGAGTTAATGCGACGCGTTATTGCTGAAAGTAAAGCAGCAGGACGTGAAGATGATTTAATTGTATTTCATCTTGGCTTTCCAGATATATCTGCACGATACAATGGTATTGGCCATTTCAATCGCGTAACTGAAGTTGCCACTCGTACAGCCAATCAGCTTGATAGTGGTGGCAGCTCAACAGTATTTAGAGAGTTCTTCTGGCGGTTCACAAATATTATTGCACAAGCATTAGTGTCGCTTGGTAGACGACCAGATTATAGGCAACTAGCCATGCATATTCAGAGCATTGACAATCTATTAATAGATTTTTATGAATCATGGCTATCTAAGGTAGCAGAACCAAACTGGCAACAGCATGTTAAGGAAATTGAAAAGGAGGTGCCAAAAATGCCTCTTAATCAAAAGCTAAAAGGAAAGAACCCAAAAGCACTCGCTTTAATTTTATATGCTGGAAAGAGAAAACATTATGATGTAATTGCAGCAGGACTTCTCTCTACATTTGAATATGACAAAACCTATTTTGATAAAATCGTAGCCAGCGGTTTACCTCTTCTTGAAAAGCTTATCTCAGGACGAATTGCAGAGTTGATATCTCCAGCCTATGACGATCCTAACGATATGCGACCTGTTTTTAATTGGGGACAAGCTATTCGACAAAAGAAAGTCGTCTATATTGGACTCGATGCACTACAAGATATGACTATTGCCGGAACCGTCGGCAACACCATGTTTGCCGATCTAGTATCAGGTGCAGGTGAAATATATAAACACGGCACGGAACAGGGCTACCACGACAAGAATAGTTCTAACAGTGGTGGTGTAACGGTAAATATTCACGCAGATGAGTTAGAAGCGTTGATTGGGGATGAGTTTGTTCCTATGCTTAATAGGGCTGGTGGTGCGGGATATCAAATAACCGCATACACACAAACACTGTCAGATATAGCCGTTAAAATGGGTGACACAGCAAAAGCTGGGCAAGTAATAGGTAACTTTGGCACTAATATCTTTTTCCGTGTAAAAGAGCTGGCTACAGCTGAACTACTGACGTCACAATTAAAAATGGTCGATGTGTCCACTATAACCGAAGTCACCGGTTCTACTGACAATGTTGATCTTGATTCTGAAGTCGATTTCACCTCGAATGCTCAAGATCGTGTAACGGTTGCTGAAGCTCCATTACTGCATCCCTCAACTATCATGGCGCTACCAAAAGGACAGGCATTTATGCTCTCTGGCGGCGGTAAACTAACTAAAATACGGGTTCCATTAGCAGATAGTAGTAATGACACATACATGGAAACAGCGTTTTCACAAATGGCTAGAGACATGGAGGCTTCTTACAGCACGAGTGAATCATGGTGGGTGGAATAAATGGCAGAGTCAAACAGTAGGCCTCCGGCCAAACAGGGCTTAATCGGTAAATGGTTCTCACGTATTACTACGGTTTTTATCTGGCTCCTAATTTCGCTGGTGTTCTCAATCGGCTCCGAGTGGTTAGGCATGCACTTTTCATGGCCAGAAGAAGGGGTGAATCACAGTAGGCACATGCTGGAAACTGAAATCGAATACTTAAACAAAGATTTCAAAAAAAGCTTACTAGTCTCAACGCCAGTTGTTTTTGCAACCGAATTTGCCAGCGATAGTTATAAGTGGATGTTTGTTAAGACAGGAATAGAGTCATTCATCGTAAATAAAAGAAAAAATAGTAGGGTAAATTCGTCGTTAACAACGGTGGAGAAATACGTACTTTCTGCCATGTATGTCACCCAAGTATTTTCAGTGAGATTGGCAATAATGTTTCTCGCTTTACCGGCTTTTTTTATTTTCGCTGCAGTCGCATCGGTAGAAGGGTTGGTTCAACGTGATATACGGAAATGGGAAATGGGCCGAGAGCATTCAGGTTTATATCATTACGCTAAACGTAGTGTGCCTTTCTTTTTTGTCGCACCATGGGTTGTATACCTGTCTATTCCATTTTCAGTACACCCTAACGCAGTCATCCTACCATTTGCCGTAATCTTCGCTATAGGTGTGTTTATGACGACGTATTTATTTAAGAAGTACATCTAGGAAATAACCGCACAGGCACTTCCTCCGGTTATCCATTGATTAAGAGGAGGTGCATTATGCAAGATATCGCTCAACACTTACTATATTGAGCTGACAAATGAAAAGAACGATCAAAATAACAGCGCTAGCAATAGCCATGATGATGTCAACGCCAAGTATGGCCGATGGTGAACGTGAAAGCTTGGCTAAGGTGCTTCACGAACTTGATGGACTAGATGTTCTTGTGACACAAGCAGAAGGTCGAAGCAATACTTCTAGTCGTATTCAGTTTAAGTACAGATCACTACGCAGTGATCTGGCTAAATTACGATTCGGCATAAAAGAATATCTAGATGTTCCTACAATCGAACCTAGAAAGTACGCACCACTTTCCGGCGAGTTCATTCAATAGCTCATGGCTACTATCTCCCCAGAAAGCGCATTCCAAACTGCTGCAGGATTTTCAACCGACGAAATCAGCACTCTCATCGTAGGCATCATCGGGATGGTGATATTTCTGTGGCAAGCATGGATCGCTTTATCCAATTATCAGAGCTGGTCTGAAAACAAAAATGACACCTCTTTTTACACTGTGCTTTGGAGCATTATTCGCAGCATCTTCGTCACAGCCGTAATTTTATATTTAATTAATTAATCTGGAGTGGAAATGAAAACACTAACAAAAGCAGCAGCCATTTATCTTTTATGTTGTCAGAACGCCTACGCGCTTCTACCAAAAGCGCCACCAACATCAACTACTGCCGCAACCAACACTGACCTCCTAACTTATTTTAAGGCTCTCTTTAAGGATGGTTTGCAGTTTGGTGGTTTAGCTATAAGTGGTGCGGGTCTAGCTTGGATGTCGTGGAACCTAATCTCCGATCTAAATGCTGTAAGAACAGGTAGAAAAGAATGGGGTGAAGTCGGAATGGCAGCTGTTGCCGGTGTTGTTGTATTTGGGTACGTCAGCTACTTGCTTCTTCAGTCCTCTGGCGTTCTTTAATGTCACAAAGCAACAAACCAGTGGAAATGCTAGCAGACCGGCTTAACTCGGAGCCTCCTATTATTTTAGGGTTGACCAACTCTGAGGTAGGCATGGTTGTTAAGGTCTCGGCACTTGTGTTTATCCCAACTTGCACAATCATTGGCTTTTTGCTTGGTGCAACAACAATAGGAATTGCTGCTGCAGCAATTCTAGTGGTTGGCAGTATACCTGTCAGTGGAAAAATTCTACAGGCAGTTAAGCGTGGTCGCCCTGACTATTACTACCAACACAAGATTGCTCTTAGGGGTAAAACCAATACGGATGGCAATGATTATATTGTTTATACCGGTGGATGGGAATTAGGACGAACAGAAGATGACAGGTAGATATAGAGGTGACATAGATAACCTACGTGAGCATATATTAACGCTTCGAGCAATTGTTCTGATCCTCGTGGTAATTATTGCTGGCCTATGGTATTCGAATAACAGATTAAAGGATGTACAACGAGTCCATATTCCACCAGATCTATCTACTGGTGTAACTGTTAAGTTAAACGACGTACATAAGCCTACTGTATATGCTTTTGCTATAAACATCTTCCAGTACCTTAATACGTGGCTTAAAGATGGTGGAGAAGACTATGTTACGCGTACCTCTGAACTAGCTGCCTATATAACACCCTCATACATGGAGTGGTTAAAAAGTGACATTGACAAGCGACTTCGTAAAGGTGAATTACAAGGCCGTACTCGGGCAATAAAACTTATTAACGGTCAAATATTCGACAATAATCGTGTCGATAAAATCAGTGCCGGTAGGTTCGTTGTTTGGTTAGATTTTAACATTGAAGAGTCTCAATCGGGAATGATCGTAAAAACAACACGTATACGTTATGCAATTCGAGTTATTGCTGCTGATATCAGTGTTGAAGATAATCCTTGGGGATTACAGCTGGATGGCTATGAAGGTAATCCAAAAACAATTAGTGATGAGGCTTTACAATGAGAAAAACAGCCCTCATTACAGTTTCATTCCTAACTCTACTGGCAGCTAATCCTGTAATAGCTGATGAAAAGATTGTCTGGAATAAAACACCAATCAACATTACATTGATACCTAATCAAGAAAGAATAGTAACTTTTCCAACTAACAGGGTGAGAGCCAAAATTCCTGCAGATATTTCGGGCAAGCTTGCAACACTGTCGAATAACGGCATTTTGTACTGGGTCGCTAATGAAGAGTTCACTTCACAACAAATCCTAGTGCAAGACAAGAACACTCAAGAAATAATTGTTGTAAATCTATCATCAAATACGAAAACAGGATCAAATGAACCCTTGACGATACTAAAAGGCGAAGAAATTGCTCCAAGTAAGTCAAAAAAAGCTGGTGGTAATAACAATGATACAGACAAGCAATCTTTGCAGTATGGCTACGACGAGCTAACTCGTGTAGCTGTAAAGCATATCTATGCTCCGACACGCTTAATAAGCGTTCCAACGGATATGAGTCGTGTGCACGTTAAACCTGGCACTAGTGCCTATTTAATTCGACATCACAACATACAAGCTGAGCCAGTAATCTCATTTAACAATAACGGCCTTTTCGTTACAGCCGTGAACCTTAAGAATATAGAGCCTGAGAAAATCATACTAGATCCACGTGACATCCGTGGGAGTTGGTTAGCAGCCACATTCCAACATGCCGTTCTTGGTCCGTCGGGTGACATTACTGACACCACAACTGTCTACCTTATATCCACTAGACCTTTTTGGGAGTCTATGTAAATGGCTACCCCTAAAAATACTAATAAAGCGATCCCTTTAATAGTCGGAGGTGTCGTTTTTGTAGCTGCTGCGATGTTTGCAGGCAGCGATAATGATGATGAAACTGCGACTATGGGCAAACAGGTGCAAGCAACCGTGCCTGATGGCGACAGTACTGCAGATACTTTAAGGACACTAACAGCAACAGTAACAGAGCTAACTAGAAGAAATGAAGATCTAAGTAAAAACCAACTCAGCTTAGAAAAAAAACTAACAAAACAAAAACCGTCAAACACTATGGACGAAGCAAGTATCGCAGACAAACTAGAAAGCTTGGTTAACGGTAAGCTTGAAGCGATGAACTCACAGCCTGTGCAAGACGAGCCGGATGACTATAACTTTGATCTGGGCGGTGTGGTTACAAAAGAAGCTGTATGGGTTGAGCCAGTAGATGAAGCTATGCTAGCCGATGAAAACGGGTTCGCACCGACACAAAACTCCGCGCCATTAAGCTTTGACGCTTCAAACATCTTAGGTGATAGCGCGCAGGCATTAGATTCTCCAATTGGACAAACGCTAACAGGAGGTTTAAATCAAGGCGGCAATGAAGTTCCTGATGTACCTGTTTACACCATTCCAAAAAATTCCACCTTAATAGGCTCAACCACGATGAGCGCGTTAATTGGACGCATACCTAATCAAGGAAATGTTGAAGACCCTTATCCTGTCAAAATCATTGTAGGCAAAGACAATCTTACAGCTAATGGATTAGAGATTCCTGAAGTAAGCCATATGATCTTCACCGGGACAGCCGTTGGCGATTGGATGCTCTCCTGTGTAAGGGCCGACCTTACCTCTGTTACTTATGTCTTTGACGACGGCACGATTAGAACTCTGACTGCAGGCAGTGACAATGTGAACGGAAATCGTCTCGCGTGGATCTCTGATACAAGAGGCATTCCTTGCATTAGTGGCAAACGTATTAGTAATTCAACTTCCACTCTTATATCAAAAGTATTTGCTAAGGGTGTAGAAGCAGGTGCCGGAGCAATTGCTAAAGCCGAAGAAACGTTAGTCACAACACCACAGGGCGACACTACCTCTAACGTTACGGGGGACGTGTTGACCAACACTGGTTATAAATCGCTATCCGGTGGAGCTAAAGAAATTAGCGATTGGTTGAACAAACGAGAAGCACAAAACTTTGATGTTGTTTATGTAGATACAGGCATGAAAGTAAATATCAACATTGATGCAGAACTTCCTATTGATTACGCACCTAACGGCAGAAAACTACGACATGACAACACTACAGCAAATCGCTTCGCTAATATTCTTGACTAGTATTTCGACTGGTTGCACAACAACTTCCTCGAAAGAAGATCTCTTCCCACAAACAGGGCCAACCATGGAGGAGGTTTATAAAAGTAATATTAATGAGACTAGCACCTCAAGTGAGCGTACTTATAGTGACCGAAGAGAGCAACAAAGACCGTTAGCAGAAAGCGAAGAAAGCTTGGCTGGATATACACGTGAAGCTAACAATGAAATTCAATCAATTTTCCCAACACTACATAACCCAACATTGGTTATGTATGTTTTTCCGCATCTGTCTACCAAGTCAAGACTGCCAGTTCCAGGCTATTCAACTAGCTTTTCTATGTATGAACGAACTGAATATGCATTACCAGGAGAAAGATAATGTTAAATAATTGGCTTGGCATTAATAAAGACAAAAAAGGCCGTCCTGCTATCTCTATGAGCGATGTCACTAAGGATTATCACGACAAACCTTCATTCACAAATCTATTGCCATGGCGTGAATATGATAGTGATAACCGTATTTTTTTATTAGAAGACGGTAAAGGTGTAGGGGCATTATTTGAGTTAGAGCAAATCGGTGTTGAAGGTAAAGCTGAAGAATATATTCAAGAGATACAGTACAAATTACAGTCTGCCATTACTCAGGCAATACCGCACGACCATACTGCACCATGGATTATTCAGTTTTTTGTACAGGACGAATTAAGTGTAAGAAATCTTACAGACCAAATCAGAGAGTATTGTAATCCTAGAGCTAAAGGCACCGAATATACAGAAAGCTTCATCAAAACAATGGAGGAGCATTTACTGCAGGTTGGTCAACCCAACGGTATATTCGTCGATGACGTGGTAACAGGACAGCAATGGCAAGGAAATAATAGGCGAGTCAGAATGTGTCTCTATCGTTATTTTCCTCAATCACGAAAAGCCGCTTATGAAAAAGAGGTTCGCGATCTAATTAAGATCAGAAAAAACCTTATGACCCAACTTATTGGTCTTGGTGTTAAGCCGAAAATTGCTGGTGGCAAGGAACTCTACGAATGGATGATTAGATGGCTTAATCCTAATCCGGTAATGACAAAAGGAGATACAGAGGCACTATTAAAAGCTGCACCATATCCAGGCGATAAAGATTTAGCTTACGGGCATGATCTAGGGGAGCAAATGATGCTCTCACGTCCCGACTCTAATGCTGAAAAAGGTATCTGGTACTTTGATGGCCTACCGCACACAGCCGTTAGTGTACAGGCGTTGCGTCAAGTACCTAAGAACGGCGTTATCACAGCTGAGAAAACATCCGGTGATAATGTCTATGCAATGTTTGACCGTATGCCTGAAGGCACGATCATGTCCTTATCAATTGAAATTAGACCAAGGGATATCGTTGAAAATCACATTGGTAAAATTCTACGTTCATCCGTTGGAGATAATGCTGAAGCAGAATTAGCAAAAAAAGAGGCCAAGCAAGCTCTTACCGCAATGGCTCAAAATAACCCCTTATATCCTGTCTATATCAGCTTTTTAACAAAAGCAGAGAATGAAGAAAAGCTTGAAAATGCGGTATCAACTATCGAATCCTTATTAATAGCTAATCAACTCCAACCAATATCAGAAAACCAAGACTTACTTAAACAGGATATGTACATCCGCAGCATGCCGATGAAATTCGACTGCCTAATGATGTCAAAGAAACAACGTCGCTCAAGACTAGTGTTCTCAAGTCAAATAGCTTCTCTACTGCCGATCTATGGTCGTTCTAAAGGAACGGGTAATCCTGGGCTTATGTACTGGAATAGGGGCGGTGAACCTTTACTTATCGATCCTTTGAATAGCCAAGATAGATCAAAGAATGCACACGCTTTAATTATTGGTCCTACAGGAGCAGGTAAATCGGCATCCTGTGTTGATGCATTAATGAAAATCATGGCTGTACACAGACCACGTATTTTTATCATTGATGCAGGTAACTCGTTTGGTTTGCTGGGCAAGTACTTTGCAAGCAAGGGTCTTACAGTTAATCAAATGGAAATAAAAGCAAAAGGAAATCCTTCACTACCTCCATTTGCAAATGCAATGAAGATACTTGAACTTTCTGAGGAGGAGTTACGGTTATCTGAACTCGATGAGGATGCTGATAAACCTATTGATGATGACGATGAAACTCGTGATTTTCTTGGTGAAATGGAAATTGCTGCACGAGTAATGATCACCGGTGGCGAGAAAAAAGAAAATGACCTTTTACGACGCGCAGATAGGATGCTTATCAGACGAGCCATTTTTGCAGCTGCAAATACTGTAAAGAGTGAAAACCGTACACAAGTAATCACAATGGACGTAGTTAATGCTCTTAAGAACTTGAGCGACCTTGATGAAATAAGAAAAGCTAAAGCGACTGAAATGGCAGATTCAATGGAGCTTTACTGTGATGGGTTAGCTGCCGAATTATTCAACAGGGAAGGTGAGGATTGGGGTGATTATGATGTCACGATCTTCGATATGGGCATGTTGGCCAAGGAAGGTTACGACTACATGTTGACGGTGGCTTATATGGGGTTAATGAACCATATACACGGTTTAGTTGAAAGTGTTCAGTATGAAGGCAGACCAACATTAATGCTGACTGACGAAGGACACATAATTACAAAGAACCCAATCCTTGCTCCCTATGTGATTAAGATTGTAAAAATGTGGCGTAAATTAGGTGCGTGGTACTGGATTGCCACTCAATCACTTGGCGACTTTCCCGATGACAGTAAAAACATGCTCGGCATGTTGGAGTGGTGGATTTGTCTCATGATGGATCGCAGTGAAATTGAAGAGGTTTCTCGCTTTAAAAATCTAACCGAACCTCAAAAAAACAAACTTCTAGCCGCTAGAAAATCAGCAAGGAAATACACAGAAGGCGTCATTCTCACAGATAATTTCGATCCATTATTTAGAAATATCCCAATGGCCATTTCACTTGCACTAGCGATGACAGAGCAAGAAGAAAAAGCGGAAAGAAATGACATTATGAAAGAACATAACTGTTCAGAGTTAGAAGCTGCTGAGCATGTTGCTCAACGCATTAAAGATGCACGACGTAAGTTTAGTGAGGAAGAAGTCTATGTTTAAGATAACGTTACTTACAGGATTTCTTCTAGGTCTATCTTCGACCGTGATAGCTGGAAATCTATCTGTTGAAGTATTTCTTGGTGCTAATCAACGCCCTTTAAGCGTGAATGAAGCAGGGCGAGTTGGTGTTGTTACTATCTATGACTTGAGCGAACCGGAGCAAATTGAGGAACGAATAAGTCAATCTCTGTCGAATAATCCACAGCAAGCACAGAAGCAAGCACAGAAAATGCTTGAACAAAACGGACAAACGATTGTGCGTGAATTCTCGGCTGCATACCAAGGAGTATTAAAAGCAAGCGAATACAAACTTAAAAAACTTCCTGCAATTGTATTTAACCACGGCGAGTCAGTGGTTTATGGTGAACTAAACATTATTAAGGCCATCCATATTTACACTAATACGAAAGCTGGAGGTCATAGATGAAACGAATTTCAGTATCGATGTTCGCACTATACCTAAGCTGTATTAGTGGTAATGCAGTAGCAGAAATAAAAACAATTAATAGTGCCAGCATTGTTGCGTCGGCAGCGAGTGCTTCTTGCATTGATTTTCAGATAGTAGGCATGTGCTTCTGGCTCGAATGCGGAGGACATAGCTGCGTAGTGAAAG
>Ga0105053_10010154_pt1 | contig 11810 bp, 8 predicted proteins | sample BON01_FD_78093 | JGI IMG/M metagenome (GOLD analysis project Ga0105053, IMG submission 78093) | Freshwater microbial communities from Lake Bonney liftoff mats and glacier meltwater in Antarctica - BON-01 | ecosystem: Environmental > Aquatic > Freshwater > Ice > Glacier meltwater | place: Lake...
TAAGGAATGAACGCGTTAGGACACACTCCCTTTTTAGCCAATTTAAAATCGGAATATAGGGCAAAAAATTGTTTTTTTCTACGCCACCATAGCGGTTCTTTTCCAAAACTTCTAAATCACCTGTTTTTACTTTTGAAAACATTAACCAATCCGGGTTCCATTCGACACTGCACTATCCGGTTGAATTAAGGTAACCTCCTTATGCTCACCAAGCCCGCCCAATAACAAGCATTCACTCATCATATTGGCGATTTGCTTGGGCTGGAAATTTATAACAGCAATTAATTGTTGGTCCGCTATTTAAACAACTGGTTATTGAAACTACCGGCCAAGAGCCCCTCGCTTCATTTTATTGACAGTCCACACTACTTGTTTACCAAGTCCTTAACCAAAGGTATGTCCAATGTTTTCATCACCTCAACTGCCAAACCTGCTATGGTAAAGGCTCCCAATTGAGACAAATGCGTATTGTCCTCTTTACCAACTGGCCGTTGCGGGTATATTCCAGATTCAAAAAACAAAAACAATTTTTTCGATTGATCAGGCCCCACACCTTCTAACAACTTCTTCGTTTTGGCCTCCATGTCAATTAAATACACTCCTGTTTCTTACACAGCTTGCCTTACTGCTGTCAAATAATCCCCATGGGTATCATTTAAAGAGCCCATTTCATTAAAAATCCTGCGGATTATTGAAGTGCATAGGATTGGAATGCTACCTTTTTCCTGGGTTTCATCAATGAATCTATGGAGGTTCTTTTTATAGGTGTCAAAAGGAATGGTATACCTTGCCGAATCCGATTTCTAATCATTGTGCCCGAACTGTATTACCACATAATCTCCTATTTGCACTTGAGAAACTACCTTTTCCCAAGACCCTTGGTCAACAAATCTTTTTGAACTTCTACCATTTCTAGCCTGGTTGTCCACCACTATGGTATCGGTGAAAAAATGGTTCAAAACCTGTCCCCAACCATATTCAGGCAGGTTACGTTCGGGTTTGTTGGCCATGGTAGAATCCCCAATCTAAAGATATGTGTAAATCGAAAATGTTCAGTAGTAGATGCTAAACAGCATACTGCAAGAATAAGGACAAGTATTTTCATTGGTCCCAGAAACTCCAAATAGGCAATAGGCAGCCTATTAACTGGTGAAATTACTTTAAAATCAGCCAACCTTTGCTATTTTCGACCATCACTTTTATGGACTATGGTTCTATCCTTATAAAGTTAGGGTTTGGCTTCGGCTCCGCTCAGCCGCCGGTATGGTGTCGCACTAATTTGGGATGGGTTGGCTTCGGCTCCGCTCAGTCGCCGGTACCGGTATAGTGTGGTACTTTCACAAGGTGGTTAAATTAGGGGATTACAAATTACTTGTAAAACAGGTGAATATCAGTCAGGAATCCTCCAAATACAGATTGATTTCCAAGTCAATAGCCTCTTCCACTTTTACCAGACCTCCCAAACGGCTTGATGCATCCAGCCCCAATTCTTCCATCGATAGGTATAATGTACCCTGTAATCTATCATTCAATTGGTGAAAAGCAATCTTTTCCAAGACAAGGTCTTGACCTGCCATTTGTAAATAGATATCCCCATAAATCTTCCGGGATCCTCTGCGCAGCTTATTTACTGAAACCAGACAGATGGGATACTTTTCGGCTTTCAGGGTTTTCTTAAAATCACTATTCAGTAAAAAATTCCCGCAAGCAAATGCGCTAACTGGGATTTCAAGATCTAGCGAATTAACTTCCGTAGACATAGGATCAAAAAAAAGTGTATCGCGCTTCCCTTGGCTTTCATAGCTACATTCAAACCTTCCAATGGATGTTTTTCCTTTCACAATAATTTCTGTTTGATCGATAATCAAGGCATTTTTTTCGAAAGCCCCTATCAAGAAAAAACAAAAGCCAAGCAGAAGTGCAATTCGCATAGTACTAAAATCTATTTGTTAAAAACCAATAACTCCTTCAATCATTATTCCGTTAAACGAGCCTCCGTTAAGGATGTCAGTTGAAGCAAAATCCTGATAGTTTTGATTGACATATTCAAGTTTAGCCAGTATGTTTTTGGTAATAAACCAACCACCACCTACCTGTACACGGGAAATGCTGGGTTCAAGTCCATTAGGCATTTCACCTCCTACTTGATTGTAGCGACCTGCAAGGTAATACTTGTCCATAGAGCCAAAACGGTAAACAGCATCAATACCTAACTGATTCCATGTTCGGTCTACACTTTCATTCGCAGCTTTACCTTTGGATTGTTCCAGCGTACCAAAAAGCTCCAATCCATGATAAGCTACAAAAGGATTCAATACCATGGCGGTCACGTTGTCTCGCATTCCGGGATTAAACCGCCCCGAGGTAAACGAATTAGAAGTAGAAGCCATGGTGTTTGCCATTACCAAATAATAACGGGAACCAGACCTATCCCCAGCCCAAAGGGTGTTGTTGACCGAACCAGCAGTAGTGTAAATGGAGCCGGTCACCCTGAGTCGAAGCTCATTGTCCAATGTTTTGTCGTAACCAAGTTTACCAATAAAAGAAGGTTTCCTTTTGCTTGGGTTGGTTATTCCTCCCTGAATTTCTCCCCCGGTCATGGAGGCCACTCCGATAAAGCCATTGTTTTGATAAATTACCTCTGCACCAATTTCTGTGGCAAAAGCATCCATGATATAATTTCCAACAAATGGGTTATGAAATGCATTGCCATTGTCGGACCTTCTGAAATGAGAATCACCATAATTGACTTCCATATGTCCTACTTTTATGGTCACTTTTTCCATAATTTGGTCGAAAACCTGACTATTTAGAAAGGCGAGTTTATCGAACTGCAAGTACCCGCCTTTGACCCAGGTTTCAGGATGGTGTCTGGAAGAGAGATAGGTAATCAAATTAAGCCTAATTCCATCAGCCAATTCCACATCTATGTTTAGGTTAGCTGTAGCTAGGTTAAAACCCGAACCAATGTCCATCAATTGATTGGTATTGATTCCGTTATCATCTAAAATGGGATTCGCTGAATTCTCATGACTTATGGATTGAAATTGCTGTGCAAATGCCCCTCCTATTCGTACCCTAAGGCCATCAAAAGCTATGGTATCAGCCTTACCTGTTTCAAATACATTGATTCCTCTCTGGTCATAAGCTCTCCAAAACTGCAAGTCCCTTTGTTGGGCAAAACTGCTAATGGACAGTAAAATAGTTCCTGCCAGAAATAAAATATTCTTTTTCATAATAGCAAAAATTAATGTGTTAATTAATTGGATTTAGTTTCATTTTTATACTGATAGTCATTTGATCACCCGTTTTGATGGTGCCAAATACTGCTGTTGGAGGATCCACCTTAAAATCGGTTAATTTAACTTCAGCGGAACCTGAAAGAGAAATGCTTTCTCCCTCTGGTACAATTTGGAGTAGAAAAGAGACTGTTTGGGTTTCACCGGCTATTTGAAGCCTGCCGGAAACTTTCCAATCATTACCCCCATCCTGATGGGCTTCTAGCATTTTAAATGTTATTTCGGAATGGTCTTCTTCCTTCAAAGCATTGTAGGCATTTTTGTCCATTTGCCCCTTTCCACTTTTGAGCGTCTTTACCTGCATGGTAATCTTGACGGACTGAATAGCCGTCACCTTCCCAGCTGAAAGCCTAAGTGAAGCGGTTCCATACGCTTCTTTGGAAACCATGTCCCAATCGTGTAGGGTAGAAGTACCTGAAACTTTCATTTCAGGATCGGATGCAACTTTATAAGTCTGCTGTGAAAACACCTGCGTCCCATAAGTGCTGAAAAGTACCGATAGGAAAAACACGGTCAATTTTACATGTTTATGCATAACGGATTGGTTTAGCTTGATTCGATGGAATTTTGCCCAAACATTGCTATTTGATTGTTTTGATATTTCAAAGGTATAATAGAACAGTAAAGGAATCCATGACTAAAATCATCTTTTTCCATGATATAGTTTGTCAAGGGAATTGAGAATAATTGGTTGCCTTTGGGCACAGCGCATCTCAAAAATGGCATTTGCGCTTGTTTTGGCATAAATATGGGGAATTCCGTGATCATCCCGGATGATGGTCGCCTGCTCCGCCCGTTCTTACCAGCTGCTGACCTTATTGTTTACTGGGGTCTCACATGCCCAAAAGGAAGGTAGTAAAAGACGTTTTCAAAAAAGCAGGGTAAATATCCCGATTTATAAAAAGGATCACCCTTACCCTAACTGACCGGGGCAAGGGTAGTTCCCTCATAGGATATCCCAAAGGAATCATGCCCTCTGCCTAGCTAAAAAATCAATGCGCTACTGGAATGGCTATTCCGTATTTAGGGCTTAAATAGCTCAATACACACTTTTTCTATTGACAGATTTTGGATCCGTAACAACTTCCCCACTGTTCAATTTTCCCTCAATAGCATTCAATCTAAAAGGCTTACTTGCATCATAAAACTTACTTGAAATATCCATATCAGAGATGAGGATGCCGGCTTCATTTGCAGGAAGTTTGTTTTGAATTAATCCATCGGGTGTAATAAAATGATTAGGCCAACTTTCGGATGCGGAGGAATTGGTTAATGACATGTAAAAATAGTTTGAGGCAGCCATTGCCTGCGAAGTAACAGGCATTATAATGGGATGGATACTCCCTTTTTTCTGCCGGGCATTATAAAAGGATTGGAAAACAATATCTGTATCCAAATTCCTATATTCCCTGTAAAGTTCGGGAAACCTGATATCGTAGCAAATCAGCAACCCGCAGTTAACACCATTTAAATTAAACGTGACGAAATGATCTCCTGGAGAAAAATAGTTAAGATCCCCACCTGTACAGAAACGTTTATCGTACCTGTCTACAATTTCACCATCTGAATTTATGACATATAGGCTGTTGTGAGGTTTGTTACCTTCACTTAACTGGTGCATTGATCCTAAAACTACCCAAATATTTAATTCCTTGGCCAATTCCCTAATTGAGTCGGTCGCATTAAATAATCCGTCCCAGTCAAAATTGTCAATTGATTGCATGTCCACACCGGGATATCCTGACAATGCACATTCCGGGAAATGCACGATATCTGCCTTTTTAAGTTTTGCTTCAATCATCTGATTTTTAATCCATGTATAATTCTCCTTTATATCCGAAGAAATTGGAAACTGGCAGGATGCCACCCGGATTTTTCCACTTTCAGGATTGTTAGCCATGCCCTTTTTCCCTACTTGCGCGATGTATTCATTCTGCAACTTGGCTTGCATAGCCCATGAAAGGTTAGATACCATCAGAGGAATCATCAAAAAAACAAAGCTACAGATCACCCAAAATATTGGCTTATGAAATTTCCTCTTCATGGTTTTAAAACGTTTGAAAATAATAAATAAAATTGAAAGTTTAAGATACGTAAAGTAAAGCCTTCTACTACTGTAATTTTTGTTTTTTCACTTCTGTCTGAGCATTAATTCTTGTCTCCTCCAATTTTTTTCTCATGTCCTCTAAAACTTCGGAGTATTTGCTTTCTCCTACTAAGTTTTCGAATTCTTCCGGATCATTTACATGATCGTAAAGTTCTTCATTGTTCCCCAAAGAGCACTCTCCCCACCGGGTATACCTCCACCTTTCCGTCCGCAAACTGGCCCCATCATTGTAGATAGTATAAGCATGCCTTTCTCCAAGAGAGGTACTATTTCCTTTAATTTGAGGCACCAAACTCTTGCCTTGTAGGATTGAGGGTTTCTCATTAGAAAACCCAGCAAGATCTACTAAAGTAGGGTAAATATCCAGCAGCTCGGTTATACTTCCAGAACTGCTCCCATAAGCCTCGTCATATCCCTTACCTGGAACAGAAAAGATAACAGGAACCCTAATGCTTCCCTCCCATAGACTCGATTTTGACCAACAATCATGTTCTCCCAAGTTATAGCCATGGTCGGACATGAAAATAACAATCGTTTCTTTTCTCAAGTCCAGCCTATCAAGGGCATCCAATAACCTTCCAACCTGTTCGTCCATGAAATGGACACTGGCCATATAGGCACTTATTGTCTTTTGTTGTTGTAGCTTATCCATTCCCCAAATCTTATCATTTTGCCTTTTCAAAGCCTGCAGGGGAACATTGTCTCCAATATTCACAACTGGCAAAACCACCTCATTGACAGGATAGGGAATAAAACTACTTTCGGGAGCAATGAGCGGAACATGAGGCCTAACAAATCCAACGGCAAGGAAAAAAGGAGCATCCTTTTTAACCCTTTGTTTGTTGGTGCCTCCTTGAGGAACTTTTCCTGCTCTGCTTTCCAAAACAGCAATGGCTTGACTGGCAGCTAGATAATCCGTCTGCGTTCCTTCCAAGCTATCGGGAATGACCATTTGTGCAAAATTAGAACCGTAATGGTGGTTTTTGGGAGAAAGCAGCTCCAATTTGCCCTGGCTCAAGGTTTCAGGCCCAAGCACATTGTAAGCATAATCCCAGGAATCCGGATCATCTCCACCTACTGCACCTCTTTCTATTCCACCTGGAACACCCATGTGAAAAATCTTTGAAATTCTGGCGGTATAATAACCTCGTTCTCTAAAAAACCCAGCCATAGACGGATGATCGGCTAAGGCCGGCGTTTCCTTTCTATAACTACCCAGTTGATCATTGTTTCCCAATACCCCATTTGTTTCCGGATACAAACCGCTCATCAGAGAAGCCCTTGATGGGCCACACAGTGGAAACTGGCTGTAAGTCCTAGAAAATCTTACCCCTTCTGCAGCAAGTCGGTCAAGGTGAGGGGTGTGGTTATCAGTATCCATATAAGGCCCAATATTGGTATTCAAGTCATCCGAAATGATCACCAGAATATTGGGCTGCTGTGCCTTTACCATGGGTCCAATATTAAATAAGAGAACAAAGATAAAAATTCGGGAGATCAGATGTAAAAAACCTCTTTGAATGCCAATTGAATTACTAATGCTCATTTTCATTTATTTGGGTTTAAAAATATTAATATGAATCAGATCTTTAAAAGAACTTAATCAAGCCTCCAAACTTTAAAATTCCCATACCTGGCATTGCGGGTATACATGTGCCGTAAACCAATCCTCCCCGATTCATGTAAGGGATATAGGGAAGTATCCCACCTGCTGACTAAATAATCAGAAGTATCCCTTTTGTTCTGAATATGCATTTCGATATTTTCATTGTACCTAAAAACCTGGATATGATAGGTTACATCAGTTTTAAAAAGTCCCGTTTTAAAATAGTCATTTGGTACATCTGTTCCTTCCAAACCTTCTTTGTTTGGATTGTACCTGCGTAATCGAATATAATCGTTATCTCCTGAATACTCATTGGCTGAAAAAGCAGCATAACTAATGTGGTAAGTATTCATATTATTAAAATAGGTCCGCATAGATGGCACTGTGCGTTTATCATTCCAAAGTGAAATATCCTTCGGGAATTCAGCCCCGCCTTTACCTTCAGCATGAAAATAAAGGATGTTAACACACCTGGTAGTGGTATCTGTTCGCGTATAATCGTATTCAATGCAGATATTTCCTTCAAAGGTTTCTTTTGTCCATAGCACAGTATGGCTGGAATCATTTCCATGTTCAGGGCCTGCAATAAGCTCCATTCCCTCTTCGGTGTTTATCACTTTAGATTGTTGACCATCCAACATCCATTTCTGTTGCCAATTTTCTGTGCCGATATCCTCGAATAAAAGAGTGGATTTTGTCCACGGTGCTTTTTGAGTATTCTTATTATGGCATCCTATTATCAAAAGGATTAAACAAGAAATGATTGCATAGGAAATCGAATTATTCATTTTTTACTGATTCTATGAGCGGTTATTGATTTTCAGTATTTCTTTTTTGATAAACAGAACTTAATCGGTTGAAAGTGTGGAAAACACAAGACTGTCACATGGGAACATTGAATTATTTAGGCAAGGTTTATACCCACTGGATTACCACAGCTGCTTGACACATCAATTAATTAAAAAAAACTGCTTTTTAATACCTTTTATTTATCGTTAAGGATTCTCTGATTTATATCCCGGGCCTTTAACTACCTGACCAGGTAATGCCCCCGTATGTTCGCCATTGTTGAGCACTTGCGTTCCATTGACAAAAACGTGAACCATCCCCGTTGAATACTGCATGGGTTTATCGTAGGTCGCATGGTCTTGAATTTCATTCGGATCAAATATTGCCAGATCAGCATAGAAGCCTTCCTTTATTGCTCCACGCTTTTTAATTTTCAAATTCGTGGCGGGTAAGGTTGTGAGTTTGTACACCGCTTCCTCTAGGGAAATCACTTTTTCATCACGGACATATTTGCCCAGAAGTCGCGCAAAATTCCCATAGGCCCGAGGATGGCTACTGGATTTTAGAAAAACCCCTTCAGGAGCGTAAGATGCTGCATCAGAGCCAAAACTCATATAGGGGAGTGCAATTTGCTTTTTTACATTTTCCTCGGACATCATAAAATATACCGTTCCTACCCTACTCCCATCTTGAATGACCAAGTCCATTGCGGTTTCCACGGGGGACGTATTGCGCATTTCAGCCACTTCCGCCAATGACTTTCCCGTCAAATACTTTAAGCTATCGTTCTTAAAGCCTATCAACAAGACATCTTCATAAGAGTCAACCCCCATCAGCAAACTTTCCCATTCATTGGTAGGGGTGACCATTTCTTTTCTTAGTTGCTCTCTAATTTCTGGATCCTTTAAGCGGTCTGCCCATTTTTCATACCCACCTTCTTGAACCCATGGTGGCATGGAAGCATTAAGGCCCGTAGCCCCAGCGGTGTAGGTATACATGTCTGTTGTGATAGAAAGTCCTGCCGCTCTTGCTGAATCAATCTTGGAGACCACCGCATCGAATTTGTTCCAATTGTTATTACCCGCCATTTTTAAGTGATAGACCTCCGCCCTAATTTTGGCTTCATCGGCAATTCGAATCAACTCGTCCAGACTTTCCAAGAGTTGGTTGCCTTCACTACGGATATGTGAAATGTACATCCCATCGTATTGGGAAGCTACCTTACAGAGCGCAATTAATTCTTCGGTACTGGAATAAAAGGCTGGAGCATAGATGAGTGATGAACCAATACCCAAAGCGCCTTCTTCCATCGCCTGTTTAACCATGGCCTTCATAGCGTCTAGTTCCTCAAGGGTTGCTGCTCGATTTTCGAAACCTACAGTATGTATTCTTAGTGTCGTTGCGCCTATAAACGATGCCACATTTGGTGAGATACCTTTTTCAACGATAAAGTCGAGGTATTCACTAAGAGAAGTCCAGCTAATAGGGTATTTAATATCGCCCTGCATTTTCTGTTCCTTCTTTTTCATTTCTTCGCTCAAAGGCCCCATGGAACTGCCTTCTCCAAACACCTCCAGCGTCACTCCTTGCCTGATGTCACTTTGCGATTTTCCGTCTTCAATCAAGGCATCTACAGCCCAACTTAGCATGTTAATAAATCCAGGAGCAACAACTAAGCCTGTAGCATCAATTTCTAATTCACCTTTTGCTCCAGGAAAATTTCCGATTCTCGAAATAGTGTCGCCATTAATGCCAATATCACCTGTATAGGATGCCTCGCCTGAGCCATCAACAATTTGACCATTTCTGATCAGTACATTGAAGGATTCGGTAGAGGTACATCCGTATAAAATGACGGCACTTAATAAAATTTGAAGAAGTGGTCTCATATTTTTCAGTTTAAATACCTGGTAGATTGGGCTAATTTCTACCACTAAATATAAGAAAATTATTCAGTGTTAACTTCACCCAACTTGTTGTAGTTTACCTTAAAGCAGGTATAAAAGCTGACCATTAAATTTTCCTTCTAGTAAACTTGAATCCTGACGCCTTATCTACTGCCAGGATGATAGGTTTCTTCAGCCCTTTTTTCCACCTCTTCCCGGTAATAGGCAACCTCTTTGAAGGTACCATTGGCATACATTTCTACCTGATCGTCAAAATGAGGAGATTGCGGATTTCCGCTTTGACCTCCAGCCAATAAACTTTTTGCCCTTACCTTATCTCCAAATTCAACAGCTGCTACAAAGCTGTTGCCAGAAGATCCATAAAGCTTTTTGGTGTTTTCCTTTGCTGAGGCACCAAAAGAAGCCAGTGCTCCCCAACGGCCAGAGGCCAATCCTACAGGAAGGCTCGCTTCGTTATCGTCATAAGGCAAATCAATGGCCCCACTCAAGCGCTGAAAACGGTTAACTTCGCCCCAAGGAATGTTCCAGGTTCCAAAATCTTCTTCAATCTGAGCAATGGCGGCTTCCATAGCGGCTACGACTTCGCTAGCTTCAAATTCTAGTGCTTTACCATTCACCTGATTAAAGGGAATCAAAGCATCTGGGCTCCCTATGCTTCGGTTAAAGGACATGCCAAAAAAATGAGCCAAGGTCATGGCCACAGATTCCTCTCCGGTCTGGTAGTCCCAATCCCGAAAAACGGCAATGGCCGCAGTTAAATTTTCATTTGGATCTTCCTCCTTTTCATAGGCCTTCAAAAGTATAGGTATCAATTTTTCGAAAGCAGGCAAATAAGGGTCGTATCCCAGGCTTATCAAGTTCTCCAAGGTTAAATCCTTAACCTCCGAAAGCAATTCCACAGCGTGAATTCCGCGAAAATTTTCGGCATCTGGTGCCATGTAGTAGGGATAATCTACTTTTTTGGGACTATAAGGACCTGCTGCAGTAAAGGGCGTTGAATTGCAATTTTGGATCCAGCCAGACTCAGGGTTCAGGACAACAATACTTTCGTCCACTTCATGCAAACCTTGCCAGTCGGTAGCAGGATCGCTGCCGTCTACAGGCCTGGAAAAATCAAAGGAAGGATCTCTTTTGGGGATGAAATTTCCGTGGAAATAGGCAATATTTCCGGAAGCATCTGCAAAAACAGTATTGTTGGATGAATTGGTCCGGATATCCATCATTTTCCTGAAAGCAGTATAATCGCTTAATTTGGTTCGGGTAAAACTTTGAATCAAGGCATTTACAGGATCCCAATTGATTTTAGTAGCTACCCACTTGTTCTCCAATTGATGGGTTACCGGTCCATGATGGGTTCTGTACATGGTAAATGTTTTTTCTTGTACACCTTCTGGACTGGTGAATTTTAAGGTAAGCGGAATTTCTTCTACATCCCTCCATTCGTTACCATAGGCATATTCAAAGCCATTTCCCGCATCACGCACCTCTTCCATGAACTCATCCATAAAATCCAAATGGGTGGAAGTATGCATCCAGCCTGTCTTTTCATTGAAGCCCTGATAGACAAAAAACTGACCCCAGGTAACGGCACCATAAGCATTCAGCCCTTCTTCGCTGACCACATGAATTTCAGGTCGAAAATAGAAAGAGGTATGGGGATTGATCAGCAGAAGTGCATTTCCCGAAGCACTCAATTCCGGGGCAATGGCTATTCCATTCGATCCTTTAGGTTCATCGTAGGAATCGGGATGAACTAATCCATCCCTAAATTCCGAATAGGCAAGTTCTTTTTGTTCCTCGTAAAAGCCCCGAATCCGTTCCTTAGAAATTCTCTCAATATCTCCCCCTATGGATCCCTCACTAAAATACATGGGAAACCAAGGCTCGTAATGTGTCAACACTTTCGGCTCTACCTCTGGGTGGCTGTGCAAATAATAGTTAATGCCATCTGCAAATCCTTCACATAGCAACTGCAACCATCGCGGAGCACCCTCATATGCTGCCTTTGCTTCTACTTCGGTCATGTACAAGTTCGCTCTGAGATCGCTGTAAAGGGCCTCTTCCCCATCCAATTCGGCAAGCCGCCCTGTCGCCCAAATATA
>Ga0105053_10010155_pt1 | contig 11809 bp, 9 predicted proteins | sample BON01_FD_78093 | JGI IMG/M metagenome (GOLD analysis project Ga0105053, IMG submission 78093) | Freshwater microbial communities from Lake Bonney liftoff mats and glacier meltwater in Antarctica - BON-01 | ecosystem: Environmental > Aquatic > Freshwater > Ice > Glacier meltwater | place: Lake...
AGTCGTTCGAAGGAATGTGGCCGAAGAGCGTACTTAGGAATGTCGGCGGGCATCCTCTGGGATACCGCAGGGGGTACTAACTACTGCAGGCAAATACGGTAGTAGGTACATCTATCTTGGACACACGCACACTAACACTAACACTAACAGTTAGACTAACATTAACTACTAACTAAGTAAGCACAGGACTGCTCTATAATACAAACGTTATTGTACGTACGCACACCTCATCAATCAATCAATACGTATTACCTTACTTATTCAGCTTACTTTATTACTTACTACTTACTCTCTCTCTCTCTCTCTCTCTCTCTCTCTCTCTGAGTTAGTCTCTCCTCCACCGCGCGGCGCGCGGCGCGCTTGTCGCAGCTGCCCAGCCAGCTAGCCTAGCGGCTAGCGGCGCCCAGCTAGCAGCTAGGCGGGGCCCCTAGCCCTAGCGCAGCGCCAACGCCAGCTAGCGTCCACTCGTACAGGCAGTGTAGTAGGGTTAACCGCGCACACCGCCTCCCCCCCCTGCGCGCCCCTCCCTCCCAACTCAGGCGAAGGAGTCGAGCCAGCGCTTCTCGCGGCGCGCCACCTCGGCTGCCTCGGCGTCGCCGCACGCCTCGGCAACTTGCGCAAGCAGCGCGTATCCGCTGGTGGTGCGACAGCAGAGCACGACGGCCCGCCGCGCGTCGTCGAACGCGAGGTCGGGAGCTCCCACCGCGAGGTGCAGTCTGGCTCTGCGCAGGAGAAGATCGTGCAGCCACGCCGCCTTGGGCGGGGGCGCCGCCCCACGCCGCCGACGGCGCATGCCCGTCCCCACGCCCAGCCGCATCCCTTCCCACGCCCGCTCGCCGTCTGCGTCGGAGCTGAGAGTGCCGTGGAAGAAGCGCCCGTCCTCGCTCATCGTGAGGGCGAACGTCCCCGCCCCACCGCCGCCCTCCCACTCCCCGCTGAGCGCGCGCGCTGGACCGTCGGGTTCGCAGCCCACGAGGGTGAGATGCTTGCCCACGGTGCCGAACTCGAAGTTGGCCGTCGACTCGCTCAGCTCGAGCGGCGAGCCAAAGATCGACTCCTCCCACTTGGTACCTTCCCAAGACAGAGCCTCAGGCTCGAGCGGCGTCTGCCAAGGATCGAGAAGCGCCGCTGGAACCGCCGCAAGCGCGGCGGTAGCCGCTTCGATGGCGTCAGCTTGGGAGCCGCCCGCAAACACCCGGTCCGCCTCCAGCCCAAGGTGGAAAACCGTGCGCATAGCCGGCAGCACCGTTGCACCCGTGGCTGTGATGGCCTGCTCCGCCGCATCAGCTGCGCCGTCTGCAGTCGCGGCCTGAGCCACGTAGCTCGGAATATGGACGCTCAGCCGAATGATTACCCCGTCAGGGCACTCACCGCAGCAGTTGCTCAGCTTGACGTCGATTGCGTCGCGATCGCAGCCAGCGGCGAGCACGCAGGTGGCGGCGTAGAGCGTCACCCCGCCGTGCGTCGCGCAGGACCCACCCTGGCAGACGGTCACAGTGTCTGCAGCCATCGTGACCAGGGCGGTGCGTGGGTGCCATGCACTCAGCGCGGTTGCCAGGCACACCGAAGAAACGCGCATGCCGCCTTAAAAAATGATGGCGGGAAGTTCCAAGAATTCACATGGAACGATTCACAGAAGGTTTTCATAATTGAGCTATTTCTGGTTTGACCATTCAAAAAGCACTACGATTTTTTTCGGCGATCCATGACGGGCCGACGCCTGAAATGCTTCGAGGTCTGCGCCTTGGAGCCGTGCACTCCTCGCTCGCTCATCCCGGCCCCCGACCTCACGCCGCACGCCGAGGCCGTAGGTCGCCACACACCGCTCAGCCCAATGCCGCTTCCCAAAGGTTGCTTCTCCACAGTCGTGCTCGAGCACAAGCGGCCTCCAGAGACGAAGCCGCCCGACGCCTCGCTAAACATCGACGCACCGGCCTTCGAGCCGTCGCGCTCGCGGCCGGCGTCGCCCAAGCTCAACGTTGCGGCACCGGAGTTCAAACCCTCTCGATCAGACTCTCCTGCCGTCGGCGCACCATCGTCGCAGAGGCTCTTCGAGGCGCCCCGTCAAGCTCGATCGCAGCCGATGATGGTGCCGCCGCCGCCACCGCCGCCACCGCCGCCCATTGACGGCCATCTCAAGCAGCAGCTCCAGCGGCTCGTCGCCGGCAAGACGGCGTCGGACCAGCGGGTTCACAGCCTACTGAAGGAGATTGAGCTTTCGCGGTCTCGCGAGACGGCTCTCGGCACGAAGCAGAAAGCGGCGAATGAGGAGATTGAGGCGGCGACGCGGGAGCTCCACTGCATCAAGGCGTGCATGGGTCTCGTCAAGCAGCAGCTCGAGACGACGCAGCGCGCACACGCCGTCGAGCTCAAGGCTGTGCGCCGCGCAAACATGGAGGAGACGGTGGCCCTTCGCGACGCCAACGACGAGCTGCTCGCCCAGAGAGAGCAGTTGGCGCATCAGCTGCATCTTATGCGCCGTGAGCTCGCCACGGCCCACGACTTGATTAGGGGGCCGCCCCAGCCGTTGGAGGCGCTTATCGCGCAGCATGCACTGCCGGTCCCTGCACCTCCTGCCATGGCGCACGTGGTGAAGCAGCATGCGATGCCCGGGTTCCTCGCGCTCCCAACCGCGACCATCGCGGGCGTGCCTCCGGCCGGCCTCTCGGTTGTTCCGCAGCCGCGCCGCGCGGCGTCCGTTCAGAACGGAGCGCCGATTGCGAAGAAGGTTCCGCAAAAGCACAGGGGCGGCGGCGCCAAGCCGCCCGACCTCCGGGAGACGCTCAAGCAGTTCCGCAACGGACAGCAGGCCGGTGCGCCCCACCAGCGCGCTTGAGAGAGGGCGGATAGCGCGAGATGTGAGGTGCTGCGCGGGGAATATCGTCGGGGACGCACAAAGGAGCGTCACAGGTTGGTGTCACGTTTACGGTGTACCTTGCACCGCCTCACGCACGCGCACCAGCGGTGCGATCTTACCTCCGGGCGCTGGGTGGTTTAGCGGTGTTATGGCACCCTATGTGTGGCGTGGCAGGTGGGTATGGTGAGTGTAAAGGGATTTGGGCGGAGGGAGGGTGGGTGATCGAGGGTTGAGTTCGTGTGCTCGTGTGTCATGTGTGGCGTGTTGTTGCGTTGCGTGCGTGTGTGTGTTCGAGGTCGAGGTGTGTGTGTGTGTGATTGTGTGTGATTGTGTGGGTTTAGGTTTATAGGTGTATTTGTATTGATGTTCATTTGATGCTATTGATGTATTTGTATGAGGCATGACATGAGGGCAGATTTGTGTGCGTGTAAATGTATGTGCATGTGTTGTGTATATGTGTATATGTTGATGATGATGATGATGATGATGATGATAAGTTTACCCCTACTACCTACTACGAAACACACTTAACACCCCCTCCCCACCACAGCAGCAGCCGGCCCGCAGCGGCTCACACCGAAACGGAGACACCCCTGCTGCACCAAAGAAAGGGGTAGGGTCCGTAGACGGACCGCCCAAACCGATTTGGCCCATAGTTGGGCCACCCAAGCTCAAGCTCGCCCCCGAAGGAGGGTTTATGAATTATTAAACGGTTTACGTTGATTTTATTTTTGTGTGGGTAAACGGTTTTTTAAGTTGTGTTTGTGCATAATAATGAATATATTACCAATACCAATACCAATATAAATTACAAATTAAATTATTTATAAATTACCTATACCTATTAGGCTAAACCTATATATTTATATTTTCTCTCACGTGACAAATCACAAATCACAAATCATAAAAACATCTCTACTATCTACTATACTTCTGCTAGTGCTAGTGCTAGCTGCAGATGCATCTACATCTATGTCATATCCAAAAGATCACCAGCGTGAGTGTATGTCCTCAGGGATCTACATATATCGAGATCCAACCTCTTCTCGGCCTCCTTAATGCCGCACACCCTGCCTAAAAACTCCCTCTCCTCCTCCTCCATCAACGGGCCGCCGTGCCCCAGCGAGCAACCCTGCCTGCTCACGGGCACCCGCACCGCCCACCCCGCAAAGCGCAAGCCGCCCACCGCCTGCAGCCGCGCCACAGACTAGACGCTTACAGGACGGTGCCCGCGGCGCTCGCAATGCGCGGCCACAGGTCGGCGCACTCCTTGGCAACCGGTCCCGAGATGGCCGAGCCCTTGAGATCACCCTTGACGTTCACAATTACGCCCGCGTTATCCTCAAAGTAGATGAAGCCGCCGCCGTCCACCCGCCTCCACGTGCGACGCTGACGCACCACGACCGCCGGCATAACTGCGAGGGAACGCGGGGCGGGGAGCGCTCAGCGGGCAAGCGGCGTCGGCGCCCACAGGCAGTGGAGGCAACAGTCGGGGTATCGGCCTTGGCGGCCGCCGAGCCCACCGCCGCCGCAGCTGTGCAGGGGCGTGACGCACCCTTCTTACGAAGCTCGGGCTTGCCTTTCTTGACAGTGGCCATCACCATGTTGCCGCAGGTAGCGCCGGGCATCTTGTTAAGACGACCCTTGATTCCCTTGACCGAGATGATGTACAAGTTTTTCGCGCCGGTGTTGTCAGCGCAGTTCATCACCGAGCCCGTGCACAGACCCAGGGTCGTGCGGAACTTGTTGCCCATGGAACCAGCACGGCCTACGCAGGGGAAACCAGAGCCCGCTCAGCGTCTGGCGCCGACGCAGTTCCCCAGCGTCCTAGGCAGGCGGGCTGGCACGCACCGCGCTTCGACATGGCTGCTGCTTACGAAGGTGCGAGAGCCTGCGGAGGGGGGGAGTGGACGCGGTCAGCCTGCGTCCTGCCGCGGCCTGCAGCTCTGCGTTGCGAAAAACGATGGCGCGCTGACCTCGTGCGAGCCTTTTTCCCCAAACGGTATTCGATTCTATTTACGAAATTCACACTGTTCTATTTTGGGAGCATTTCAGAAAGAGGAAGTTGTTTTGCATCTAAGATGAGCGTTGGCGCCGTCGGCGAGCCCACACGCGCACCCTGGACGGGCAGCGCGGACAGCTTGGAGCTGCCAGTGGGCGTGGTGGAAGCCATCGACGGCGCGCCGTTCACACGCGCACCCTGGACGGGCAGCCAGGACAGCTTGGAGCTGCCGGTGGGCGTGTTGGAAGCCATCGACGGCGCGCCGTTCACACGCGCTCCCTGGACGGGCAGTGAGGACGGCTCGGAGTGCGGCGGGCTGAGCGAGCCGGTGGTCGACGCCATCGACGGCGCGCCGTTCACACGCGCACCCTGGACGGGCAGCCAGGACAGCTTGGAGCTTCCGGTGGGCGTGTTGGAAGCCATCGACGGCGCGCCGTTCACACGTGCACCCTGGACGGGCAGCGAGGACGGCTCGGAGTGCGGCGGGCCGAGCGTGCCGGTGGTCGACGCCATCGACGGGGCGCCGTTCACACGCGCACCCTGGACGGGCAGCCAGGACGAGCTGCCGGTGGAGGCCATCGACGGCGCGCCGTTCACACGCGCACCTTGGACGGGCAGCGAGGACGGCTCGGAGTGCGGTGGGCCGAGCGTGCCAGTGGTCGACGCCATCGACGTCGCGCCGTTCACACGCGCACCCTGGACGGGCAGCCAGGACAGCCTGGAGCTGCCGGCGGGCGTGTTGGACGGCGCGCCGTTCACACGCGCACCCTGGACGGGCAGCGAGGACGGCTCCGTGTCGTGCGACGAGACGAACGAGCTACCGGTGGGCGTGGTTGAAGCCATCGACGTGATGCTGGACTCGCTCGACGAACGGTACGATCTTGGCGAGCTCCTCGGCGCGGGCCGCTTCTCCAAGGTCTTTTCCGCCACTCGGAAAGGGTCGGACTCCCACGGCTGCGTGTTCGCCCTCAAGGCGATGGAGCTCGACCTGCTGAGCGAGGACGAGGAGGCGCTCGAGATGCTCGAGGCCGAGTGCTCCGCACTGCGGCTCGCCTCGGAGCACGAGCGGCTCCGTGACTGCGTCGTGCGGCTCCACGAGGTGCCTCCGCATTCCACCTCGGGCCCCGACCCAGAGCGGCAGTGCACACACACCCAACGCGCCTCCCCGCCCCCTGCAGGTCATCTGCACGCCGCACTGCGTCTACCTCGCCCTCGACCGGGTGAGCGGGTTTGAGCTCTTCAGCCTGGTGGAGAAGTACGGCGCACTGCCGGAGCCCTTCGTGCGCGTGGTGGTGGCGCAGCTGCTCGAGGCTCTCGACGCGTTGCACTCGATCGGCATCGTGCATCGCGACATCAAGCCGGAGAACCTCATCGTCTCCCACTTCTGGCGTGCCGGGGAGGACGTGCCTTCCAGCCCGCCGCAGCTCACGCTCATCGACTTTGGCTACGCCTGCACGTTGCGCTCGGGCGAGCTCTGCGAAGGCCTCGCTGGCTCGCCCGAGTACGCGGCGCCGGAGGTGCTCTCGTGGATCGACCCGTCGGTGCGTGGCGAGGCCTACGGCGGCGCCGCCGACCTCTGGTCCGCGGGCGTTACGGTGCACGTGCTCTTACGCGCGGAGCTCCCGTTCGAGTTGCCGGAGGGAGACGACGTCTCGGAAGCAGACCTCGTCGAGGCGGCGCGCAGTGTCGCGCTCGATTTTGGGACGCCCGCGTGGGACGCGCCCGGCATGCGCGCGGCGAGCGCGCTCGTGCTCGCGTGCATGGCGCCGAATGCAGCCGGTAGGCCGACGGCCGGGGCGGCGCGGCGCTTCACCTGGCTGAGCGACGACGTGGACCTGCACGCCGCCGAAGCGGCCGAGGAGGGCAGGGCTGGGCCAGAGGCCTTTGGTGTTGGACACGCCAAGGAGGGGTTGTTGGACGGCGTGGCGGGCGCTGCGAGCGCAGCGGCTGCAGATTCATACGCTGGCGGGGCGGAGGCGGCGCCGTTGCACTGCCGCGCCCCGTTCGATGTCGAGGTACCCGACGCCGCCGCCGCTGTCCGCGCTGCTTGCCACGCTATCTCGCCTGTGGCGCGGCAGGAGAAAAATGGGAAGGGAACGCCGACATCGCTGGCGCGGGACACGGGCTTCTCGCCGCGCCGGCCACCGAGCCGCGACTCCTCCCGCCCCATGTCCCCGCTTGCGCTGCGGGGTGAGACGTCACCGCGCAGCTTCCCAGCGTCGGCCGAGGGCGGCGGCGCGTCGGTTGAGACCGCGGTTGCTGTGTAACCTAGGCGCTACGCCTCCTTCAGCCTCCGACCTGCATGCTGCATCGGCTGCGCCTCTGGCAACTGCGCCCGCGCACTTTACTCGGCGCTACTCGCACCACCGGCTCGCGCCGCGTGGTCGCGGCCGGCGCACACCAACCCCGCCCAATAGTAGCCGAAGAGAGTGCGCCCATACCAGCCCAAATATCATGTGGCGAGCACGCACGGCGAGCCAGCTTCTCTGGCGCCTGGTGTATGGCTCCTGTCTCTGGGGCACTCTGGCAGCCGCCTCTGAGCTCTCCGCTCCTCTGGCCTCTGCATATGTTTCCTGTCCTCTGGGTTATTATCTCGCTCTGCTGACTGACGAGCAGTGAGCAGTCCGCAGTCCCAGTGTGGTCCTATCTATGGATATGGCTCTTGGTGTTGTGTGTGGCGCGTGGCGCCCGGGGCCCGGGGGCTTCCACTTTCACGATGTGTTTCCTCTTTCTCTTTTTTATGTTTATATATATATATGTATTGAATAGTATTGCTTTTCCCTTTCACTTAACCTTATCCCGTATCCCTTACCCTTACCCTTATCCTTATCATAGTCATAGCTTATGCTTATGCTTATATACTTATACTCATACTTAGTAATACGTATCACAGATACAGATATATAGCAAAAATGAAACTGTTATATTCATATTGATAGAATATCAAGAAAGATATTTTGTCTAAGCCTGTGCCTGTAGCTGCAGCTGCAGCAGCCAGCAGCTGTACAGCTGCAGCATTAGACAAGCGAGACGCACCGCAAGGCGGCGGAGCAAAACACAAACACGCACACATACATACAAAAACACCGCACACCGCACACGCACCACGACCCCTACACTACACACTACGACAGCACGTCATCACACGACTACAACCACCGTGCGTCTGGGCCCTCGTCTCCTCCACGCGCTAGTCCTCACTCCCACCCCCCTCATCCGCTGACTACTTCCGTTGACTGAGGGACTGCCCCCCCTCCCTCGCCGGCGGCCCGCTGGCCACCCTTACCTCAACCAACTTCCTCTCCCACAGCTCACCACTCCGGTCGCAATCCCTTCCTCCTTCACAACCACAAAAGACCTCGACTTCACTCGCGCGACGACGACGCCCCCCGCCCCGCGCCCCACTGCCTCTCCTGCGCGCCGCCGCCACTCTCCACTGCACTCCCTACCCCCCCCCGCGCCGCCGCGCCCTCTTGCGCCGCCGAGACTCGGAGGGGTCCGAGCACGAGTCCGAGTCCGAGTCGTCCTCCTCCTCCCGCCTCCTCCGCGTCTTGCGGCTCTCGCGGCGGCGGGGTCCTCCGGAACCAGAGCTCGAGCCAGAACGAGAGCGAGAGGATGAGCGCTCGCGGCGGGAGCGGCCACGACCGCGCTCGGACGCCTCGCGCTCGAAGCCGCCCTGCCCGTTGGTGGGGTGGCTGCCTTGTGGCCGCCTCTCCACGCGCCCCTCCGGCCGAGCCGCCGGCCGCCGGTCTGGCTCGCCACGCCCGTCGCCTCGACCATCGCCACGTCCATCGTAACCGCGGCCGTCGTACCCGCCACGGCCGCCGAAGCCTCCGCCGTTACCGCCGGCGGAGCCCCCTCCTCCGCGGTCAGCAGTGTAGGGGCCGTGGTGCGGAGAAGACTGGCCGTAGCCATCGCGCTGCCCGTAGGGCGCGCCAGCTCCGCCGAAGTCCCTTCTCGCCGGCCGTGTCTGGTCCTGTCGGCCGTAGCCAGGACCGCCCCTGTCCGCGCCCTGGAACCCGTACTCGACCGGCGGCGGGCCGTAGCGAGCGTCGCCCATCCTGCCGCCGCCCGGGCCACTCTCCATCCGCCCGCCGCTTGGGCCCGGACCCATCCTGCCGCCGGGGCCGCCGCCCACGTCGCGCCGACCGCCGCCCATCCGCGGAGGATCGCGATCGCCACCCATGCGCTCGTCGCCGCCCATCCGCCCCGGGCCCGGACCCATCCTGCCGACCGGACTGCCGACCAACTCGAACCGACTGCCGCCCATCCGCGGAGGACCGCCACCCATGCGCCCGTCTCCGCCGCGGAAGGCGGGCGGGGGCGGGGGCGCGGGCCTGCCGTCGTGCTGAGGCGGGCCCCTGCCGTCGTGCTGAGGCGGCCCCCTGCCATCGTGCGGGGCCGGCCCTCTCTCATGCATAGGAGGCCGTCTGCCATCAAAGGGCGGTGGCCCCCTAACGTCCTCGTTTGGGGGAGGCGGCCTCCTGCCGTCCAAGTCGTGGCGCCCCTGCGGTCGGTTGGCGCCCGGTGGGACCATCATAATCGGCTGCTGCCTCTCCCGCTCGCGCAGCTGGCGCTCCGTCTCCTTCTTGGAGGGGCGGCCGCAGACGTGCAATCCGAACGAGGTCACGTCGCCGGGCGAGAAGGCCTTCTCGCACCGCTCGCACACGCGCCACATCTGGCCGTCGACATTCCGGAGAACCGAGAAGTTCAACGGCGGCGCCTCCATCCGGTTCTGTGCCTGCTGCGGAAAGGTGTGCCGCGTGTTCGGGGCACAAAGCACGCCCAACAGATTGTCGGGCGCCGCGCCTCCGGCTTCGACCCCAGGGCGCGGGGCGCCCAGTTCCGCACCACGGGTGTCGCCCTCGGCGCGCCGAGGATTGTTCGCGCAGTTGTGAAACTTGAAGCTCCCAACATCGCGCGCGGCGAACTGCTTCACGCATTTGAGACACTTTCGCATGTGGCCGACCAGCTCTGACCCCTCGAGCTCTGGAGGCGGCTCCTTTGGACCGGCAGGCTGCCGCTCCTTCTTTGGCTCCGCTCTGCTCACAGCAGGGGCCCCTGCAGCGGCGAACTCCGAGGCGAAGCGCATGCGGCGCTTCTGCCGTTTCTCCTCCTCACCATCCGTCTCCTTGGCAGGCGGCTCCTCGGCAGGCGAGGGTGGCTCCTCCGCAGGCGAGGGTGGCTCCTCCGCAGGCGAGGGTGGCTCCTCCGCAGGCGAGGGTGGCTCCTCCGCAGGCGAGGGTGGCTCCTCCGCAGGCGAGGGTGGCTCGTCGACAGTCGAGGGTGAGCCCCAGAGCGGCGGCTGAGCTGCCCTAGGCGAGGCTAGCGGATCCGGCGAATGCGACTCGGCCGGCGAAGCGGCCGAGGGCGAAGTGTGCAGCTCGTCGTCCTCCATCGTCTGATCTTGCCCCGGCGAGGTTAGGGGCTCGGCCGGCGAAGCGGCCGCGGGCGACGTGTGCGGTTCGTCGTCCTTTAAAATCTGATCTTGCGAGACGGCCGGCGAGGCGGCCGCGGGCGAAGTTTGCGGCTCGGCCGCAGTCGATGCCTGCGGCTCGGCGTCGCCTGTCTGCTCTTGCGCTGGCGAAGTTTGGGGTTCCGCCGGCGAGTTGGTCACGGAAAAGTTATCGCCAGCCTCCATCGTGCCGAGCGCGAAGTTGGCGCTCGCGCCGCGCCGAGGCCGAAAAAAAAACTCGAAAACAAATTCACTGGCGCCCGCTTTTTGCAACTCGAATCAGCACCAAGCCGCCGGCGTCCGGCTACTTCCGGCTACTTCAGAAACGATGGAGACCTTATTCGGCGCGCGCAAGACACCGGCCGAGCGGATCAAGGAGTACAATCGCTCCATCAAAAAGTGAGCTCACGCCCCACGCAGCCAGCTCGCCAGAGGGCCGTGGACGGCACGCTCCAGCGCGGGCTCCAGCAGAGGCCACCGCCGTCGCCACGGCCGCCACGGCTCAAGTGTCGCCGATGCTAGCGTCGCGGCCGGCGGTCGCGGCCGTCGTCGTCGTCGTCAGCTCTGGCAGTGGCTGGTGCAACCTCAGCCGTGCCCCGCTTCGCCAGGTCGGTGCGTGAGATCGACCGCGAGCGGATGGGCCTGGAGCGACAGGAGAAGAAGCTGATCACCGACATCAAGAAGGCGGCCAAGGACGGCCAGATGGATTCGGCCAAGGTGATGGCCAAGGACCTCGTGCGCACAAGGGGGTACATCAAAAAAATGTGAGCCGCGCACGGCCGCGCGAGTACCGCAGGGTGGCTAGCAGCGTGGTGCGGGTGGCGAACGGCTGGACGGAGGCGTGCGCGTGGCAGGGGCACGGCGCGCGCGAGCTGCGGCGGAATCGCGGCGTGCCCGGCTGCCCGCCGACGCCTGCCATGCGCGCTGCCCCTCCGCTCAGGTACAAGATGAAGTCTCATATGGAGGCTGTGAGCCTGCGGCTGCAGACGATGCAGTCGTCGGCGCAGATGGCGCAGTGCATGAAGGGCGTGACCAAGGTGATGGGCCAGATGAACCGCAAGATGAACCTTCCCCAGATCTCCAAGATCATGATGGAGTTCGAGAAGCAGAACGAGACGATGGGCATGAAGGAGGAGATGATGGCCGACGCCATGGACGACGCCTTCGCCGAGGACGAGGACGAGGAGGACGAGAAGTTCATTCTGGACTCGGTCCTCGCCGAGCTTGGCATCGAGGTGGGCAACAAGATGGGCGACGCGCCGACAGCGAAGATGACGCAGGGCGCCGTGGCGGCCGAGCCGCAGGGCGTCGCCGCGGCGGGCGGCCCCTCGGGGGGGGGCGACGATCTCGACGCCGAGCTGCAAAAGAGGCTCGACAACCTGCGCAGGACGTGAGCGCGCGGGCGGCGCGCGAGAGCTGTCGAGAGGGAGGGGGGGGGGGGGGGGGGGGCCACTGGTGGGGGCCGGGGGGGTGGGGGGGGGCGGTGTGTTTGTTG
>Ga0105053_10010168_pt1 | contig 11800 bp, 13 predicted proteins | sample BON01_FD_78093 | JGI IMG/M metagenome (GOLD analysis project Ga0105053, IMG submission 78093) | Freshwater microbial communities from Lake Bonney liftoff mats and glacier meltwater in Antarctica - BON-01 | ecosystem: Environmental > Aquatic > Freshwater > Ice > Glacier meltwater | place: Lake...
ACTTACCCACACACGCACACACACACAAAAAAAAAAACGCAAACCACGCAACTAGTCATAGTAGACACATGCTCCTCCCTCGCACACACATATCTAATACACACACACAAACACACACACACACACACACACCATGCGACTCGGTGTATTAGCCAGGTGCTCCCCCCTCGCCGGCGAAAACCCCTCTGTTTCCTCCCCCTCCTCCTCCTCTTCCACCTCCTCATTCCTGCAAACCTCTTCCAGCACGACACTCTGCGCCTCATGCACCGTGTGCGACGTGTCCTCCTCCTCCACCGCCTGGGGAGTAGGTGTGTTAGTTCGGGGGGGTAGGTGTGTTGGTTTAGTATGTGCCTCATACTAAACATCACCCGTGTGTGATGTCTCCTCCTCCTCCTCATCCGGCACTGCCTGGAGAGTAGGTGTATCAGACTAGGGGAGTAGGTGTGTTAGTTTAGGGCGTACGTGTGTTCGAATGGTATGCGCCTCATGCAGTGTGTATGTGCGTGTGTGTTAGGCTAGTATGAATATTCGTATATATTTAATATTGTGCAAGAGAGTGTTAACTACGTCTCCCCCTGCTCCTTCTTATTCGGCACCGCCCGAGAAGTATGTGTACTTTTCGTGCATATTTTGGTGCGTTCACAAGTGTGTTACAACTCGTGTTATCCTCAACAACATGTGTACATGCATACTCTCTCTCTCTCTCTCTCTCTCTCTCTCTCTCCCAAACACACACACACACACACCATCAAATGGTGCTCAGAAAACAAAAATTCCTCCCACACCTGTAGCCGCTCACAGAGGAGCTCTGGATTAAAATAATTGGCAACATCAGGATTTCTCATGTAAGCTATTGGTCCCATCCACTCAGGAGACTGGCGAGTGGGACCATCGCTGAGGAAAGTGTAGTAGTCGTATTCATTTCACGCCTCCTCCGCCCACCGATACACCACGTACATGTACACACAACAGCACACAACACACATTAATCTCAGCCATGACGTCTTCGTCACCAGCCTCCTTGCCTACGTGAACACACAACATGCCAAACAAAACACGCAACACACATGAACCTCGGCCATGACATCTTCGTCTCCAGCCACCTTGCTTACATTCACACACAACACACAGCACACAACACACATAAACCTCGGCCATGACATCTTTCTCCCTAGCCTCCTTGCCTACATGTACACAACACACAACACGCAACATGCAACACGCCACACACAACACACATGAACTCGACTATGATATCTTTGTCCCTAGCCTCCTTGCCTACATTCACACAACACACAACACACATAAACCTCGGCCATGACGTCTTCGTCACCAGCCTCTTTGTTCACGTGAACACACAACACACCAAACAAACCACGCAACACACATGAATCTCGGCCATGACATCTTCGTCCCCGGCCTCCCTGCCTATATGCACACCCTGCACACAGCACACAACACACATGAACCTCGGCCATGACATCCTCGTCCCCAGCCTCCTTGCCCATGCCACCATCATCTTGCCACAGCCGGCTCCCACCAGGAGTAAAGAGAACGCTTTCTTCGCCGCCGCCTACAGCACCAGCAGCAATTCTCTCGGCTGCTCGCGCCATTCTCTCCTGCGCATCAACCCCCTCCCACCCCCATACACACACACAAACACACACACAAACACACAATCGGACAAACAAATTGGAAAGAAATTATTTGATGTGAGAGTCAAGGGGGGGGGGAGAGGGTGCAAGAGTCAGGGAGGGGGGAGGGCATGGATATGCAGTTGTGTGTGTGTGTGGGAGAGAGAGAGAGAGAGAGAGAGATAGCGTGCATTTGTGTGTGCGTGCGTGTGTGAGTGTGTGTGTGTGAGTGGTGTGTGTGAAGGAATGTGTGCATGACCTTTCCTCTCTCGTTGTGTGCTTTGAAATACGCACACTTTTTGTACGTGCGTATGTTTGTGTATGTGTCTGTGTCTCTGTGTGTAGTACGTGTTGTGAGTTGTGCGTGCGTGTGTGTGTGTGTGTGTGTGTGTGTGTGTGTGTGCACGGGTGTTCACATATTCATCATGTAATGCATCGCTCACATGTGCAAAGCAACAAACTATAATATATAATATATCATACAAGATGGACACACTGGCACAACATCATTCCTATGTGGGGTGGCTACGGACAGTAGGATCGATTACATCATAGGTCTTTTTTGCAAAAGAGCCGTATGAAAGAGACAATATTCTGCAAAAGAGACCTATAATTTTATCGGTCCTACTAACCGTAGCCACCCCATATTACAGCATGTCTGTTGTATGTTCAGTCTGATGTGCGTGTCTATTGGCACAACACTGTTGGTGCCCGTGGGCACAACAGACACTGGCGTGCCCGACATTCGATTTGCGATCAGATACAACATATTCAATAACAGCGTGTCCGACATTCCCAGTACAAAAATGTGCAACACTTCACATAACAGACTATAGGGCGGCTACGATTAGTAGGCTCCTGAAAATTACAGGTATCTTTTGCAGAATATAGTCTCTTTTGTAGGGCTCTTTTGCAAAAGAGACCTATAATTTGAAGGAGCTTACTAATCGGAGCCACACCATACAATATATAACATGTCATGTCATACATGTCAGAACATACAGTGGCCCTGGCAGCAGACTTGCGGGGTGAGGGCCCCACAGACACGCAATGGCGCGCTTGACATTCGCACATGATACAATACATAATATTTTTGATTCCACGGCGTGCCCGACATTCCCACGTACTAGACTGCTGAAAATGAATATAATATTTGAGTACTAAAATCTATTTTAGTACTGAAAATGTATAAATCTTGACGTTGCATACCTAAGTAAAAAAGATATCATACACGGTAAAGGCATTGGAAGGAAGCTTGCTGGGTGAGGGCGCCACAGACACCCTCAAGAGCGTGACCGACTTTCACATACACTATGATACATGACAAATAATAAATCTTACTGTAATAAATAACAAATCATACAATGATACGTCAGATACCAAACGAGAACATATCAGGTGTGGCACAAATGATGTAGCAAATAATAGTAGATAACAAATCAAGCAATAGTGTATACAAAATTTTATACTATGATACACAACATGTCATAATATGCCAGAACATAGCACAGCAGTAGCAGTAGGCGTTTCAGGCGAGGGCACCACCGATCAACGCAACGGCGTGCCCAACATTTCCACATCATAAATAACATAAATGAATAATGAAAAATGGAAAATATTATAAATAACCACTCAACAGTGGAAGAACATACCGCCGCAGTGGTGGCAGGCTTTCCGGGCGAAGGCGCCACAGACACGCGCAGCGGCGTGCCCGACAGTCCCGCCGCGCGTGGGAAGGGCGATTTGATACGCCGTGGTGTGCCACCCTGTTGAATTTTGAGGTATGTGTGTGTGGGTATTTATTCGCATGCATACACATGTGAGTATATATATGTTTATGGAAGAAAGAGCGATTCGATACGCTGCGGTGTGCCGCCCTGTTGATTTCGATGTATATGTGCGTGTAAACTTATACGCATGCATGCAATTGTGAGTGTATGTATATGTTTGTGGAAGAAACGGCAATTTGATTCGCCGCGGTGTGCCGCCCTGTTTATTTATGTATATATATGTGTACATACATACGCATGCATACATATATCAGTATATATATTTTTATGGAAGAAAGGGCGATTTGATACGCCACGGCGTGCAATCCTGTTCATTCATGTACACATGTGTACATATACACGTGTTTATATGTGTATATACATTTCTAGGTATGAACATGTTCATACATGTATGTATGCATACATATGTGCGCACATATATATATACATATATATGTATATATATATATGTATATGTGTGTATATATGTAAATATATATAATTATATGTATATACGTGTGCGGCCCTCATTTGTGAAAACATGTGCGTGTGTAGGGGAGTACCAGGACGCATCAAAAACTGCAAGATCGGCAATGCAAAAATGGCAGCATTCGTGATGCGTCAAAATATCCGTGAATGAAACCACAGCATGCAAACGTAGATACAGCGAGAGAGAGAGAGAGAGAGAGAAATACGTACTAGGCCAGTGCGCCGCACAGCACTGCCTGGCGTCCTCGGCCCACAGTCAGCCGCACGCCCACCAACTGCCGCAGCCCGCTGTGGTGTCGCTGGTAGCGCTGGTGCAGGAGCAGTCACAACTGCTGCTGCTGCTGCTGCAATGAAAGCTCTCAAAAGTCAGCTCTATAGACAGTTTATAGGGTAAAATTCGTATTGAGCTGACTATTGAGAAGTATCATTGCAGCAACTGAATAAGCGGCTGCTGCGTGTGGAGATAGATATTCTCGAAAACAGCTCGCTCAGTTTACCATATGAAATCTCTCAGTTTACCACTCAGTTTACCATATGGAATCACTATGAAGCTGATTTTCGAGAAATTCTGCCTTGCACAGTCACAGTTGGTATCTCCACTGCAACGGAAGTATCTCCACTGCCTTCCGTTGCAGCTGCTATCCAGCCACTATCGAGAAAGTCTACCTCCACAGTAACAGCTGCTGTCGCCTCTATAGTAACAGCTTGGCCTCCACCTTCACAGTAACAGCTGCTCTCGCTAACTTTCAGAAAATCTACCACCACAGTAAATACTGCTAGCTATCACGACTGCCTTGGTATCAGCTGCTATCAAGCTTGTATCGCCTAAGTAGCAGGTGCCATCGTCACTGCCATACGGATGAGTCGTGTCGCGCACACGGGTATGGATGAGTCATGTCACTCATACATTTGCTGGTGACACGCATAGGTGTGGATGCGTCATGTCACACACACCGGCTTTACTCGTGTGGACGAGTGATATCACACATATGGGCGAGTGATATCACACATATGGGCTTTACCCGCGTCAACATTGCTGATTGGTGATGCCGAAGTCAAGGGCGCCGGTGCAGGAGCACACGTAGGGGCGGGGGCATTGAAGCTAGGCACTGGCGGGCGAATGACGGGTGAAGTGGCGGAGGAAGAGGAAGAGGCAGAGGAGGAGGTGGTATCGTCTGTTAGCACCCGCATCAGCAGCGGCACATCACTCCTGAGAAAGAGACAAGGAGAGCGAGCGAGCGCACGCACACGCATGTTAGCCCACCTGCATGTTAGCCCGCACCAGCAGCAGTACACTACTCCTGAAAGATAGAGAGAGAGAAAATGCGAGCGCGCACACGCACGTGTGAGCGCCCAAATCAGCAGTGGCATATCAGTCCTGTGTGAGAGAGAGAGAGAGCGAGCACGCGTGCGCGCGTGCGTGTGAGTGTGCGTGAGTGCTTGTGTGCGAGTGCGTGTGTGTGTAGGACGGTTGGTGTGTGAGTATGTGTGTGTGGACGAATATGTAGACATCAAGATCAAGTTCGACAAACAGCGAACGCACACGAGATATACATATTCAACCTAGGCAAAAACTGAACGCTGGTAGTGGTACTCACGAGGCACTTGCAGCACATGCAGCGGTGTGTGTGTGCGTGTGTATGTGCGTGTGTGTGTGTGTGTAGGTGTAAGTTTGCGTGTGTGTGTATGTATGTGTGCACTCACGAAGCACTTGAAGCGCGTGCAGTGGTGTGTGTGTTTGTTTGTGTGCGCGTGTGTGTATATGTGTGTGTATGTGCGTGTGCGTGTGTGTAAGTGTGTGTGTGTACGTATGTGAATGTGTATGTGTGTGCACGTACGATGCACTTGCAGCACGTGCAGCAGCGGCTCTCGAAACCGGTGTAAGCTGCACATAGATGACAAAATCATAGTTAGCAACTTCATGTATGCTTTCAACGTGTATATTGAACACGCAACATCTGCGCAAACAACAGCCTTAAGGTTACCATGGATTACTCTGGCGTCAGACCACAGAAGTCAGAACTTGGAGTGGCGCGCGGCGGCGACCGCCGCACGCCAGAAATTTCTGAATCGTTGCATCTGCAGACAACAAGAATCACCTGCCCTTCCTGCCCTGGGCCAGCACCCGGAGTGAGAGTGAAAGCTAGCATTGTGGACTTGCGGCGTTTCGCTGCTGATTTTTTCTCGCGCTTCTCTGCCTCGGCTATGCAAGGGCTGATTGTCGAGCCCATGACTCGCTCTTCTGTCTTCTCAGCTGCCAGCGCTGTGTAGTTACAGCAGGTGGCGCATGTAAGGTCGATCCTCAAAGAGACAAGAGGGTGCTATGGTAGTTGTTTCACACGGAGCCGACAATTGGATGAACAGACTGCAGCACGCGAACACACGCAAGCGCAAGCGCACGCTCGAGCACACACACACACACACACTGGGTGGCAATATTGCCGCTGCTCTCTGGTGCAGAAACTCTGAGACGTGCACATACCGGGTGATGATTCACAGCCGCTGTCGGGCGTAAAGATATCGGAGGAGGCGAGGACTTTGCGAACATGCGGCGTCACAACGCCCGCTGCTTGAATCTCGGGAACAAACGTCTTCTCCAGCTCGCGCTCGCGCTCGACCTCCGATGTGTCAGTCACATTTTCAATCTGAGATTCAGTCATGTGCACGTCGTCGTCCTTATTGTGCGTGTCTGTGCCAGGCTCACTGGTGTGGACGTTGGTGTCAAAGGCAACCGACGTGGCCAGCTGTTCTGCCAACAGAGAGGCATCTCCAGGAGCACACGCGCCGTCTGCCTCGGCAGCATCAGCAGCCTCATCACAGGCTTCATCTGCAGAGTCCTCGTCAGCTACAGGCATAAGGTAAGCCATCAGATCTTCGCCCTCTTCAGCGACCTCCTCATGTTTTCCCTGCCCGCTGCCCTCGGGCAGTGACCCTTGAGCGAGCTCCTGCTGAACCTCAGCATCTTGCGCCGCCGTCTTGTCGTTTTTGCCTCCAACCTTTTTGGTAGCACCAGCGACACCCACCTTTGGCCCGGCACGCGCTGCCATGGGCAGGAGAGCCTTTGAGGCGCGAGCACCCGCGCCTCCAGATTGCGTAGCGGCCGCCTGCCTCTCGCCGCGCAGGGCACTGCGCGCAGCTGACGCAGAGGGCACAGTCTTGCTCGGAGGAGCAGGCTTGGTCGTCCGAGAGAGTGTGGTGGATGGAGCGCAAGCACTTGGTGCGATCGATTTGCGCGAGGAGCCTGCAGTGGCAGGCCTGCATGCACTGGATTTGGGAAGCGCAGCAGGAGGCACACGGATTTCGTGGGTGCTGGCCTTTTTGTTGGGCTCGCTGGAGTTGCTGCGCGACGGCACCTGTGCAGCAGAGGAAGGGGCGGCGGATGCAGGACGCACGCGCTTTGCTGTCGAGGGGGCGCTGCCAGACGCAGCTAGACTGCTGCCGACATGAGTGGCGCTCATCTCCCGCATCCCTGCTCCCCCCAGCTTGTTTGTGATGGGCGTGCCAAACGTCTTGGACAGCGAGGCTGTAAGAGAGTCTTTGGTCCCGATGTTGCTCGACCTGTCGCGCCCGCCCTGCTCTCCGCGTACCAGCGAGCGTGTGGTCCAGCATACGAGTCAATGGGAACATGACACACACACATACATCGATGCAGGCACGCGCACTTCTTAGCACAGCCCACACTGTTGTCGGGACCGAGCATCTGTGGCGCATACCACACACCTCACACCACACACCACACACCACACACCACACACCACACACCACACACCACACACCACCCACCACACACCACCCACCACACACAACACACCACACCTCACACACCACACACCACGCACCACACACCACACACCACACACCACACACCACACACCACACACCACACACCACACCTGTGGGTGCAGGTAGGCAAGAGATGCGAGAAGGAGGAGGGTGGCACAGCGGTAGTACCTGGCTCTTGCTGCTGAGGTTGGCCTTGTCAGCCTCCTTCTGTGCCTTCCATAGCTCAAGCTTTTGGCGCCGGTCCATCGCAGCCTGCTCCGCCGCGGACATTGGCGCAGTCGGGGTGTCCTCCATCGTGCGTGTCGTGCAAGCTGGGCTCAGTACTTAGATCTCCCACACGGCACGCAACGCTTCCGTCTGTGGCGTCTTTCTATACTACCCACTTGTTTTCAGATTTTCACTTTTTTGAACAATGAATTCAACGGCACCACGCCTCGATTCCCTTCTAGACCTTTTTTGGTGTGAAACTGGCGTCAAACTCGCCTCAATGCAAAGATGATGAACAAACGCTCTCTCTCTCCTTTAAGTTTAGGTGCTCTCTCTCTCTCTCCTTTAGGGAAGTCAAAAGACTTCCCTAAGGGAAGTCAAAGACTTCCCTGGGGGGGGCATTTGTGAGCATCCAATGCGTCTTCCGCGGGAAGTGGGGCTGCTGCTGGTTGCGGCGCTGGGCGTGGGCCTTGCGAGCATGCCAAGCCAGGGTGAGGGGCAGCGGGGCAAAAGCTGGAAACGCGATCAGCTGGGCTGGCAGGAGCTAAATCGCGTCGTGGGCTCGCACATGAACCTCCACGCCGGTGTGGGGCTCAACATGGCCGAAAAGATCCGGATTGCGCAGGGTGCGGCAGGTGAGGCTGCAGCCATCAAGCGGACCTTCAAAGTGTCGGGCTCCCTCGTGGAGTCGGCGAGACGCGACGAGTTTTTTGCGCTCTTGGACGAGGGCAAGGTGTATGTGCGGTCAGACACCCTCTATCGATCGCCCGCAGTCAAACTTGCCACAGCGCTGGGTGTGCTCTCGGACGGCGAGCTTAACTCGTACGCGTTAGCGTGCGGTATCCCGCTCAGCTTCTTTGCGCGCAAGCTACCCGCATACCTACGTAGCATCGCGAGGCGCAGCAAGGACACCGACGGGAAGAGCGTGCCACAGCGTGACAGCGACAAAATGGACGTTGAGCGTTATCGTAGGCAGGCTGTGGAACAACAAGTGAATGCCCTATTGCGGGGGCCAGTGCACCAACGCCTCGCGTTCCTCAGGCTCCCGGCGCTGCGGCAGCTGCTACAGCGCTTCGGCAAAGTGGGATGCAGGTATAACAGAGCGAGCAGCAAGGTACAAATGGTGCGCAAGTTGACACATGCTAAATACCGCGAAAAGCCCGCCTCAATGCTATATGGTGACGTGGCAACCCTGCTGAAACGAATCCAGCGTGCCCGTGTAAAGAATCGCAAGTTTGAGCGCGGCGCAGCACCCTTGGATGACTTGCCAATGCCCACAACTCACAACAAGCGGCTGCACATACTCGAATTCGCTGGCTACGCTGTGAAAACATTTGGCGAAACCATCGGCATGCTCTGCCGCATGCGCGTTGACACTCTCTACCACACGCTCAAGCGAGCCGGCCGCGCGCCGGGCACTGGCACTGCGCACGGCTATGTCAAGGGAATCCTCGATGGCTCGCTGCTGAAAGACCAGTGGGTGGTGCAGATAGGCGCGGTGAAGGCGATGGACGTGCGCAAGATCGATCTGGTCTACGGATGTCTACTCCTGCTGTTCCCTGAGTTCATGTCGTGTCTCGCCGACGACAACTTTGTGGCGCTCGTCGACGCCTATATGCAGCCCGGAGACGCCACGGTATCACACCTGGCCATACGCCTCCGCCGCCACGTCTGCCGCAAGTTAGACGCTGAATACCTTAGCACAGACGGCAGTAACACGTGGACAGCTCGCCAAAACAAGCCCGGCCAGCGGGGCAAACGGCGGCAAGGCTTACTGCCGGGTGCTATTGTGGTGGGACTGAGAGAACCAGGCGACATGAAGTGGTATGCTTCGAGTTATACGGCACGTCTGCATGCACGTCTGCAGGGATTTTTGCAGGACCGTCTCCCTCCACAACACCGTCACTTTTGGCCGGGCACGAAAGACTCCTGCATAGGCGATGTGTGCCTTGTATGCCACGCGCGGATGGATGGTCTCATACCCTGGGCTGCCCACACGCCATCCACGACCAACACCACCACACCCAAGTCAACAACATACACCGTGACCGCCGTCCCCCCCTTTTCTTTTTATACCATTGGTGGCAGCACCAAAACAGCTGTTCAAAGAAAGGTTTGGCAGGGTGGGATGACTATGCACCGGGCCAAGATGAGCAAGCGCCTCAGCCTCCATCACCCGCTGCACACGGTGTTGCGACGCACGGCGCCGAGCATGCAGAAGAAGCAGCACCTTAGCGCCATGGCCAAGCTCATGTGGCAACGTAAGCCTGATCCTGAGAGTCGCAAACTGCATCTGTAAAAAATATGGAGTCACGAACTAGATGTGCAGTGGGAGTCACCAACTGGAGAGTTGTAACGTGCAGGAGTGCTCAACTAGATATACACAACGTGAGGATGCTTCCGAGAGTGGCAAACTGGATCTACAGAATACAGGGAGTTATCAATTAGATATGTAGAAGGAGTCACGAACTAGAGAGTTGCAACGTGGGGGAGTCTTGAATTAGATACATACAACGTGTGGCAGCTCCTGACTTCAATGGCAGGCATGAGATGGATCTATTGATAGGGAGTCATGAACTGGATATTAGAAGGTGTCAGACTTACAAACGTGCGGGGTTCGCGAAATTTCCAAGAGTCACGAACAAGATCCATGAAATTTAGGGAGTCACGAAATAGATACAGCCGGTTGCAAGTAGAGTGGCACAGAATCTTGAGATTCTTTCTAAAAAGTTTTAATTTAGTACCAGGCATACCAAGATTCTGGGATTTATCATTAGTACCATGTCATTACCTGGTACTACAAATCTGTCTCAAGATTCTGTGCCAACCTATCTGCAATCGACTGTACATAGAAAGCGTGACAAACTAGAGAGTTGCAACGTACGGTACATACGACGTGTTGCGGCTCCTGACTTCAACGACAGTCACGAGATAGATGTGTCATAGGGTGCTGCAGTGTGTTGCAGTGTGTTGCAGTGTGTTGCAGTGTGTTGCAGTTTGTTGCAGTGTGTTGCAGTGTGTTGTAGTGTGTTGTAGTGTGTTTTCAGTGTTTTTATGATTTTTTTTAGTGTGTTGCAATGTGGTATGCGGTGGCAACAGTAATGAGATCGATGTATCGATAGGAGTCACAAACTGGATACATAGAATATGGAGTGCGGATCTGCGGGCTCCTGCATATACGCAGCGGGGTGTTGCAGTGTGTTGCAGCGTGTTGCAGCGTGTTGCAGCGTGTTGCAGTGTGTTGCATTGTGTTGCAGTGTGTTGCAGTGTGTTGCAGTGTGGTATGAGGTGGCAACTATTAGTAAGCTCCGTAAATTACAAGGTCTCTTACGCAGAAGAGCCCTATCTATGTAGATAGGGCTTCAATTTTGCAAAGGCAACGTAGCAATTTAGCAACACACCGCCACACACTGCAACACACACTGCAACACACCGCAACACACTGCAACACACTGCAACACGTTGCAACACACTGCAGCACACTGTAGCACGCTACAACACACTGCAACACACTGCAACACACTGCAGCACGCTACAACACACTGCAACACACTGCGCTTTTGCAGAGGCGACCTAGTAGTTCAAGGCATTTCAAAGCACTGCACCACACTGCACCACACTGCACCACACTGCACCATACTGCAATTCGTGTGGAGTGCATAGATTTGTACCAAGAACTGACGCACAGTAGTGCAGGTCGTCGTCGGTACACCAGCACGAACTCATCTGGAGATGTGCATGAAGAAGAGGGAGGAGGAAATGTAGGAGAAGAAGAAGGTGAAAAGGCACGAGGTCTCGTAGAGCGTGTGAACAAGGGGGGGGGGGGGGGGGGGGCACAGGGGGGGGGGGGGGAGGGGGGACGGGCGGGGGTGTCGTGGCCAAAAAAAGGGAGGAATGCAGTGGGGGGGGTTTCCGCGC
>Ga0105053_10010171_pt1 | contig 11797 bp, 3 predicted proteins | sample BON01_FD_78093 | JGI IMG/M metagenome (GOLD analysis project Ga0105053, IMG submission 78093) | Freshwater microbial communities from Lake Bonney liftoff mats and glacier meltwater in Antarctica - BON-01 | ecosystem: Environmental > Aquatic > Freshwater > Ice > Glacier meltwater | place: Lake...
GAATACGTGTCTGCCATAGCAGGGGTGTGTTCTCAGAATCTACAGCAATACGACAAGGTGCATGCACCCGAAGGTCTTACCGCAGATGAAAGGAAACAAATACGACAGGACCAGGAAAAACTCAAGCGTAAACAAGCGCGCCTCGAGGCTCGCAAAGTGTTGCGTCGCAAAAAACGAGAGGAGTTGAAAAGCAAGGCTGCCGCAGAAGCCAATACCAACGCAGGCGAATCTGCAAAGCATACCAACACCCTTATGCTACCTGGCACACGCCCCGCCGGTGCGTGTGAAAAAACAGCAGCAGCAAATAAAGTCCAAAAACGCAAGCAAACTGCTGTGCTGGGCACAAGCAAACATCAAAACGTGCTGCTGGCAGACGAAAGCGTGCAGAAGAAGAGCAAAACCAAAAACAAGCCCGCCGCTGTGCCGCAGATGCACGCCAGTGGGTGTGTCCTGGGGGGTCTTATGCGCAGCTCCGATAATAGGTCGGAATGCGAGAATTCGAACAACAAAACACAAAGTGTGCATAGAAACAACACGGGTTCCGCTGCAGAGACTGCAAACAGTGGCGACTGGCTGAGTAGCATCACAAAGAAACTGAGCACAGCAACTGATACCACAATAATGCTGCGCAACGATCCAATTTTTGCCATGTTTGCCAATTTCTAGAGAGCGGCACGGCTGCAAATGAAAACAACACGCTATGCCACAAAAAGCGGTTTGGATTCTTAATAAATTTATTATCACATGAGTGTGTGTGTCGCTTGGACATTGTTATTTGTTCTCATATGTCGAACGGTGGTCGTCATAGATCTTGTGCAAGCGTAATGTTGCCTCAGTGCATGTTGCTGTATATATCGATGCCGTACGCGAAAAAGGAGTATTTGAGAATGAGGACGCCGATGAACGTCAGCAACGAAAAAACAAGGTTGACGCAAAACGGAAGGAAGACGGTCAGGATGATGAACAGGGCTATCAGCTTGTAAAAGTTGAAGAAAATGCACACGACAAAGCCCAGCACGTAGCCATCGAGGTTTTCCTGCAGATCAGCAGCGTACCGCTCGATGATGGCAAGGTAGTGCTCGTTCATGTGGCGTGGAAACAGAAAATCAAACTGTGAAAAAATGTGCTGCGCAAAGATGGCGCGGTCGTAACGGATCCAGGTTTCGATGGCAATAAGCACAGTGACAACGTCGTCCATGTGGTACGGCATATCAAGACATGTCTTGCCACACACGAAGTTGGGAGTTGACTGGGCGAATTCGGGCTTGAGTGTCAGATCAGAGTAGCACTTGTCGGAGTGGTATAGAGTGGCGGGGATGGCTATGCGCATCGGTAGCAATTGCTCCGAGAGCTCATACAGTCCTGCGCCCAGACACGTGGGAATGCGCGGGGAGCATAGAGGAGAGAAGTTGTAAGACATGTACACCACACCCCACGTGAGTCCGATTGTCCACAGGAAGAACGATATCACCGACGGGACCGGGAGCATAAAGTGCAACACGCTGATTACGATAAAGAGCGCCCCGAACACCGGAAGCAACGACAGGTTCTTTTTTTCGCACGTCACGGTCTGTTGCAAGTTGCAGCTGAAGTAGTCTTTCATGAGGCGGCCCACCGAGTACTCGTTGTTTCGCACCATGCTGGCATGCACCTCTTCGTCGTACAGGGCGTCTGTCGATGTAAACGCCATGACGCCCGAAATCATGGCAGTGCGGTCAAACGTGATGAAATCGGTCATGATGTAGAAGAATTTCAGCACATAGAACGAAAACACGTCTTTTTCCTGCGACATGTCCTGCACCGTGAAATTGGTGAATTTGGCGGCGCGTGACAGCCGGGGCATCGCATTCAAAATGCCTGTCTTGACAAACATGGCCGGCGCCAGACATGGAATGGTCATATTGGTCAGACACCCGCTCTGTGTCATATGGGCGTAATATTTCGCCAGAATCATGGTGTTTTGATACAAACGCGTGAACGGGAGCGTCAAAATCGGACACTCGGGGACTGACTGTGCAAAGTCCAGCATTTGCTTGCGCGTGCACACCGGCTTCACGGTCCACCCGTCCTTTGCCAAGACTCTCGCAAAATTCATAATAATGTTGTTTTGCACAGTTCCGAAACTGAGCATGCATGCCGCCTCCGACGAGTCAAACGCATGGCTAAAGGTTTTGAGGCGGATGTTGGTGATTTCATTCTCAAGATTCTTGTTTCGCTTCGCAATGTCGTCGAAAATCTGCCCAAACGACGACACGTCGAAAAAAGATGCCTCGTCGCGTAGCTGCTGGATCGCCGCTTCGCGGCTGCTACTCAGACTGGTGTCGGGTAACGTTTTGGGTGCTTCCTCGTCGCCGTCCTGCAATAAACGACGTGTTTGTCTGGCAGCATACTTTGGCAGGATCGCCATAACCACGCCAGGGCCTTGTCGTTTGATACCGCGCATCAGTGCGTATACAAAATCGTCCAAGATCTGCATGGGTTTGCGGACACCCTGCATAATAAACTCGTACGCAGCGTCGTCTTGCAGCCAGTCGTGCAGCAGAATGGACAACACGCGCGGCATTCGCTTCAATACGTGCGGAATCAGCACAGAGTTGCGAGAGAGCTGGAGCACTATGTTGTGCAGGTCCAGAAGATCTGTATCGGCAACGTGGAGTGGTAGGCCGTGAAGATCGTGATCGCTAGACAACATGGCCAGCGTGTAGTTGGCCATCCACCACATGCGAGCGCAGTGTGTGCAGCGTTGTTGCGTGTCTTCGGACGTATCGCGCAGAGTGTCACTCTCGGTCTCTGTTTTTTGGTGCTGTACACACTGTTGCATGATCTTGCGACACCGCCCGTCGATCAGAGGAATTCTCGCCGCCGCCTGTTGCACAAAGGCACTCAATAAGCCAGTGGGGTGTCCAAATACGCCGTCGGAGCCGCGTTCTGACAGCAAGCGTCGTCCAGGGTTGGCAGTGTTGCGGATGTTAAACGTGAGATATGAGAGTATGGAGTTCTGCACGGTGTTGTCCAGTATAATGCGCACGCACGCGAGTTTGTAATCCTGCCCGGAACTAAGAATGTCCACACATGGAAACACAAATGTATCAGACATCAAAACGCCCCCCTGTACGCTTCCGAGGTTCTGCGCATATCCCAGACATATCTGCTCGTCATACTGCCACTTTGAGACCTGCAGACTTTCCTGGAAGCACGCGGGCATGAGGTTTGTGGCTGCGTTCACATACGACGTGCAGGTTCCCATCCCGTCATGCATGTTGCTTTTCAGACAATATGAACGGCCAACGCTGTCGGCACACAGCTGGGTCGAATAGGAACTGGAGTAAAAAGACGCTTTTATGTTGCACATGGAGTCTGAGAGTCCACAGTCTTCCGTAGTGGAACACAAGGTTGCCGGCATGTTGCGTTGTCCACACACGCACTGCTTGGTGGCCAATTCGCAGGCGAATCCACGGAAACGACTGCCGCCTTCCGTTTCCTGCACGCAGTTCATGCACAATATGGCCGGCTCTGTGCTGATTACTTCTTTCATGCAATATGACATGAGACCGCACGAGAACTCTCCAACGCGCCCCCCAAGGGCGTCTACCGGCATGGAAAACCCACTCTGTTCAATAAAACACTGGCTGGCGTGAAGACGCTGGCTTGCCTCTTGCGGTCCATTCATCTCGGTGGGCCCGAATTCGCATGTCCAGGCATTCACACTGTCCTTTGTTTGTTCGAGCTTGGAAATGGCACCGTCCATAAACGAATTGCCAGCTGCAAAATGCATAACGCAGGCCTCACCGTCAGCGGACAACAGAGACAGGGATTGAGTGTGCCCAAAACAAGACAGTCACACACGACAAAAGCAGGACAGACTGAGAGCAGAGAAATGCCATGTTTTTCGACACACAACTTACTCAGGGCGGACACAGGTGATAATACGAGCCTCAGCGCCTTGAGTATGCTAGAGGCCATGTCAACCAGGGTCATCGTGAGTTGCTTGGCAAAGATACACAGCTTCTTCATGAGACTGTCGATGCCCTCAAAAACACCACCGTCCGACGTGAGAACGTCCCACAAGATAATAAGCATTTCGCGGTAGTACTCCGCCATTTTCGACAAAAGTTCCTTGAGCCCGGCCAAGATGACTTCAACTTTCTGGGCCTGCATGTCTTTGTCACCGCCCAGCGCCGCAAACAGGAATATGACAATTTCCACGGCGATTTCCTGCGCCAGAACGATGATGCTCACGATCTGCCCCACGATGTTCCGGATGGTCTCGAGAAAGTTGGAGATCTCAAAGACCCATTGTGCCGAGCACTTTTTGTCGCGCTTGTAGTCCTGCATGCTATTGGACACCAGCGTTTGGATACCTGGACATGTTTCGCCATCGGCAATGAGGGCAGGATCGATGGTGTTGTACGTTTCCACCATCGCCGACCACCCAAAAATGCCGTCCTGCTTCAAGTACCGCGAGGGCATGTACAGATTCTTGTACTTGTTGGTATACTGGTTGGCGACGGCATTGATCTGGCGGATCTCGGCGCGAATATTGTGTATGGCGTAACAAAAGTCCTTGAGCTCGTCGATCTGGCAAATGTCAAACGAATTCCCGAGCTTTCGCATGCAGGTCCCCTGTTCGGCGACAAAGTCGTTGGATATACGCAGACACGTGGCAGCCTTGTTGGGATTATTGTACCAATTGTCCTTGGTAATGATGCCAAAGCTCTTGTTTTGGCACTGGGCGTCGGTGTTGGAATACACCCAGCTGCTCTTCCACAGAGCATCCATGTGGTTGGCGGAACCGGCATGGTTTGCCCATCTCGGATTGTCGTGTCGACGCGCATCCGTCTGTCCCCACGCATGCTGCGGATTCATCATGCTGTGCACCGACATGCCCTTCAGACGACTCAGCATATTCCAAATGGGCGAAATCCGCACCCGCCTGGACAGGCTTGTCTCATCCCGCGTCGCCCGGGGCTCGAACCGTCGACTGCTGACGTTCCACGCAAAGATCTTGGTGTTGTTCGCCTGTCCCTGTCTCGTTGCTCCGGCACCGCACACTCTGTACAGCTTCTTGGCCTGGAAGAAGGCGTCTCGGTCAATGATGCCGTGTTGTGAGGTGGTTGGCAGCGTCAAATTCGTCTCGTTTGTCATCCCCTTGGACGTGCACCGCAAGTGTCGCACCGTCTCGTTTCCACCTGTAACAAAGCAGACATCGGACGCCAGCATCACATGCAGGTCGTGTGCCGTCAACTTCACAATCGGCTGCCGGTGACAATCGCCACCAGCATCCAGGGTTGTAGCATGTAGACCAGAGTACGCAGCACTCGCCTTTTTCGCGTCATCCGCTGTGTCTGGCACTGTGTTGTTGTGATTGTTGGCGGCACGTCTTGTTAATGCCAGCATTTCGCTCATACGCAGCTGCTTCATGGTGATCCAAAAACTGGGCAGCCTCGCCCGAAGATCCTGCGCATCCTGCAACGAAGCAAAGCTTTCCTTCGAGCGCAAATCGGCTCTCAAATGTGGCCAGTCCATCAGACTCTCTACTTTCTTGTCGTTGAAAACCACGGTGCGAGCTGCGACGCGCCGCACAAAAACGTCCAGCAACCCCTGCACACTTTTCTTCAAATCGATGGGTGTGCGCGCATCCTTCTTCACGTTGACATACAAGCCCAGTCCGAATTGCTGGAACTGCTGGATGTCGTCGGCATCAATTTGTCGACTGCGCACCAGTGGATTCGCACCGGCAAGATCGGGATACAGCTTTCGCATCCGCACCGGATCTGTGTCGCAACAACGTGTTATTTCGAAAGTTATGCCAAATATACTGCACAAGAACCCCAGCAAATACCCCCCAACACACACACACACAGATGCCATGCAGCAAGTGTGGATTCACAAAACAAAAACAAAAAAGTGCCAATGTATCCATAGAAGTTTGATTCAAATCAAATCACACCTCAATGTATTTGTTAATATCTTTCTGCTTCCTGATGCTCTGGTTCGGCATAGTCTACACCAATCATGTCAAAAAGCATGCTCCTAAAGTTTATGCCTATGACAGTGCTAGAGCACACAGTCCTCGTACAAAATGGGACAGAGTTTGACGGAAAACTAGTACATGGTTCTGGTTTGTTGCAACGATTTGTCGCATCGAAATAGTTTCAACAGCGACTTTTTGCTTATTTCACATTGCGTGGGTAGTGTTGTTTTTGGCGTCTGTGCATCCACATCCAAGCAAAAACAGTATGGAGTACCACGGAATGCAAGTGGATTGTACCTGGAGTGATGAGATAAATATGACGATTGGTGCGTCGAGCCACTTTAGAACCGCCAAACAACGAGGCGAGTACATACGGACACGCCCAGTGCCGATCAGAGCACACGCCCTCATTGTCGCACGAGTTGTTGTAAAGGGGGTTTTTGTGAATTACAGCAATGTCGTCTGCCACCGTAGTGTGCATGTTCGCAATCCAATTTGCCGTCCGATCTATCACGTCATCTGCCAGAAGATGCACATTGGTGACAGAAAACATCCCCGATTCGTCTACTGTAAGTACAATACGCCCGGGGGCCAGCTGTTCCTTGTTCACCGACAAAAGACCATACACCTGCGCAAAGCACAATCGCAATCACAACAGTAGATTGTCAGATTTCTGGCGGTGGTCTGCATCATAACCTGGCCAGGATGCTTTCCAGATTGTATAAAACTGGCAACGTTTGTCCACATACGACGCTCAATAAACATGTTTTTTAGGCGTTTCTGGTGTTTTGTAATGGAGGGATGTGTTTTATTGGCGTGGAGTGGCACAGACGGTTTGAGAGAAAACATGGTGTGTGTGTGTGTGTGTGCACTTACTGCGCCTTCAGCGTCGTTGGACGACATGTGGCCACCTGACCACAGCGACGAGTATCGCGGTGGCAGCGGAGACGCAAAGAACTCGTGTTTCCGAATCCTGTCGAGCCCGATCTGCACTTTGGTGCGGTTGAGCGACGGTGCTCCTGTGGAAAACGGCCTCAAAATCGACGGACTGTAGCCGAGGGGTGCTTGAAGGTGTCGACACTGTCTGCCACTTTTCCGCTCGGCGTCCTGAGGGGTGTATTTGATATAGCACTGCGAGCGATTGGCCATGGGATTGAACAGATTGTGCTGTGGATGCAGACGCTCTACATACAATCGATCAAGTTTTTTGGCCACCTCGCTGGCGTAATAGGAGTCCGACTTGGCACTGCTCTCGCAGAAAAGAGTTTTGTTTTCAAAAGTTTGGTAGGCGTCATCCAGACACGCGGTTGCGGTACAGGGCAGGCGCGTCACCCCGTCTTGGGCATAACACAGGTCTGTTCCCATTTCGAGTCGGAAGAGCTCCTGGTCCGGTGCCTCCGTGCCAATATCCCGGGGGTTCTGGTGGATTTTGAGACGGTTTTCGCGCTTCAGGAAGGAGTAGTCCTTGCCGAGCCACGGCACCACCAACTGCACTTCGTTGGCCGCATCCATGTAGCACGCATAATTGGTGATCGACTGGCCGTAATACGAGTCCTGGCAGCGAGCCTTTTGGTCCAGAACATACGCCAGATAGTCTCCTGTGTCTTTCGAGTGCTTGTTGGTGCGCACTGTCGCGGCATAAAAAGGCAACACACCGTCGATCCACGATACAAAACTGAGCGGGGCAACACGTGTTGATCGGGCCCGTCTCGGCTCGACAATGGGGAGCTGGAGGCCAAACTTCTTGGTGTGAATCTCGTCGGTGAAGACTTTGATCCGATCGACGGTCGAATCCGTAATGTTGGCGTTGCACTCGAACTGCGACAACTCGTCCTGTTTGTTGTCTTTTGCCATGCACCCATTCTCGAGGTCGGATTGGAACAAAATGGAGTTGCCATATGCGAATCCGGCATCGTATGTCAGGAAACTGCAATCGTCCAGATTACTCTCTATGTTCCCCACGGCACATCCCTCTTGCGAATTGCCCACAGACTCCCCAGACCCAAACTCCCGGAATGGTTCGGTTATTGCCCGGTCTATTTGAGTTGTGTTGGTGGCCGCCACGTCCCACCACAGCGCGTTATCATGAATAAACACCTTGTCCCCAAAAACAAGGCCAATCTGCGCTTTCAGGGTGGTCTCAATGTGTGATGCGTTCTGGAACGCGTTTTGCAACGCGGAGCGGATGTCACGCATAATATGGGGATAGTCGGTGTGGCGCTGTGTGAGGGGCCCGCGATATTTTTTGCCCTGTTGTGTTTTGGTCTGGAGCTTGCGCGAGTAAATGCCACAGCCAACACGGTGACTGCGCACTGGAGATTGCGGCCCGCGCACGTTTTCGGGGTTTTGCAAAATCGGGCGGGTGTCGGAATACTTGTTGCAATCGACGCATTTCCACATCAGATTGTCTTCGGCAGAAGTGCCTCGCACAGGGGCTGGGTGTAGCTGTGGCTTGCGCGTGCTCTCACACTCCTGCACCACATTGTCAATAAACTCGAGAGGTCCGCAGAAATACGCTCCTTCAAATTCGACAGAGTAAGAACAGGCTCCTGACTGCTGCTCTTTTTTGGTCCAGATATTGTCGTCGGTGTCTGTTCGGACAGCAGTATTGCCGCCGGGCACCAGGATCGGGTAGCACGTCTCCTGATTGTCGTTTGCGTCCTTCCTGCACGGCACGAGGTATTCACCGGGCGACCCGTCGATTTCAGCCCAAAGCGAGGGCTTGGTGATGCGGCGGTGCGTGCTTGTGTGCATACTGTCGCAGTAACCAGACGCCAGCTCGTGCAGACCAGTGCGTTTGGACCCATACTGGCACGAGGTAAACGACAGCGGGGAAGGCTCAGTCGACCCAATGCCCCGCCGCGATCTTGGCACCACCAGATTCAAGTTCAAAATCTGTGTAAAGGGATTCGTGTTTGCGAGCGAGTTGTCGGCGGCAAACTGCTTATAGTAGGCGTTTCTTTCAAACAGTGATTCCAAGACGGACTTTATGTTGGACAGGAAACGTGCGCGCTTCCTCCAAGTATCCGAGTTGAACTGTCGAGCTTTGATTTTTCTGCAGGTCGTACAATCGTTGCCGTCGACTATGTCGATAAAGGCTCCAAACGGAGTGTACTTTGTGTACAAACTGCGGAAATCCTTGCACGAGGGGGTTTTGCAGACGTTGTGCACGTTGCCATCGTCAATGTACTCGCCCATCATTTGATACATTTTCCGGGGCATTCTTTCGAAAAGAAGGTCCAGAAAGTAGTAGTTGGTGCTGCGGTCTGCAAAATTCTGCACCATGTCGCACACCGTCGACGACCACCACGGACGAATCGTGCTCTCCTGGTACGCATCCTGCTCGTAAAACGCAGCAAGCGTGTACGGATCCCATGGTGCGTTGCCCTTTGGTAACTTGGCACCCGGAAACAATGTCTCGATGATTTTGTGGCGGGAGGGTGCTACCTCGTAGTCTGCCGTTCTGAAGGGCGATTTGCATCCGTAAAAATACTTTGGATACTGGTAAAACTCGGTGCCCTCCTGCGAAACGCATGTTTGTTGGAGCAGTGTTTTGCTCAAGGGAACCACTGTATATTCCGTACTTTGCGCCTTTTCCCGGGGGGGGTCTGGAATGACAAACGCGTTTGGCAGCGTCCATCGGAACCTGGAGTTGAAGAAAAACTGATGGCTCAGGGCGCCTTCTGCCGACCACTCTGCCTTCTTCTCGTTGTTGCTTTTTCCCACATCAAATGTGTGCAACAATTCCTTTAGCAGCTGTCTTTTGGATCTACCATGATAGTCCATGAATGCCTTCATGTATTCTGTTATTTTGTATCCGTCCGGAGTGGGGGCCACATTATCAGGCACCGCTTTGAAACGTTGGTCCATTCTGAGATTCTGGTCGAATCGATGGTACCTTTCATACATGCGAGTTCGGCCAATGGTCAGCATCTGGACCCTTTTAAACATGTGCAAGTTCCCCTCCGCCACACCGCAGTGCGACATGAGAGGGGTGGGAGACGTGATCTGGGCACCGCTCTCTCGCATATCAGAACCACCCACAAAGTGGTGGGCGTACAGCTGCTGTTCTGTGCCGTCTTCGTAGCTGCGACGCTGCAGAATGCGGTCATTGTAAATGACGTGCGAAAAGCTCACGTCGCTGCCCAATTGCTCGGAATTCAGCACATACGGGACCACCTTGAAGCCTTCTGGCCACGAGATCTTGCCGACTCTGCATTCGTTGGTGGCAGGACTCTGCGGTGTTTTGGTGGTCCAAATATCGGTGGTGCTCGTCGCAAAAACCTCGTCGATGTCCAGGTTTTGCTTGTACATGTCGGGATGAGCAGACAGTAACCCGGGATCCGCGCTGGACAGCCGTCCGTTCACCTGCGTATATGCGTTGCGCTCGATGGTGTCGTACTTGAGATCCACCGCATGCTTTGCAGAAGTCCCGAAAATGTTTGCGCCGGCACTCTGCACGCACTGCGAGTCGATGCGCATGCACAACTTGTTGTCAGGGCGCGACTTGGCACGTTCCCCGGCACCTGGCACCGCCATGTAGTACTCGCCCACAAAGCGGGGGTAATTGCCGTCGGTGAGGTCGATTTCTGGCGGCATTATCAATTCCGGGGCTGCTTCGTCTTCCGCCAAATGGCACTCCTTGCGATCGGGCGTCCGTGGATGCATCAGCGTGAAATCGGCTGGTACAGACAGCGGACCTCGCGTAAAGTCCGCTCCAGGGCCATAGACCTTGAGATCCGACATCGTACACCGTCCGCCCTGAGATGGATTTTGCGGGGAGCTGGTCTGAGCAGCACTGGGATCAGAGTGTCCAAAGATTGACAACATAAAAGGGCTGGTTGTTTTGCACATGTCCACACTCTTGAACGGTGTCGCTGTGTCGTCACTCTGAAACATGTTTACGGTCGCGGCCACAGGGTTCCACGTTCCCTGGGAAATCCCCTGTTTCAACAGAGATGCTTGGTTGTTCTTGTCGTATATGCAATGTGTCTTGACGATGCGGCTGCACTCGTTCGCTGGTGCGGTATTGCTGCAGCCCGTGGCAAACACCGGGGCCGCCGGAATGTTCTGCGCAGAGTCTGCTGCCGTGTAGTCTTCAAACATCTTGTCGTATGTACCGAGGTATTCTGCGGTGTAATCCTCGATGTTGTCGATGTTTCCCAACTCCCTGTGGATGTCGTCAAAGTTGAGGTCGAGAATCTTGATGCCTCGTCGGCCACCTTCGACGTCGTCGTGGAACTGTGCGAGCAGGCCTGGATTTTTCACAGGACTGTGTGTGTTCACGGGAATAGACACGTCAAAAAGTTTCTTCAAGAATGACTCCATAAAGCCGGCTGTCTTGACCTGCCAGAAATTCGTGTCCTCAAACGTCATGATGCTATCGAGACCATTGCGGTGGCCCATGAGATTGGTGTCCGAGAACTGCTTGGCTGCGGTCAACGCGTCGTCTTCGACTGCCTCGTCGTTTTTGGTTCCGGGTTGAATGCCTCCGCCCCACAACGCCACGGGCGCGAAAATGGTAAAGACAGAATCCAGCATGTCCTCTGTCTTGTGCACCTGATCGTATGCTTTGGGTCCGTCGTCTTGGCGGGCAAGAAGCCGTTGCGCAAGGTGTTTCGCTGGATCGACGGTGAAATCAGAAACACACCCCATCACGGCAGAGACGGCAATTGTAGCATCAATGTATCGGGCCAGCTCCTGCACGACAAAATCGTGGGCCTCTGTGAACAGGTCCAGTTCCTGCGCATTGATGCGCGACCAAAACTGTTGCAGTGTAACGCCCTCGAGATTGCCACCATTCGGCGTGACGTCCTGTGTCGA
>Ga0105053_10010173_pt1 | contig 11793 bp, 8 predicted proteins | sample BON01_FD_78093 | JGI IMG/M metagenome (GOLD analysis project Ga0105053, IMG submission 78093) | Freshwater microbial communities from Lake Bonney liftoff mats and glacier meltwater in Antarctica - BON-01 | ecosystem: Environmental > Aquatic > Freshwater > Ice > Glacier meltwater | place: Lake...
ATCGAAAAGCATGTGGCGGCTTTTCTGCGTTTCGAGCGAGATGCCGAGCACATTTTCGATGTGTCGATATATGCCGTGATCCGCGGCCCCGTAGGAATCGCTTAGAGTGTGGGTTACGCACCACGCTGCAACATAAGGAAAAATCTGAAAGAGCTTCGGTAACCGGGAGATTGAGCCACCGAGGAAAATCCGCGTTTTTTCTACGGCACTATCCTGAAATCTTGATTCCAGTGGCGCCAGCCCAATAAATGGTGGCGAATTCTGCGCCCTGAGAGATTGGCTGAGAAGAAAATCAGTCGTGCGGCAACCCATAATATTTATATCTCGTAACCCGCGATAGCGCGGCCAGCCTCGTTGGCGCGGCGATAATACAGCTTTTGCGTAATCTTTTGCACTTGCATGGCGATCCGCTCCCCCAAGAACAACCTATGCGATTTCTTCTACATTGGTAAAGATGGCACATCAGGGGTCAATTCAAGTCAAGGGAGTGCCGTCTTCAGGAATTTCGTGACTGGGTAGAATGCGGGGTCCGTTCCGCGGCAGCACGCACAGCAATTCCGCGCGAATGTCTGATGCGCTGCCTGCATGGAGCGAACAAGGTCGAGATGCTTGTCGTCGTAGCCATTCTCCCAGATCCGGTGATGCGCGCAAGGCTAATACGGTGCGAGAGGACCGCGCGACCGAGTCTGTTATTTTTCTCCTTGTGGAAATATTCTCAAATCCAGTCCCGCCGCGGCCGATCGGGCCAATAAAGTCAGAAAGCCACATTAGCGACTGGACTTCGCTTCTCAACGAAGCGGTACTGTCGGCACGCCCCACATGCCGGCCGGATCAGATCAACCCAACCGCTTTGATGATCAAAACGCCGTTCCGAATGCGCCGCCGCGGTGTTGAGTTAAAACTGCATTTGGGAGACGCACCGCCCGACCTCGATCGAACCCTTGTGCAGAACATAGTCAACGCGCAGCGCTGGCTGAAGATGATCATTGCCGGCAAGACCTTCACGCAGATCGCCGCAGGCGAAGCCGTCTCCAAACGCCGGGTACAAGATGTGGTTGGTCTGGCTCTGCTCGCGCCGGATGTCCATGATGCCATTGTTGCGGACACGCAGCCAGACGGCCTGAATACGGATTATCTGATCAAGACAGGGTTCCCGGCAACTTGGTCTGGGCAGCGCCAGCAATTCGCCGCGCTCTAACACCCAAGCCTTCCAAACGCGTACCGTCGGAATAGCGAACTGAGACTCGGGCCCCAAAACGGCCATTGTTGCGGTATGTGGAGCGTCTCACTCAAAACGGCCACCTGCTAAGCGCCCGATAACACGCAGACTTTGCGCGGTAAGTACGCACAGCCTTAAATTGGGGGAGTGGTTGGCTGGGGAACCTGGATTCGAACCAGGACTAACGGAGTCAGAGTCCGTGGGTCTACCGTTAACCTATTCCCCAGCAGGGTGGGAATGATCTATCGCCGCCCGGCGCTTGGGTCAAGGGGCGGGCGGCGAAATTGTTGGCCTAGTGTTTTTTAAGGTGAATAGGGAATTTTGCCCGCAATTCAGCATCATGGGCGGCATCAAACATGGCAGGCACCGGGCTGGACAAAATTTCAAGCTTGCGCGCAATGGCTTTAGCCACCAGGTCGGGCTTGCCAATTTCAACCCATTCTTTAGGGGATGTCCGATCGCCAAGCGCGGGGTAAATATACTCGGTCTGCATGAGGCTGAGCGTTTGGTCTGAGCCTAAATAATGCCCAGGCCCGCCAATACAAACTGAGCGCATCACCTCAAGGCTTAGCGTATCTTCGGTCACCTCAATACCACGCACGCAACGCTGTGCTTGGCCCAACAAATCATCGCCCAGAATAAGCGATTCAAGGCTGAAACCGAGCAGGCTGGCATGCATTCCAACCGATTCATACACCATGTTGAGGCCCGACAGCCCGGCCAGAACGTTGGAATTCATCTGCTCCCATCCCGCCTGCATATCGGGCAGTTTTGCATCGGCAATGCCTGCCGCGGCGCCACCCGGTAGCCCATAAAATGCGTGCATCTGCGCACAGCCCGCCGTGAGTAACGCCTGTTCGCCCGACCCGCCCGACATGGCCCCGGTGCGCAAATCAGACACGAATGGCCAAGTGCCGAATATCGCCGGATAGCCCGGCGAGATTGAATTGACATAGATAACACCCGCCAAACATTCGGCCACGGCCTGCACAATGGCACCCGCAATCGGAGCAGGGGCGGTGGCCCCGGCTTGGCCTGCTGAAAGCAACAAAACTGGCATACCATTGCGAATGCAGGTTTCCATCGTCTCACAACTTTCTGTCGCGAATTTCATCGGCGGCACAACAAAGCAGTTGGAATTTGAGATAAATGGACGCGCGCGCCATTTGTCCTCACCACCGGCAATGGCGTGGATGAAGTCAAACATCGGCTGCACAAAGGCGGGTTCGGAAAAGGAAACGCCAACATGTTTTGTGGTGCCAGCGCAGCTTGCGTAAATGGTGTTCAGGTCCATCTCGAAATTGTCGGGAATGTCACGACACACCATGCAACGTTGAAAAAAGTGAACGTTATTAAGCCTGTCAACAATGCGTGCGGCGTCAAACAGGTCTTGCACCGTGCTGTCACGATAGGTACGGCTTTCAAAATCCACCAAATGCACGGCGGCCCCGGCGGTGCCGTAATACACGCGCTGGCCTTCAAGCTTTAGGTCGTGCTTTGGGTCACGGCCATGCAGTGTTATGCCACGCGCGGCCTTTGCTAGCATGTCTTCAACCAAGGCACGTGGAAAGCGTAACCGCCCGTCATCGCCCAGAATGGCGCCAGCGGCTGTCATATAATCTATGCCCGATTGCGGGGCTTGGCTAAGGCCGATTTGTTCTAACGCATCCAGTGCAGCATGGTGTATGCGGAGCACTTCTGCTTCGGTCAGGGGTTTATAGCGACCACCGGTCATGCCGGGGCGCACGGGGCGGATATTATCGGCCAGCGGGGCAGAGCGGAGGGCTTGGCGCGCGGCGCGGCCACCGGAACGGCGAGAGGTAGAGGCTTCATTTGTCATGGAAAAATCCTAAAAGAGAAGAACACAGCGCCTTGTATTGGTTTGGGCGGCGAACCGCGCCCTGCACGCCCACGTCGGGCACCAATTGTGCGTTCGGTTAGGGTTGTCATCCAATCCAAATCAACCATCGCGCGCCCCTTGAATAAGCAGCGGGTCGATCACCGAACTGCCAACGGTCGGCTGTAGATGGCTGAAATCTCCTGCGGCAAACATAGGGCGGGCGGCATCAAGCAAGGCATGATGCGTGCGCCGCGCCAATGCCGAACCGAGTGATATGCGCGCCACACCAATGGCGGCGAATTCGGCCTTGCTATGGGCGGCAAACGCCCCGGCCGCCAAGGCATTGACCGGGCGATGTAGTGCTGCACAAATACGCGCCTGCGCGGCCATATCAGGCGGCAGGGGGGCATATAGGCAATCGGCCCCGACCTCTTGAAAAGCGAGCAGGCGGCGAATGGCTTCATCGGTATCATAATGCCCGTTCATGATGCCATCAGCCCGCGCCACCAGCACAAAGTCTCGCGGCAGGGCACGAGCGGCGGCAACGGCGGCGGCAATGCGTTCAACGGCATGGTCAAAGTCATAGGCGCTGTCATCGGGCAGCGCGGCATCTTCAATTGAAATGCCCGCCAGCCCGGCCTCGGCAGAAAGGCGCACCGTTTCGGCGCAATCTTCTGGCGTATGGCCAAACCCGTTTTCAAAATCACCCGAAACAGGCAGGTTTGTTGCGGCAACCAAATCTTGCGCATGGGCAAGTGCTTGATCGCGGCTAACATGGCCGCCATCGGGCAGGCCAAGCGTAAAGGCATGTGCGGCGGATGATGTGCCAATGGCCTGTGCACCCAACGCCGCCAAAACGCGGGCTGAGCCAATATCCCAAGCATTGGCTAGGATGAACGGATCACCTTTGCGATGAAGATCGCGGAATGTGGCGCCAATATCTCGATTGCTCATACCTTGGTCCTTTCGCTTTTCGGATCATACATGGGCTGAAGGCTGGCACTGGCCGAAATACGACGCCCGGCAACCTCAATTTCATAATTTCCAGCTAGCACCTCGGAAGCGCTTTGGTTGGCGCAGGGGATATAGCCCATACCAATGGCGGCCCCAAGCGTATGGCCGTAATTGCCTGAAGATGTGTAGCCGACGAATTCGCCATCGCGCAAAATCGGCTCATGGTGGTAAAGCAGCGCGCTTGGATCAGCCAGTTTGAATTGTAATAACCGCTTGCTGAGCCCGTTTTGCTTTTTGCGCAACACAGCATCGCGGCCAATGAAATCGGGCTTGTCGGTTTTAACAGCAAAGCCAAGCCCCGCTTCAAGAACATGGTCTTCGCAGCTGATATCATGTCCAAAATGGCGATAGGCCTTTTCAATGCGGCAGCTATCCATCATATGCATGCCACAAAGCTTGGCGCCCATATCTTGCCCGGCCTCCCATAGAGTTTCAAACGCATGGGCGGCCATATCAGATGAGATATAAAGCTCCCATCCCAGCTCGCCGACATATGAAACCCGGTGTGCGCGGGCGAGGCCCATGCCAAGCTCAACCTCCTGCGCTGTGCCGAATGGGTTGGTTTCATTAGAAAAATCATTGGGTGAAACTGCGGCCAGTAATCTGCGCGCATTTGGCCCCATAACGGCCAATACGGCTTCACCTGCCGTTACATCGGTTAGCACGACGTTGTAATTACCGCTATGGCGGCGCATCCAAGCCTGATCCGCGGGCCGGGTTACTGCCGGGGTTACCACCAAATATGCGGTCTCTGACAAGCGGGTCACCGTCACATCAGATTCAATGCCGCCACGTTTGTTCAAAAACTGCGTATAGACAATTTTCCCAACCGGAACAGACATTTGTGCGCCAGATATATAGTTCATGAACCCTTCAGCATCGGGCCCTTCAACGCGGATTTTCCCAAAGCTTGACATATCATATAGGCCGATATTTTCGCGCACAGCCCGGTGTTCAGCCGCCGAATTTTCAAACCAGTTTTGGCGGCCCCATGAATAGCTATATTCGCGTTCCTGGCCGGGATTGGCATACCAATTGGCGCGTTCCCAGCCGCCAATTTCACCAAACACAGCGCCTTCAGCCTTTAGGTGTTCATGAAATGGTGTACGACGCACCCCGCGCGCTGTCGCTTTTTGGCGATAGGGGTAATGATCGGCATAAAGCAGGCCAAGCGATTCAGTAACACGAGACGTTAGATAGCGTTGATTTGATTGGAAATTTTGGGCGCGTAGAATGTCTACGTCTCCCAAATCAAACGGGCGTTCACCGTCATTCATCCACTGCGCCAACACATGGCCCGCACCCCCTGCGGATTGGATGCCAATAGAATTAAAGCCAGCGGCAACAAAAAACCCATTCAAATCAGGGGCTTCGCCAAGGTAATAGGCGTTGTCAGGGGTAAAGCTTTCAGGCCCATTAAAAAAGGTATGTATACCCGCCTCGGCCAACATGGGCACGCGGTTGCACGCTGCCTCCAATATCGGCTCAAAATGGTCAAAATCTTCGGGGAGTTGGTCAAACTCAAAATTATCAGGAATGCCGGTCACCGCCCATGGCTTTGCCACGGGTTCAAACGCGCCCAGCATCAGTTTGCCCGCATCAACCTTGTAATAGGCACATTCATCTGGCACACGAAGAACGGGTAATTCGTTAAGCCCATCAATGGGTTCAGAGACTATGTAAAAGTGTTCACACGCTTGTAGCGGTACGTTAACCCCGGCCATACGGCCAAAATCACGCCCCCACATACCGGCGCAGTTTACAACATAATCAGCCTCTATCATGCCCGCACCTTGGGCGTTTTCCCATGAAACACCGGCCACGCGGTTGCCGCGTTTATGCACGGCGGTCACTTTGGTGTGCTCAAAGATTTGCGCGCCATTCATGCGCGCGCCTTTGGCTAGTGAAAGGGCCACGTTGGACGGATCGCATTGGCCGTCTTTTGGGATGAAAATCGCGCCTTTTACCCCATCAATATTTACATGCGGATAACGGTTCAGCGCCTCTTGCGGCGAAATTTCTTCGACATCCACGCCAAAGGCACGCGCCATAGAGGCGAGGCGCAGCAACTCTTCATGGCGGTCATCCGTGAGCGCCAAAGAAATGGAGCCAACGCGTTTCATGCCTGTGGCCAGCCCGGTTTCAGCTTCGAGCCCAAAATAAAGCTCCTGCGTATATTTTGCCAGCTTGGTCATATTGGAGGACGACCGCAGTTGCCCGATGAGCCCTGCCGCGTGCCATGTTGTGCCAGAGGTCAGTTGCTTGCGTTCCAGCAAGACAACATCTTTCCAGCCAAGCTTGGCAAGGTGATAGGCCACCGAGCAGCCCACAACGCCGCCGCCAACAATAACGGCCCGCGCCTTATTTGGTATATCAGCCATGTGTTTGCCCCTTTTCACGCGCCAGTTTTTCGCCGAAGGCGCGCAAGCGTTCCAAGGCGTCTCGCAACCTGTCATCCTCAACCGTAAGCGCCACGCGCACATGCCCGGCGGCCGATTGGCCAAAACTTTCGCCCGGCATAACTGCGATGCTGGTGTCATCGAGTAGACGATTCGCAAAATCTTGCCCCGATAACCCGGTGGCACGCACGTCTAGCATGGCGAACATGCCGCCATCGGGTGGGGTTAGGGCAATGGCATTGCAACCTTTGAACACGTCTACCGCAAGCACGGCCCGGCGGCGGTATAGCGCTGCACTGGCGGCTTGCATGGCATCGCCTTTGGTAATGGCAAACAAACCCGCATCTTGCACAAAGCTGGCCAAGCCATAGGTGGTATTGGTGGTCAGGTTCATCACCCCATCGGCCACCGATTTTGGCCCTACAAGCCAGCCAAGGCGAAACCCGGTCATCACATGGCTTTTTGAAAGCGAGCCGAGCGTGATCGTCCGATCTGCCATGTCGGGCAGGGCGCGGGCGGATTGAAAGTCACCGCGCCAATCGAGTGTTTCGTAAACCTCGTCAGAGATGAGCCAAAGGTCGTGTTTGCGACAAATCGCGGCAATCCTGTCCAGCGTTTCGCGGCTGTAGGAAACGCCGGTCGGGTTGTTGGGGGCGTTGATCAACAATACCTTGGCCCCGGCGGCCGCTGCATCAAGCGCAGCCAAATCGGGTTGGAAATGTGCCTCTGGCCGGGCCGGCACAGCGCGCGGAATGGCCCCAGCGGCCCGAATAGTGCCGGGATAGGTGGCATAATAAGGGTCAATGAACAGGGCCGTATCACCTGCATCGCAGAGCGTCATCAGGGCCGAAAACAGCGCGGCTTGCCCGCCATTGGTGACCGCGATGTTGTCAATCGTGGTGGGCGTGCCTGTTCGGGCCTGCACCCGTTCGGCAATGGCCGTTCGTAAATTGGCCCGGCCCTGCACGGGTGAGTAGCGCGTGTTGCCTGCCGCAGCGCTTTCGGCCATAGCCTGAATGATGGCCGGGTCGGTTGGGGCATCATGGTCACCCACCGTCAGGTTGGTTACGGGCTGGCCCGCCGCCTGCATGTCACGCGCGCGGTAATACACCTCCCACCCATCTGATCCACCGGGGCCGTTGATGCCAAGGATGCGGTTTGAAAGTTTCATGCGCGCAGCCTTTCATTGGCTGGGTCCCAAAGCGGTTGGTCAGCCTGCACAACAGCGCGGCAGCGTTCGCCGTAAATTTCAACCTCAATTTCTGTGCCGGGCACGGCCAGATCGGCGCGTAACATACCCAGCGCAATCGAGGCATTAACCCGATACCCCCAGCCGCCTGACGTGGTTTCACCCACGACGGTGCCGTCATGCCAAAGGGTGGACATATAGGGCGCATCGGCTAATTTCGCCTCAACCAGCAGGGTTACAAATCGCTTGCTCGGCCCGCGTTGAAATTCGGCCGCCAATGCGGCTTTGCCAGCGAAATCCTGAGGTTTGTCGAGCTTGATAAACCGATCCAACCCACCTTGATACAGCGTGTAATCGGTTGAAAGATCACCCTTCCAAGCGCGATAGCCCTTTTCCAACCGCAATGAGTTGAGCGCCCACATGCCAAAGGGTTTCGCGCCACCGGCGGTAACCGCATCGTAAATGGCAACGGCATCTTCATTGGCGCAGTGCAGTTCCCAGCCAAGTTCACCTGCAAAGGAAACCCGCAGCAGGGCGCAGGGGCGGCCCGCTACATGGCTATCAAGCTGCACCGATAACCATGGCAGCGACAGGTCGGCATCGGTGAGCGGGGCGAGAATTTCGCGCGCCTTGGGCCCGGTGACCAAGAAGCATTCCGCCTCATGCGAATGATCGGTAATATGCAACCCAGCCGGGGCGTTTTTGCGCAAAACATCAGCGTCATGCCATTGCGCGGTGCTGGCGGTGATCAGGCCAACATGGTCATCACCATGCACCATGACCGACATTTCGGTCAAAATACGCCCGCGCGCATCGGGGAAATAGGCCAGCCCAATGCGGCCCGGTTTGGACAAGCGTGAGGCGGTCAGCCCGTCGACATAATCTTTTGCGCCGGGGCCTTGAACCTGCAACCGGGTAAAGCCGGAAATGGCCAGAATGCCGCAATGGTCGCGCACGGCTTCGCATTCTTCGCGAATCCGCGCTTCCCATGGGCCAGCACGGTCCCATGTTTGGGTGGTCTCGTGGCTAAGGTCATCGCCCGGTTTGGCAAACCAATTGGCGCGTTCCCAGCCGTTATAGGCGCCCATCACGCCACCTGCGGCCCGGATACGGCTATCGACCGGGGAAAGCTTGCGATCCGCCCCGGCAGGCCAACGGTGCCACGGGAAATGCATGGCATATTCATGGCCATAGACCTGTTTGCCGTTTTCTACGCAGTAATCATGGTCGGTATAATCGGTAAACCTGCGGGGGTCACAGCTCCACATATCCCATTCGGTTGCGCCCTCGGTAATCCATTCCGCCAGCACCTTGCCCGCGCCGCCGCCTTGGGCAATGCCAAAGGTGAATACGCAAGCCTCAAACGCATTTGGCACGCCGGGCATGGGGCCGACAAGCGGGTTACCATCAGGCGCATAGGGGATGGGGCCGTTGATAACCTTGGAAATGCCCGCCGAGCCAAGCAGCGGCACACGGGCCATAGCATCTTCAATATAATGCTCCAAGCGGTCCAAATCATCAGGATAGAGCTGAAAACTAAAATCTTCGGGCATTGGGTCTGACGGGTCAGCCCAATGGGCGCGGCCGCCCCGTTCATAGGGGCCAAGGTTAAAACCGTTCTTTTCTTGGCGCAGGTAGTAAGACACATCAACATCGCGCAGGAGGGGCAGTTTTTTGCCGGTTTCAGCGCTCCACTGGCAGATTTCGGGGATTTCTTCGGACAGCAAATATTGATGGCTCATCACCATCATCGGCACGGTGCGCCCCCCGTAAGGTTTGAACCATTCACCCACCCGCTGGGCGTAATAACCCGCCGCGTTGACCACATATTCACAGCGAATATCGCCTTTATCCGTGTGTACGATCCATTCGCTGTTTTCGCGGCTAACACCCGTTGCTGGGGTAAACCGTAAAATACGCGCACCCATATCGCGCGCACCTTTGGCCAAGGCTTGGGTAAGCTGCGCAGGGTCAATATCACCATCAGCAGGGTCATAAAGCGCGCCTTGGAGATCATGGGTTTCAAGGAAAGGGTATTTGTCCTGAATTTCGTCAACGCCCAAAATCTCAAGGTTCATTCCCTGATACAGGCCCATGCCCTTGGCGCGCTGGAACTCCTGCATCCGTTCGCGGCTATGGGCCAACCGCACAGATCCCGTCACATGGTAGTTCATCGGATAATCAACTGCGGCGCCGAGCCCACGGTAAAGTTCGGTCGAATAGCGCTGCATATTCATAATCGACCAGCTGGTCGAAAAGGTCGGCACATTGCCCGCCGCATGCCAAGTGCTGCCTGCCGTCAACTCATTCTTTTCAAGCAGTACGCAATCGGTCCAGCCCGCTTTGGCCAGATGATACAAAGATGATGTGCCCACAGCGCCACCGCCAATTATAACGACGCGCGCGGTTGTTGGAAAATCATTCATTTTCAAAGCCTCATTCATGATTGCAGGACGCCAAGTTCGATCATGTAATAATCGCCCTTATCGGCGGTATAGATGTGTTTGGCGGTCTGAATTCCGGTGGGGCCATCAAATGCGCCGCTGGAAATAGCCATACGGCCTTCGTTAACCGGCTCCCAAAACAGGGTTGATCCGCAGATGCGGCAAAAACCGCGCTTTGCCGTGTCGCTCGATTGAAACCAAGCCAAACCACTGTCTTTGGTAATGGTTAAGGCGAGTTTGGGCACTGAAGTCGCGCTCCAATAATGCCCTGAGGTTTTGCGGCATTGCACGCAATGGCAGGCGATGGAATCGCGTAACGGGCCTGTTGTTTCAAAGGCTACGGCACCACAGAGGCAGGATCCTTTATGCATTTTTCACCTCAATAAACCGGCGGGGCGATAACCCAGATCGCCACGGCAGGTTCCCCATGGGGGTTGGCCCAACGATGCGCCTCGCCACGAATGCGAAAGCTGTCACCGGGATTTAGGTGGAATTCGGCCTCACCAATCCAAACGGTTAGGCGGCCTGAAATCAGATAGCCGACTTCTTGGGTGGCGCGGGTCTGATAGGCGGGCAGGGCGGAGCGGGGTAGGAAGGTGGAGCGCACGACCTCAAAATCATCGGTTAAGTCGGGGGAAAGCAATTCTTCCACCAACCCCGCCTCACCCGACCCTATGGGGCGGCGCGCTCCGGCGCGCACGACATAGCCAGCCTCACCTTCAGGGGCTGCGGTTTTGCCAAAGAACATTGAAAGCGGCACACCAAAGGCGGTTGCGAATTTGCGCAGATCGTCGATGGAGGGTGAGGAGATGTCGCGCTCCACCTGACTGATCCAGCCAACCGAGCGCCCAAGGGTTGCGGCCAAATCTACAAGCGTAATGCCCCGCGCCTTGCGCAATGCACGCAAGTCGGCACCAAGGGTGGCGGGGGGCGTATAGGCGTTCATTGGGTGCTCTGGTTGCTACGTGAAATTTTCCTTCATAATTTCACGCAGATTCGAGGCCACCGCGCAAGGAAAATCTGTGGCTTGTAACATGGCTTGATTTTCTAAAGCCCGCAGCGCATAACGCCAATCATGGACCCAATGATTTGCATTTGCTGCATCTGCATTATCCGCTGAATTTCAGCGGCGGTTCTTGTATTTCCAAAATGAAAATGCCAGCCCCGCCGCGCAACTGCGCAGGACAAGGCTATGACGATTACCCTTTACGACACGAAACAACGCCGCAAACGTGAATTTACCCCGCTCGATGCGGAAAACGTCCGCATGTATGTATGCGGGCCGACCGTGTATGACCGCGCCCATCTGGGCAATGCCCGTCCGGTGGTGGTGTTTGATGTGTTGTATCGGCTGCTGCGCCACACTTACGGCGCTGATCATGTGACCTATGTGCGCAATTTCACCGATGTGGATGACCGGATCAACGAAACAGGCTTAAAGCGCAAAAAGGCAGGTGACAGCCGCAGCCTTGAGGCGTTGATTACTGAGCGCTCTGATGAGACGATTGCGTGGTATCATGAGGATATGAATGAATTGGGTGCTTTGCGCCCAAACTTTGAGCCGCGTGCCACTGAATTTATCGCGCAGATGGTCACGATGATTTCTGAACTTATCGCCGCTGACCACGCCTATGAGGCTGAGGGTCATGTGCTGTTTGCGGTCGATAGCTGGCGCGAACATTACGGCA
>Ga0105053_10010182_pt1 | contig 11786 bp, 2 predicted proteins | sample BON01_FD_78093 | JGI IMG/M metagenome (GOLD analysis project Ga0105053, IMG submission 78093) | Freshwater microbial communities from Lake Bonney liftoff mats and glacier meltwater in Antarctica - BON-01 | ecosystem: Environmental > Aquatic > Freshwater > Ice > Glacier meltwater | place: Lake...
AGAGCGCGGCACTCAAGAAAGTTAGTAATCCGTAAGGCCCCCGGTTCGATTCCGGCCGAAAACACGTCACCTCAGATTCACATGGATTTGAGCATATAGACCCTCAATCAAGGGTTCTAAACTTCGAAACTACTGTTTCCAGTAATAAAAGCAAAAAAAAAAAAAACCAAATCGCCAAACGTGTTATCTCCACCCTTCCAGATGTTGATGACAGTGCTGTCACCATAGTTCCTGTTTTCAGCAACACGAGTCAGTAACCATGCAAGTGCAGTGCCGTATGCATGATTCACACAGCGTGTGACAATAGCAGGTGGCTGTGTATTGGTTGTAGAAAAAGAGGTTACATTCACCAGGAGCCGGTGGTGGCAATAACAGGACTCAAGTTGGCGTCAGAGCCCGAGCCAGATACTCGCGTGATAATTGAGCCAGGCCATACAGAATGCCACAGCGATTGCGTCGATAGCTGCTGGAAGTGTAGCGCCACCAAGTCGCCAAACATGACGGCGCGACCGTTACCTCTGGAACACCTCCCAGACTACTCTTCTGTCCTCCCTCTCCCTTCCCCCCTTCCCCCCCGGGCGAGGCTTTCAATGATTTTTTTTTAATTGACCACGAAAACAACTAAAAACCAAAAAATGGCTGGTACAAAGGTTCAAACATTGAAGGTTCGAAAATGACCTATTTTTTCTGATTTGGCCTCATTCAGCGTCAAAACCGGTTAGAGGATTGATTGGCGTCACAACATATGTACATGCCACGCGGCATTGCACATACAAACACCCACCATTCATACATGTTCACATACCCACATGTACACATCAATGCATGCAAACATGTATGTATTTTGATATCAAAATACATACATGCATGCTTATGTGTACATCACAACAAATGTATATGCCACGCGGCATCGCACATACATACACCCACCGTTCATACATACTCGCATACCCCGTATACAATGCGTGCAAACATTCATGTATAAACAAATACACTTGTGCAGAGAGCAAGAAAAAACAGTACAGACAAACACTCTAGAGCGGTGACACAGAGAGAACAAGAGCACGTTAAGTACTGACCGTGTAATACGCCGACATCTTTTGATATACATATTATGGGTAATGTGGCTCTGCATTCAGTGAATCAAATTTTTCCGTGATGATGCACTCAATACGGATTCAATACATATTCCACAGCAAACGCCTTGTGCGTCCCTCATACTGCATACTGTATTTGAATGCATTTGTAAACAAATACATGCATAATTATGTGTACATACATACGTCTTTGATGATTCTAATCCAGATCGTGGGCGCGTAACCTTGCGACGGTCAAGCACTCGAACAAATTAGAATGCCGGTTCCAATCTCGAGAACGAAGTCAAAAGACTCCCACGCAACGGAGGGCAGGTTTGGCAAGCACATAACGCATGGGCAGCATTCCGCGAGTTCAGCTGAACAATTCAACAAACAAAAAATCGATGAGATTCTGCACATACATGACGAAGAAGAAAAAGAAACAAGAGCACGCAGGCACGGTGCTGCTGCAAACAACTCGGAGCGGGCAGTTGGGAGGGTGTTGGATGCCGTTGCGGTGTTGACACATGGCGCCCAAGGCAGCCCTTCCTCGGATCTCAATTTGAGCGGTGCAAATCCCAGCAACCCTCCCATGGAAAGAGCGTCATTGAAGACACGATACACCGAAACGCAGGCAGTCGCCTTGCTCCAACGAACTATGTCAAAAAAAGTGCACAAACGGACTTCGTTGGCACGGCTCCCCTTGATCGAGCGGGTTGAATTGGAACTCGCATTGTTTCGTGGACTGCGTGTGCTCTTTCTCTGCATGTTCATGTTTTTGCTCGTCATTTATGCTGCCATATTGGAGGGGCGTTCGCAGCAGAAATTGGGACTTGTGAACACTTACGCAGGCGTGTTCGGCCTTGATGCTGAGAACCTTATGGGCTTGACGACTCGGGCAGCATTTTTCGACTTCATTGTGGAGTTGTCTGAAGCTGCGCGTAGGCTGCAACCTGCTTCATCAGCCTATTTTGTAGAAGAGACGGGAGAAATCCAAATAATGAAAGGAATCCGAAAATTTTCCGTGGCTTCAACTGTCAAGGTTGCCGGACTCGATCCAAGAATCGACTCGCCCTCGTTTTCCATCATGGCGTGGATCACATTGAAGAAGGGCAAAGGAGGCAACATTCTACGGAAACCCCTTGGCCAGGTGCCGGCCCAGATTGGGTTGTCGTGTTGGGCGTGGAGTGTGGGAAGCCCGAGGGATCGTTTTGACTTTGGAGCACATGACTTTCGGGGGGGCACCTTTGAGGAAGAGCTTCAAGAGACAGTTGACACCGGTGTCAACTCATCAAGTAGTGTTGATGATGGAAAATTGCATAATGTAGCTGTCGTCGTAAACCAGGAAAGCCTGAGTTTTTTCACAGATGCAAAGCTTCAGGCAAGAATCATGTTACAGCGACCCATCACAGATTGCACTGGATCAACTCTTGAAATAGGTGACGTGGATATCCCTGCGTTGGGGGAGATCACGTTTTTCCCCCGAGAAATTACCACGACGGAAATGGAAGAAAAAATGGATCTTGGCCACACGTCTGGATCAATTGCAGCAGGGAAGCTTGCGTTTGAGCCGGAGATGACTGAGTTTGATGCCATTGGGGCGCAGCAGGCAACTGCCTTTGCTCAGGCCAAAGGAGAACGCTCTTTGGCAGCGACTAATATGGCTGTGGAGGCCACGATCAACCGACTCGTAACTGAAAGTACGCGAGTGTCTCAGGACGATACTTCTGTAGAAAAGATTGTTGTTCCCCAATCTCCTAGCTGCCCTTCTATAGCAACTTTTGTGTCATCAGCGGAGGACGCCACATCATGCCATCTTTTGCACATCTGGAATGAGTCGTCAATTGACACGCAAAATCCGGGCCGCACCTACTACAATCTTGTCCAGCCCCCTTATCGCAGTGGCAAGCAGGGTCGAGACAGAATGATGCTTGACCACAACTACGCAAGACAGCAACTGAACTACAATGCATCAACGTTTCCGTCTTTTTGCGGAATGTCAGCCACGTTCACTATGTGGATTGAAAATTGGGATTGCGGCCCTCGTACGGCCTTGATTGCTCGCTACCCAACAGCCGACTCGCGTAGAGACCCTGGAGCGTGGTTTTACCAGATTGACCAGTCTCCTATTGGCACTAAAATTTGCGTAGGACAGATCCCTGCGTCGGGGAGCGTGGCATTCTGGAAATGTGTTCAGACTGTTGTTAAATTCAATTGCATGGCCCCGAAAACACGTCGGCATCTGGCAGTCGCATTTGATCACATGGCAAATACCATTACGTTTTATGTAGATGGACTTCTTTTGGGCGTAACATCGTCTCAAGAGCCTGCCAACGACGTGTGGATCGCGGATTCAATGGGCGGTGGTGTAGGTAGGATGGATTGTGGGATGGGAAAGGGGTACACCGCCCTGGGTCACCGTGTGCCCAATCAGCAGCCTTATGTGGGACCAATTCAGGATTGGCGCTACTATCGTGGCTATGCGCTCGACCCCAGTGAGATTAAAATGATTGCTCTTGGGACAATCCGCACCGATTCTTCTGGGCAGACTGAGAATCTTAGGACTTGCGAGTTTTCGTCAGAAGGAAGTGATAGCAAGTACAAAGACATCTACGGCCGAGATTGTGCGTGGTATCAGGAACAGCGCCAGGCAGTCCCTCGCATTTGTGCCACAAATACTGTCAGAGACAACTGTCCTGTGGCGTGCGGCTCCAAATTTGCTTGTACTCAGGAGCTCTTGATCAACAAATACAGCATTTGGGAGCGACAAATGCCAATTATGGAATATGACAGCACACTTGGCACCAACGGCGATAGCATCTGCGTGCGCCAGGGCGTGGATGTCGTTGCCCAGTGTCGGGCTAATTTAAAGATTTTAGCAACGTCACGTACTCCAGTGCTGATGGTTGGATCTACCGACTATTCAGTCACTCTGCCGAATGCCGGAGGATCAGGAAATGGTAATCTCTTTCTCACACATGCACACACACACACGCACACTTTCTGTCTCTCTGCCTCTCTCCTTCTTTCTCTCTCTCTCTCTGTCTCTCTCCCCCTCTTTCTCTTCCCCCCTCTCTCTCTCTCTCTCTCGCTTTGTCTCTCTCTCTCTCTCTCTCTCTTTCTCTCTCTCTCCCTCGCTCTCTCTCTCGCTCTCTCGCTCTCTCTCTCGCTTTCTCTCTCTCTCGCTTTCTCTTTCTCTCTCTTTCCCTCGCTTTCTCCCACACACACATATTCACTCGCTCACACGCGCACACAAACACACACACACACGTACACAAACACACACGAACACACACACACACACACACACGCACACACATACACACACCTTCCTTGCAGCAGTGGGTCCATTCCAGCATATGCCACCACAATGTTCATTGCACCCTCCCACCTATACCGCCACACTCTATGTGCACGTGCAATACAAATCATTCATATACGTGACAGGATACATGATACATCCACGTGTGTGATAAGATTCGGTAATATTTTTTCAATTCTGCTGACGAAGCTGCTGGACACACACATTCAACCACATATTCATTCATTATATGTTCATGCGCACCACAACATGTGCAGGATTGCCTACGACGAGGTCTTTGCTCCAAGTACCGGGACTATTGCTCTTTTCGATCTTTGCTTGCAATCGTCGCGCAACAAAATACGGCGTCCCTCTCGATCGATATGTATTCATGCTGCATAAAGATGCGTAGTCATACCTTGCATCGTCCTTCGTCAGGAGCCCCATCTGCATCACCGTTGCTGCGTATGACTCCCACGTCAGATTGTACGCACACTTTTTTGCTCTCCCTGTCAGACCACCAGGCATATCATAGTCCACACACCTGATTCGGCTACAGCTATAGGTGCGGCACTGATTATCAAGGCCAGGAACAAAGCCAGGTCCAACGGCACCGATATTACGATGAGTTCACGCGAACGCGGGACGATCATCTAGGAGCGTCTCCAAAAGCGGTGTGTTTTGAGACCTCGCTAAGTTGGGTCCACACACAAACACACACACACGTATTTGGTAGCAATTATACGCTAGTGTGGAGACGCAGACAGAGGGGAACAATCGTCATCGCTCAAGTACAGGACAGAGGAGAGGGACGACTGTGTCAAGATATCAACAAGGACGACGGGTTCGTTCGCTTCTATCAACTACTGCAGCAAGAAGGAAGCATTCCGAGCGGCGTGGCCGCAAAAAGTCCTGTCCCCCTTCAATATATGGTGATGGCCGACAACAAGGTCGAAGGCCTGATGACGAGGACCAACCGAGCTGAGGACAAAGGGAGGGCGGACAAGGCGCTGCTAAACAAACAACCAAGTCCCATGCCCAAAGCCCATGGCACACACAGGCAGATACACGCAGGACAAGACGCAGGTGGGAACGGACGGAAGGGGAGCTCCTGGTGGCTTTTCGGTGGCACCCTGCCTGCAAACAAGGAGGTTTGGTGCACACCTTGCGATGCGGGAAATGCATGGGCGTATCCGTCGCTCTTTGATGGTTGGTGCAGACTTAATGAGCCTCAAGACGCACATCAAGGCGACAAAACACCTACACACCAGTCTTTTCCTAGTTGTATGTTGCTGCTGCCAGAAGAAACCACGCCACGGCGCGAGGTCCTCATCACTTCGCGACGAGGTGTTGTTGTCTCTCCAAATTCCCCGACTTCGCTTTCACCGGCTGTCGGCAGCGACAGCATCTGGACAACTTGCTCGACTCCTGCAAATTTCCTAAAGCTCAAACAGTCCGCTAGAAAGCCAGCCTATCGTCGCGTCCAAATGGAAGCACTGGTTGAGTCAAGTATCTCGGGTGCAAAGGATCTTTCCCATTCCTCTGTGCAGTGCAAAGGCACGCATGGACACGGGCATCCGGAGTGCACGGGATCATAGATTTGAAACGAATGGGCTACCTTCAATGAATGGCGCACCTGTGTAGTTTTTTGGGAGCGCGTGGAGTTTTGCTCAAGAGAAATAAAGCAAGCCGCCGCCGGGGAAAATACTTCCCCGCAGCGCAGGGATAATAATAATAATTATCATGAATTTGTGAGTCAATAATACGAAAAGTATTCGCAAGTAAGATCATAAATGTCGAAAATTAAATGGTGTACTGTCGTGGCATAGGATTCGGGAAAAGAATAGCGATAAAGCATAGTGACGTCACGCCCAAGAACAAGATCTGCCGTCGCGCGCCACGGACCGCCCACGAATGAGATCGGATCACGAACGAGAAAATTTAGTCTATAGATGATACAGCTTCTTTTTTTTACGGTTCTTTGAAGAGGGAGAAACCAGAGTAGAACCGTTTACGGATGTTGAATCAGTACACTATACATGATTCTTACAATGCCCGTCCCCAAGCGTTGACATCACATCTGGTCAACGTTATGGCTGGTTATGAGCCCAGAAGAAATGTGTGTGTACCGTCGTGTCATCAAAACATGAAGGCGCGTATACGCATTTCATAAATTGTCTCTCGAACAAAAACACAATTGGATACACGCAACATACCATAAGTTCAAGTAGAAAGAACATTTCCAGCTTCACTCTTCAAGGTCCTCGAAGATAATCATCGTCGTATCATGAGTTCCCCTGCTGTATGCTGCAGCCCAGGTTCACCGCTGTATCAGCATTTCGTATCCCCACCTGACCCTCGCTTTGTGTGTTCTATGTGGGTTGTGATCGAGAGCGCACAGGTCTTTGCCTGAAACGGTGTGTCCTGGCAGAGTATGTTGCAATCGAGTAAGAAGGCGGTAAGTTCTGATTGTACCTTAACCATCACAGAATTCCGAGCCTTGTATTTGCACAATGATATTTTTGAATTAGGGTTCGAGGCATTCCACGCCTGCAAACGAATTTGCTACATAACGCTACTGCAGTGGGGTTTATATGAAGTTTCGTGGAGGCGAGATTGATTTGATTCGCGATTGCACACTGCACACTTGCCAGCTCATACACTGATGATCTCACAGGTTTTGAATTGAGATCCGAAATCATGATCAAAATGGACACACCTCAATCAAAGGCCAAAATTTCACCGAGGTGCTGTTTTTTTACTGTCCTTTTTTGATGCTTTTTTCCTTCGAGGGTCCTTTCTTTGTTTTGTAACTTTGAACTGAATCGTACCAAGTATGCATGTGTGGCTTTTTCGCCGTGCACTGCCACTACGTGCCGGAGTCACAAAGAATTGCCTCAGAATAGTAGGCGATGAGTAGCGGGAGAAAATAATTCCCGAAATTTCCAGACTTGTACTTCTAGACTTCTGAAGAATCTAGATTGTGCATGTTGCGATTCCACTGCGTTAGGGGACTACAGTACTCAATGCAAAGTGACAGGAGATTGACAGGGTCGGGGCGATGGGCTGCTGTATGAGAACCGTTAATTTTGAACTGCCCAAAAACTTCGTCTTCCGGTTTTATTTGGCCAAAGATGAAAAAGTTGCCCGTGACTACGACTTGGGGCTCGAGCCTGAATGCACACACATCCAATTTGGTATTTTGCCGACACGCCACTAGCGCGCCAATTATAGTAAGAACGCACACAAGTGGTGTGTAGTATTAAGGGGTTTACACCAAACATAGATAACGCCCCTGATACCTTAAGGAAGATGGTCACATTTTGTCCCGCAGACGTGACCCGTCAATTTGCTGTAATGTCAATTCGGTCTACAATGTATGTCGATATCTTTTTCTGTCTTGGGTGGTGAACATTCAAATTAATCATTGGACTCAGTGGGTGGTGCGCACCCAATTATTTTTTGATTTTGGTGTTGGTTAGTGAAGTTGTCACATCGCTAACCCTGACAGTTGAGAACGCTGACAGTTGAGTGAATATCGGGTTTTCGATGACATTTTTTTCCTTTTGTGTGTGCAAGGCCTTTGTCTCACACAAAAGCCTTTCTTGCGCCTGTTTCGACCAGGCTCCTATGTCTGATTGTCGCCACTCCTCTTGTATGCTGATTATACATGTGTGCTTGTGTGTGTGTTACATGTAAAAATGTGCAGGTAAAGTGATACATATTTAGCAAATATAAGCAAATTGTGACGACGTCATGTACAGTATTAACATAGAAAACAGAAATAGATGTGAAGTGGCATGTTTTTTGACAAGTGACAGAGACTAGCTGTGAAGCTCCCGGCAATGGCACTCCCGCAATGGATTTAAAGAAAAAGATATTATATGTATACACAGAAAGATAAACAACAAGGCAACAGAACAAAACACACGGTCTTAAAAATCCGAGACGATGTAAAACTAGCTTAGTTGGTCAAAGCGCGGAACTGTCTGTCCCGAGATCGCCGGTTCGTTTCCAGCAAAAACTCCAAAAATCGAGAACTCAAACCTACATTTGAGCACATAAAGCTTTTAGCAAATTTTCTAGACTATTTTTTACGAAGTAATGAAAGCAACATCATTTGCTCACAAAAATTGTGAATTGAACAAGGAACAATACACAATAAAAACCGAAAGGGAAGAATTCGAAACAGAATTGGATTGATTATTGAATTTTTTTGGTTGAATTTTATGTATAATTGTATATTTTGAATCAGTATTATTATCAAATATTATTATTATTTTTTTTTATCATCATCATGTATATTCGTTTTTTTATTCAGAAACGGAAAAGAGCCTTGGGCCCTTGAACCAACGAGGCCTCAGTGCCATAGTGCCTGCTAAGTGCAGCGACCTGCGATCGATCATTGACTCGGATTCCTGTATTGAAGACCTTACCAAGATTAGTACAACAAGGGCCAGTTGTCGACTATTCTCTCCATCTACACTTTAACCGTGACCACTCTCTCGTCCCTACGCGTGGCTTCGCTATAGAACCATTTATTCTATTATGTATCTTTTTTTTTTAAATTGTGATTTAGAACAATGTGTATAAAAGTCAATCGACTTTTTCTTTCTTTTTGTGTCTTTCTTTCAATCATGATGATCTTGGGAGATATTCGACTTAATTGCCAGACTAAGTAAGTGGTAAGCACCTAATAAAACTGTCTAAATTTGTGAAAGATTGTTCGAAAGGACTTTCCCCTCCTGGATGGGCTTTCTTTTCAGGTGGTTTCCAAATGAAGAGTACAGAGGAAGAGGACCAGACCCGCCCCTCCCTCTGGGCGAGGGAATGGAAGCAAAGCCAAAAAGGAAAAAAACAAGGAGAGTTTTTGGTACCCAACCCCAGGCACGGGCTGGATGGCGCAAACGCCTTGCGCTGGTACGGACGACTCCGTGAGCTGATTCCGCCGTTATCAGTGATCAATTCAAATCAAGTCGGACAGCCATCTTTCCATGCGTAACACATTTTTGATAAAATGCTCCCTCTTGAAATACTTGTGAATTGTAGAAGCCTTAGAGACTGGTTTGAATTTAAGTGCAGGTACTTTGAACCTGAGCATTTGGTCACTGCGCACCCCAACTGTCACGAGACACTGTACAGACTCCCATTGTAAGAGAACATCTTCTAGTTCACGTCATATTAAAAGCGTGCAAGTCTCGAAATAAATCAGTTTTACCTTCCTACATGCCTGCACATACTATACACCCAGCAAATGCAGACAATCCCCATCACTGCGTTGTCTCAGCCTTATCCCGGGCCCATTACACTTGGGAGTGAAGAAGGGTCTCAGAGTGGCAGAAGCAGCACAGCTTGGGTGAAGGAAACGCTTGCCCATGTAAAGGAACAGGGGTCCTGTTTCGAAGGAAACAGGAGTAGCACAACACTCTGAAGCGGGGCATCTTCGAACTGGACACAAGCGGGACCTGGCTGGAAGCAGTCAATGAACCTCTAACTTGCATAACCTTTATAAAAATAGATTGTCAAACAAAGGCCAATCTGGGTCCGCCAACAGGCGGACAAGCTGTCAGCCAGCGCACTGACAAGATAGAGACCTGCAGCGGGCTGAGGCAGCCAGCGCACTGACAGATAGAGACCTTCAGTGGGCTGAGGCACCTCGACTACTACGAGGCAAGCAACGTGCAATGGCAGGCACAGAGGGCCTGCAGCTCGGACGCACGGCGCAGCAGCGGTACAGCACGAGTTGTCAGAAGAATGGGGTGAGCGCATCTAAGGCTGACAAGTAGGGATGCAACAGTGTGGATGAACATCACGAGGTGACAATCAGGAACGCAATGAGCTGGCAAGGGACCAGCCAGGACAGAGCGAGTGGCCCACAGAGAGCGTCAGATTGTGAATTTGTGTGTATTTCATTTGTATCACATTTGGAGGGAGTTCCAGTCTTACCAAAGTATTAGGGGGCTGTTCAGTTTGTTGCGCCTGTACAGCTCAACAAGCCTGTGGCGAGCGCAACAGGTACCATGGTAGCTACGTACACACGTAGGAGTACACGCGCACCAACGTACATTTTGTTGAATTTGTGTGTATTTCATTTATATTGTGATATGATTTTGAGGGAGTTCCCGTTTTTTTCAAAGTATTAGGGGGAATTTACATTTTGGTTGCGCCTGTGGCGAGCGCAACGGGTACCATAGTAGGTACGCACACACGTAAATGTATACACGCACCAACGTAAATTTGTGTGATGTCGTTTTGTTTTGTGTGTGTATTGATTTTATCACATAGTGATGTTTTATTAGTTTTTGACAGCGTGTGACAGTTGTGCGACCAAGGGTGCGGGACGTCATGCGTGAATGTAAATGTGAGAAAGTGTCACGAGACACTGTACAGACTCCCATTGTAAGAGAACATCTTCTAGTTCACGTGTTCATGAAAAGTGTGCGAGTCTCGGAATAAATCAGTTTTACCTCTTGACATGCCTGCACGTACCATACCCCCAGCGCGTGCAGACAATCCCCATCAATGCGTTGCCTCAGCCTTGTCCCATTACACCAACAGCGATTTTTGGTACCAAGAATTATAGAATACTTAGGTTGCTTCCATCCCGTCCTCCAGGCTTTTCATTTTCCGCAGTGCGTGTGTTGCTTTGTTTTATTAAACCATACTGGGGAACAGTGTGTGTGTGGGTTGCTTTGTTTAATCCAAAAACAGCGGGAAAATGGTGGAAATGTAATCCTATTTCCGAGCATTTACTCCGGCTTGCGGCGTGGGCGAACCATGAACTTGGTGGATTAGCTTTGCACTAGTGCAGATGAGCGGGTGTTGTCTGGGCGCCGCGTTGTCGTGATTTGCGTGATGGGCTGCTTGCGGGGGTTGGTTGTTCTTCATTGACCCTTCGTTTCTCGTGAACAGTCACTTTGATCATTCTCGGGCTTAGATTCTTGCTTGCTCGCTTACTGTGGCTCTGCTGCACTGATGCTTTCCCTCCAATCTTTCTACAACTAAGCAAGGGGCCATTGTATTGCTGCGTGGAGCTTCTTCAGAGCTATGCACTCTGTTCATCTGATCAGTGTAGAACAATAAGACTGCGCTTGTCCGCGGCCGCGAACTGTTCTGGGGTATGTTGGGAAAAGAGGATGGGAGGTGGATGGGTAGTGGTGCTGCAGGACGTGGGTACAATGAAGTCCTTGCATTGGAGGTGCGAAATGTGGTTTGATTGCGTCGAATGAAAGAGAAGTGCAAAGCTTCCTTGACTGTAACGGCTCCTTGCACGTTCGCTGCCACGCTGTTGTTCCAGACGTGCTTGCGTGCGTTCATATGTGTGTTTGTATATATGTGTATGTATGTATGTGTGCGGACATGTATATATGTATATATATGCATGTGTGTATGTATTTGTACATCTATGC
>Ga0105053_10010183_pt1 | contig 11786 bp, 11 predicted proteins | sample BON01_FD_78093 | JGI IMG/M metagenome (GOLD analysis project Ga0105053, IMG submission 78093) | Freshwater microbial communities from Lake Bonney liftoff mats and glacier meltwater in Antarctica - BON-01 | ecosystem: Environmental > Aquatic > Freshwater > Ice > Glacier meltwater | place: Lake...
ACGACCTCAAGACACGCTGGAAGAAGAACACGACGTCGTCGTCATCGGCTCGGGCATTGGGGGCTTGTGCTGTGCATCTCTTTGTGCTGCCACGTATGGACTGGACGTCGCAGTCGTAGAGTCTCATTATCATTGCGGCGGCGCCGCCCACGCCTTTGAGATCGATGGGTTCAATTTCGACTCCGGTCCCTCGCTTTTTAGTGGCCTGTCGGCAGAGTCTAGCCCCAACCCGTTGCTTCACATTTTCCAAGCAATTGATGAGAAGGTCGATTGGTTGACCTACAACACCTGGGGCGTCTCCTTGGCGCAATACGGCACATTTGCCGCCACCATTGGCCCCGAGCCTTTCCAAGAAATTCTGAAGAAGCACGGGGGGCCCGACGCCCAGGAGCAGTGGGAGCGATTCATGAATCTAATCAACCCTCTCTCCGAAGCAGCGATGGCATTGCCTCCTTCAGTACTTCGCAACGACCTGGGCGTCCTTCTAACCATGGCTCGGTTTTGGCGCGCCGTCGTCAAAACCATTCCCAAAGGCCCTCAGCTTCAACAGCCCTTTTCCACCATCCTCGCCAAAGCAAACGTGACTGACCAATTCATTTTGGACTGGCTAAGCCTCCTCTGCTTCTTGCTGCAGGTGAGTGCTTTCCGTTTTCTTTTCCTATTCTCCCTCCCTCTTTCCCCCCAATTCCTGATTTCCTCCTTCATTTCTTGATTACGGCTGGCAAACATTTCCTCTTCCCATCTTATTCACCCCTCCTTCCCTCTTCCAAACAGCAAAGCAAGAACGAACTCTCCTTAAACCCTCCCTCCCTTCCTCCCTTCTCCCAAATTTCCTTTCAACCTATCTCATTCATTCCTTCTTCCCTCCCCCCTTCCCTCCTTCTCTCCCTCCCTCCCTCCCTCCCTCAGGGCATGACCGAAGAGGGCACCATGACAGCCGTCATGGCCTATATGCTCGCTGACTGGTATCGCCCGAACGTCAAACTCGACTACCCAAAAGGAGGGACAGGCGCAGTCATTGATGCCCTTGTCCGCGGCGTCACCAAAACAGGTGGTAAAGTCTACACCAGCGCTCACGTCGACCAAATCCTCGTAGAAAGCAACCGAGCCGTAGGCGTGCGTCTCAAAAGCGGGAAGGTCCTCCGGGCTCGCAAAGGAGTGGTTAGCAATGCTTCGATTTGGAATACCGCCCGTCTGCTCCAACCTGACGCCTTACCTGAGTATCTGCAGGAAATGCAAAGCACCCCACAGACGGAGAGCTTTCTCCATCTGCATCTTGGCATTGATGCGAAGGACCTCCCTGCCGACTTGCAGTGTCACTATGCCGTGGTGAACGATTTCAAGCAGCCGATCAATAGCCCCGGGAATGTGATCATCATCTCTATTCCCTCCCTCCTTGACCCTTCCTTGGCCCCGGCGGGATCACACACCATTCATGGTAAGTAGTGTGTGTATAACAATGCTTATCTCCGCTCTCCTACTCTTCCACTGAAATAAAGCCTTGCTCCCTGTCCAAATCGCTGCCTAGTACCGCACCCTCTCATCTATTTTCCCTTCCCCTCTCCCTCTCCCCTCCTCCAGCTTACACTGCTGGCAACGAGCCCTATGGCCCCTGGGAGGGGTTAGATCGAAATGGACCCGAATACAAGAAATTGAAGGAGGAACGGAGTCAGATTCTCTGGCGGGCGATCGAGAAGGCCATTCCGGATGTGCGTTCAAGGGTGAAGCTGTCGTTGGCGGGCACGCCGTTGACGCATGCCCGGTTTTTGCGGCGGGATAAGGTATGATATATTTGGGCGTTTCTCCATTTTCTCCTTTGTTTTCCCGTTCCTCTTTATTTTATGTAAATATGAGGACGTCTCTCCTTCTTCTTGTCTTTCCTTTCTCCGTTTTTCCTCTTCTCGCTTCTTATCATCTCATGCTCACTCAATTCTTCCTCCTCTTTCTCACCATCTCACTTTTATAGGGCACGTATGGTCCTGCGATTCGCGCGGGGCAGGATACCTACCCCTCGGCGATGCCCATGCCGGGCTTGCTGCTGTGCGGGGATAGTGTCTTTCCAGGGATTGGTAAGTGATGGTGGTAAAGAGGGGGGAGGATCTCTTTGTTTGATTGTTTGAGTATCCATTCTTACTTATCCGCGCCCTTCCTTCACTTTTTATTCCCACCATCACGAAGAGCTCTCTCCATCCCCGCCTACACTTTTCATTTCTCATTCACACATCCACCATACTACCAAACCTTCCACACAGGCATGCCCGCGGTTGCTGCCTCGGGCAACATCGCAGCGAACAACCTGGTCTCCGTCCGCAAGCACATGAAAATGTTGGACAAGATCAAGATGTGAGCTAATCAGAACAAAGCAGCAGTAAGATAAGATAAGCAAGTAGGATTGATAATGAGAAAATCAAAAGAAAGAAAGACACAACAATTGTACAATAATACATCAACTAGTAGTGAAACAAACAACAATGCTTGCCTAGGTGCTTGACTTCTGGGCGAGAAGAATATATATATCGTTGCCCTTTCTTCTTTCATCTTCATCATCTTGTCTATTCTCTTCATACACGGGAATTTGACTCCCCTCCCCTCCCTCCCACTCCCTCCTTTCCCCTTCCCTCATTTAATCATCGGGATTCATCGTGTTGCTCAAAAACTTCTCGGCGAAGGTCTTCTTATTCTTGTACTTCCGCGGGGTCTCCGTGTCCGCGGCCAACAATCGAAGCAAGTGAGTCTTTTGCTTCCATTGCATCAAAGTCTCCTCTAACTCCATATACCCCTTCTTGATCAGCATGTCCACAATCACCGGGTCGCCGACGTGGGAGTTCTTGCGGAAGAGGTTTTGGACCTGGGCACGGGCCTGTGTAGGTGTGTGTGTGTGGGGAAGTGGAAAGAGAGAGAAATGAGTCGTTAGTTCGCGATTTGATTTGGGAGGCAGTATAACAGATCAATGCGTGGCAGTGAAAGACGGTGGTTGTGGCAAGCTTCCGCGAAGAGAGCGCAGCAGTCTGTCGTATTGCTCAAGGTGAGAAATGCACTCCGCTGCGTTGCTGCGTCAAGCCTGCGGGTGGATAAGCCCTACCGCGACCCCCAGAAGAAAACAGCTCTCGCAGGCACATAAATTCCTCCTTTCCCTCAATGCACACAACACACCGCGAACAAGAAAGTCTACTCCACCCCATCCCACCCTGCCCTCCCATCCGCCCGGACGTACCTCAGCAGGGGCCAGGTCCGCATCATAGATGGTGAGCACACGGGGCAGCTCCTTGGAGATGGTGCGGTACAACTGCACCACCGGGTTTCTGTGGGAGTGTACGTGTAGGTAGATGCGTGTGAGTCCGGGCTGCGCTTGCAGGGACCAGAGCAAGGGAGGGGTCGAGGGGGTCGATGATGCTGCTGCCGCCGCCTCCAACTCTCTTCCCACCCCAAGACAAACCCTCCACCCAACCACTGTCCACTTACTTGACCGTCTTGTCCTTGCCCATGTAGCTGGCCACTGCCTTGAACGCCATGGCTGCGGCCTGTGGTTTGTTTGGTGTGGTAAAGGGTTGGAATGAGCACAAGCGAGTGATCTATTTCCAAGGCATCTCTTGGCTGCTTTTTGTCTTTGCTGGGTCTTTTGCGCTGCCTTTGCGACCACCCAAAGCAAACCTCAGCATCTCCGACGTCCATGCCACGCTGCTGGTACTGCAAGACAAGCTTTGGGGCTTGACCAATGCCTTGGCTGCTCAGCAAAGCCCCGCATGCAATGCGCTTTTGTCATCATTCGAGGGCTCATCATCTCGCTTTTGGCACCCATGGCTTCGCCTTCGCTAGAAATGCCCTTGTTCTTGTTCCACTTCGCTCTACACCCTCACCCCCTACAGCGCAAGGGGACAGTCCACGGGTGCACGTGCCGGTGGTCGTGCTGGTGCGGATGCCAGGAGCTGCGGTGTGCTTTGCCTGGTCTTTTCCAAGCCTCGCCTCTCATCATCCCACATGAAGAAGCCACCTAGCCTACCACCCCACTTCTTGCGCCTCTGTCCCTCACCGCACAGCATCCTACAACACGCCTCGATAGGGTGACGGCCTTGACGACGCCGCGCAGAAGAGGACGGGCGCCGCCGAGCTTGCGGCCTCCAGCCTATCACTCCATTTCCAAGTCTGCCGCTCACCCCACCCCATTCCATTCCCTCCTTCCCCTCCCCCTCGAAACAGGCCATGACGACCTTGCCCAGAAGAGCGGCGCTGCTGCTGGCGGCGCTGGCCTTGCCTTCCCCAGCGACCTCCATCTTCTACCTGCCAGGCGTGGCGCCCAAATCCTACGACAAGGGCGAGTCGGTGCGGCTCTATGTCAACAAGCTCACGTCGACCAAGACCCAGATCCCGTACGACTACTACTCCTTGCCCTATTGCCACCCTAACAAGATCCAGGGGGAGTCGGAGAACTTGGGGGAGGTGCTGGCAGGGGACCGGATTGAGAAGAACACGGATGTGGATTTGAACTTTAAGGTGAATGCGCATTGCCAGACTTCGTGCCGGGTGCTGCTAGACGAGAAGAAGAAGAAGCAGTTTATCAAGGCGATTGATCAGGAGTATCGCGTGCATTGGATCGTGGACAACTTGCCGGTGGCGACGAAGGTCAAGAGTGATTTGCGGCCGGATGAGGTGTATTACTTGAGGGGCTTCCCTGTTGGAGGGTTCTTGGATGACAAGCACTTTTTGTTCAACCACATGCGTTTGATTATCAATTATCACGAGGAGAAGACTGATGTGCCCACGGAGGGCGGGGGGGAAATTCGCCGTACGCATAACTCCCGGATTGTGGGTTTTTTGGTAGAGCCTTATAGTATCAAGCATGCTTACACGGGAACCTGGCCGACGGCGGCGGAGGAGGGGAAAAAGATGGAGTATAGCACGTGCTCGGCCGCGGCGCCTGCCATGAATGACCAGCGGAATTTTATGACGCTTGAGAATAATGACGAGATTATTTTTACGTATGATGTGGAGTGGGTGGAGGATTCGAACACGCCGTGGGCGCACCGGTGGGATGTGTACTTGCAGGGGAACCCGGACGATAAGATCCATTGGTTTTCGATCACGAATAGCACGATGATTGTTTTCTTCTTGGCGGGGATGGTGGCGATGATTCTGGTGCGGGCTTTACATAGGGACATTAGCCGGTATAATGATTCGACGGCCGCAGAGGACGCGAAGGAGGAGTATGGGTGGAAGTTGGTGCATGCTGATGTGTTCCGCCCTCCCACTACGATGCCCATGGTGTTTGCAGCCTTGGTAGGCTCAGGCGTGCATTTGCTGGTGATGACGTTCGCGACGCTGATTTTTGCGTTGCTTGGCTTCTTGTCCCCGGCGAATCGTGGGTCGTTGGTCACGGCGTTTGTGCTCTTGTTTGTGTTTTTGAGCTCCTTTGCGGGTTATACCTCGTCGAGGATTTATAAGATGTTCCGTGGGACGGATTTCAAGCGCAATACCCTCATGACTGCCTTCCTCTTCCCGGGCATCGTTTTCTCGATCTTCTTGGCCTTGAATGCTGCAGTGGCTGCCCGAGGGTCGACCTTGGCGTTGCCGGTTGGGTACTTTTTCCTGTTGATTTTCTTGTGGTTTGGTGTGTCTGTGCCTTTGGTGTTTGTTGGGTCTTACTTTGGGTATAAGAAATCAGCGATCGAGCATCCGGTCCGCACGAATATCATTGCACGAGGCGTCCCTCCCCAGCCTTGGTACATGCATCCTTTGCTGGTGATTGTTTTCAGTGGAATTCTGCCCTTTGGGGCGGTGAGTGTGGAGTTGTTTTTTATCATGTCTGCGCTGTGGTTGCATCAGTTTTACTACATCTTTGGGTTTTTGTTCTTGGCGGTTCTGATTCTGGTGGCGACGTGCGCGGAGATGACGATTGTGATGACTTACTTCCAGTTGTGCAATGAGGACTATCGGTGGTGGTGGCGGAGCTTTTTGTGCTCGGGATCCTGTGCGCTGTATATCTTTTTGTATTCCATCTGGTATCTGGCTAAGGAGCTGGAGATTGATGAGAAGATTGGGATGATGCTTTACTTCGGGCACATGACTGTCTTCACCTTCACCTTCTTTTTATTGACTGGGGCGATTGGCTTCTATGCCGCGTTTTGGTTCAATCATCGGATTTACTCGTCGATTAAGGTGGATTAGAGGGAGGGAGGGACGGAGGGACGGAGGGACGGAGGGAGGGATATGATGAATTACGAGCGCGGTTGGCTCTTATGCCGCGTTGTGCGTTTATTTGTCGTTTAATTTTAATTAGTGAAAGGGAGGGGGGGAGGGAAGAAGGAAAATGGAGGAATGGAATGGTGTATTTTTGGTGAGAGTAATGGGAAAACGAAAAAGTAGTAGTAGCAGCAGCAAAACAACAAAGCAAAGACAGGAGAGACAAGAAGAAGAAGACGCGAAAAGGATGATTGACGACGCCCGTGTAGAGAAAATGAAGGAGAAGAAGAAGATGAAGCAGCAGCCGCAGCAGCAGTAGCAGTGGTAGCCAAAAGAATCAAAGAGAGGAGCTGGAAGAAAGAAGAGAAAATATGCCCTTTAAAGACCACCCAAATAACAACAAGAAAAAGCTATTTGACCTTGGGAAAAAATTAGACGGGAGAGCCTACTACAACAGCAAAAGACCAGAAACAGAAAAATTGACAAAGATTTTAACACATTCGATTTGTTTGATGATAGAAAATGCAGTTCTTTTTTCTTTTGCTTTGTGTGTGGTGTGGTAGTCGCCTTTTTGTTGATTTTCGCTTGCTTGCTCACACACTCACTCATACACTCATATATAGGACATAGACATACAGTCTCAGACAGGGTTTTACTTTGTGCGGGTGTTATCATTCAATCTATGTACTCTTTCTTTCTCTCCTACTTGCTTCCTCCATCCCTCCTTCCTTCGTCGGTTCAGCCATCCGTCAGTCAATCTAGCACGTGGTAATGACAGCAAACGTCTCCTTCTCCGCGCTCCACCTCACCTCCTTCAAACTGCGCATCTGTGTCCTCCCCAACTCTCCCCCCCTTCTTCCTCCTCCTCCTCCTCCTACCCCTCCCTCCCTTCCTCCTTCCTGAAGGTTAAACGCCTCCGTCCCACTCAGTGACTCCATCACCAAGCTCCAATCCCCTCCCGACGCCGAGGTCTTCTGCTTCTTCCTCCTACCCCCCACCGCCCCTCCCTCCTTCCCTCCCTGCTGCTGCTGCTGCTGCTGCTGCTGCTCCTGCTGCAGGAAGTGCACCACCCCCGCCAACCGCCTCAACTGCCCAGGCAACACCGGCCCACGCAACTTCAGCTGATACACCGTCTCCATCCCCCCCATCCCTTCCTCATCCCCCTCCTCCTCCTCCTCCTCCTCTCCCTCTTCCTCCTCCTCCCCTTTCTCCTCCTCCTCAAAATACCTCCCTCGCTTCCCCCCTCCCTTCCTTCCTCCCCCGCTCCCGTGAAGCAGAGTCCGTTGCACTTGTCCATTAAAGGCCACCTGTAACCTCTGCATACTCCCATGCATAAAAGGTCGATCCGCCAACAAACGAGGCACATCCGCAACTTGACTCGGGGCCAACCCACTCTCCAAATCCAACAAGAAAGTAAACAAGCCATGCACCGCCTCATGCCCCTTCAGCAAAAGCTGCGATCGCTGCCGAGGTAGGTCCTTCAGGTGCTTAGGACGACGTCGGCTCTGCCTTTCCACCATTCCCATCCCTCCGGCCATTTGGCCCGTCACAGACGACAACAGCTCCTGCAGCTCTTCCTCCGCCCCTTGCTTGCCTCGAGGCGTGGCAGTAGTAGAAGTAGCAGCAGCAGCGGCGGTAGGAGGTAGGGGTGCTTCTTCGTTGTCACGAGCCTCGGCGTCCGGCGCCAGGGGGACCGAAAAAGGAATATCCGCCTCACGGAGCCGCGCACGCAGCCAGCGTTTCGAATGCGAAATGATCACCTTCAACCTTGGCCCTTCCTCCCTCCCTTCCTCCTCCTCAACATCATCATACTTCATCCCCCCATCCTCCCCTCCCTCCCTCCCTCCCTCCTCCCTCGTCCAGACCACCGTAAAATCCGGCGCTTGCAAATAGAAAGTCAACGAAGGATCATGTCTATAAAGCGTGTACAAATGCCTAAACGCCTCTTCCCACTGCCTCAACCTCTTATACAACATCATTGCCGGGTCCGGCTGTTGCGTCTGCTTATTATTCCCTCCTTTCTCCACCTCCACCACCGGAGCGGGGTCACGGGCAAAAGCGTTCTCCAGCTTTTTCCGCACCATCTGCAATGGCAAGTGCATAGAAGCAGCAAGTGACTCAGCAGGGTGGGCGTACAACAAAGAAGCAGCCACCCACGTCTCGAGCGCCTCGTCGACAGAAGCGGGGGGCTTGGCACAAGGAGCAGCAGCAGCAGCAGCAGCGTCGTCTTGGGGTTGGGGGGAGGGAGGGAGGGGGGGGTCGATGCTCTCTCGGAGGTGGCGAAGCATGCCCTTGGCTTCCGCAGAACCAGGAATGGCCCGACACCAATTGAAGGGCCGAGAAGACTCGAAGCACAGGCTTGATTTGAGCGAAAAGTCGTGGGGGAGGCAGCGACGTGTGCCGTACCCCTCGTTGAACGGAGAGGAAGCAGGGGCCATCACGCTGTTCTCCTCCCCCCCCCCCCTACCTCCGTGGCCGTGGCGCTCCGGGCTCGTGTCAGGCAGCTCCAGTCGCATACTAGCCAGGCTACCCAGGCGGGTCAGGAACGAGTTACCCTCGTCCATGCTCGAGCCTCCAGCAGCAGCAGTGTTGCCCAACAGCCCAAACCCACCAAACAGGGCACTACCCAACCCCATGCCCCCCCCAGCACCACCACCGCCCGTCGCCCCTGAAGACGCACCCGTTGCAGCATTAGTAGTAGGCTTGAGCCCCGGGTAAAAGGCGGGACGCGGCACACTTGCCGCTGCTGCTGGCGAGGCATCCTCGTATTCGTGAGACGACGGCACCACACCATACCCGTCTTCTCCTTCCAGGGCAGGGCGGCAGTTCCGGCTGTTGTTGGTGGCATTGTGCTTGCCACCGAAGGACACGACGGACGCCGCGGCAGCCGCAGCCGCGGCGTTGAAGGAATGGGCAAGGGAACCCTTGTGGGAGGCAGATGAGGAAGCAGGGGGCGTGCTGCTCGACCGCATCAGGGCCCGTCGTTTGGAGGGAAAGGCTGGCGGCGGGGGCAACGCGGCTCCTCCGGCGGTGTTGGTGCTCGTGTTTGTGGAGAAGGGCGCGGAGGTCACCAGCTTGTGTGTAGTGCTGGTGTTCTCCTTGTCCCCAAGTACCACGCGCCGCGTGCTGCCTTGTTCGACGGCGGTCCAGGGAATGGTGGCGCTTGCAGCAGGCAACGAGGCGGTCGCGGAGGGGTCCATGGCTGCGGCTGCAGGTCGAGCGAAGCGCTGTTGTTGTGTGTTTGTGTAGAGGCGTGGGGTGAGAAGGGGCGCGCTTTGTGTTGGTTTCGTGCAGGGAGGTAAATAGGCGGGAGGCGGGAGGGAAGGCCTCGCCAAACGCGAGCAGCGAGGGGGAAGTTGTCAAATCAGGTGCGCTGGCTGGCACAAAGACAGACACACACACACACACAAGCCTCAGCAGCTTGTCTTACAAAGGGAAGGAAAAAGGGAAGAAACGAATACAGTGCTGCATTTCTTCTTTTACCCGCCATGCAGAACACTACCAAACCAGCTGCACTACTCGCGAGTGTTCAAAGCGCGGGAATCGGCAGGAGGTTATTTGGAAAACATGGCTCGCGCGATTTCGATTTCGAGTTTATTTTCGTTGAGTACTACACTTACATAAATACACAAGCCACACGCACAGTTCTTCTTCGTCTTGGATTTCAACTAGCTTAACTACGCCATATTCTCAAATCACAAACACAAGTCCAAGCACAGTTCCCTCTCTCCCCACCCCTTCCCACCCCCAACCCACTCTACTAGAACTAACTAAGTCGTATCCCTATTCATAATCGAATCCAACAAATGCTCCACCGTCTCCGTAGGGGGCTTGTACAACGCCGGCATAAACTGAAGCTGCAAATTATTGAAGGCAAATTTAAGACGCCCCGTATTCTTATCACACAGCAACAATCGCGTCCCATGCAGACGCATAACATTCGCATCCCGCACCAACCGCTCCACCCCCCCACTTCCTACTCCTCCACACCCATGTCGCTCTGCCAACAACCTCGCTTGATGCAAAGTCACTGCCATCCCCGTCCTATCCTTGCCAGACTTACAAAAAATGACCTGCCCACCACCCACTTCCAACGTGACCCGCTCTTGCTCCCTCAATAAATCCACATTTTTATGCATACCATTATCGCGTTTCAGTGCTTCCTTCAACCCCTCACAAAGCGGATGCACCAACATCTCATCCACAGATCTCGTGAATTCCTCGGCAGAACCATAAACCAACGCACCCTTTGCTACGTCCAGCCTCTCGGCCACTGCGCGATCAAACGGACGATACACACCAGGAGCAGGAGGCACCAAAGGATAACACCGATGGCAATAATCATTCAAAATCCTCGTCGACCTCCGATTGACCAACGGTTGGATAGTCGAATCCCCCCCCACCTTTTTAGTGGCCGCTTTACTGCTGCTGCTGCTGCAGCTGCTGCTGCCACTGCTGGGCTTGCTGCTAGTAGTGTCATCGTCGCTGTCGTCCTTGTCCTTCTCCTTCTTAAGTTGATTCGAAAAGTTGGCCAGGGACTGCTTGGCATCAATGCCCTGCGTGAAGAGCACTGCTACCAGAGGGACCACCACCCCTCCTCCTGCTGCTGCTGCGGCTGCTCCAGCTGATTGCTGCTGCTGCTGTTGACCATGCTGGCGCAAGACGCGGGGAAGGCGCTCATAGGCCGCGGGGTCGAGGAGGAGGCGGACTCGTTTCTGTGCCTCGTCAAATTCAAGATCCAGCGCAAATGGGGAGTTTTGGCTGCCCCCCACAGCTTTTGCTGCTTTTGCCGTTCCACTAGCTCGTGGGGAGGAGGAAGAGGAAGGAGGAGGAGGAGGAGGAGGAGGGGGAGGAGGGGAGGAGGGCATGCCGAAATCCAGGAGCAGGTCTTGGGTGTCTTGTTGAAGGGTGGCCGGCATGGGGGTGGGGTTAGGAGCGTGAAGCTGCTGCGAGGAAGACGAGGAGGACGAGGAGGAGGAAGAAGTAGATTTGGGACGGATCTCGAAGGAGAAAAGAGAGGCCATCTCCATGGCCATTGCTACATCTTCCAACATCCCATGTTCTTTGCCTATTGTTGAGACTAAGCCCTGGAAACACACCAGGAAACCGGCTTTGGTCATGTTTTCGGCGGTGCGGGTGACGAGGGAGGGATCGGCGTCTTGGGTGAGAATGATGTCTAGTTTGGTGGCGAGGGAGGTGGTGGCGATTCCGAGGGCTTGAGAGAGGACAAGGGCACGACGGACGGCGGTCTTGGCTGACATGGCTTCAAATGTTAGGAGTTTGCGGAGTATGTCGTTGCTTATTGCGCCGGAGGGGCCGGTGGGGAGAATGGAGGAGGAGGAGGAGTGCTGTTGTTGCTGCTGGAGGAGGAGGAGGAGGGATTGGTCGAGAGCGAGGAGGTCTTTTTGCAGGAGGGCTAGTTCGAGGTGGTGGGTTAGGAGACCGCCACGACGGAAGCCGAGGGCATGGGCGGTGGGGGCGCCCGTAGAGATGAGGTCGTAGTAGAAGTGCTTGGGGGAGGAGGAGGAGGAGGAGGAGGAGGAGGAGGAGGGGGTGGGGGGGGCGGAGCAGGTGTAGACGGAAGACTGGATGGAGCTAGTCGGCGGGGG
>Ga0105053_10010184_pt1 | contig 11784 bp, 12 predicted proteins | sample BON01_FD_78093 | JGI IMG/M metagenome (GOLD analysis project Ga0105053, IMG submission 78093) | Freshwater microbial communities from Lake Bonney liftoff mats and glacier meltwater in Antarctica - BON-01 | ecosystem: Environmental > Aquatic > Freshwater > Ice > Glacier meltwater | place: Lake...
GAGGAGATTTCCATCGGGTAGATAGAAGGTATCCTGCATGTCCCGTGCGGGATGATCTGGTGGGGTATTCAGAGCCTCGAAGTTGTAGTAATCCGTCTCCATTTCTGGCCCCGTGGCGACGGTGTAGCCCATACCGACAAAAATATCAATCATCCGATCGATCGTCGCATTGATCGGATGTATTCGTCCCTGCGAACGATATCCACCCGGCATTGTCACATCGAGTGTCTCTGCCGCTAATTGTGCCTGAATTTGAGCAGCTTGGAGAGCGGCTTTCGATCGATCGAGTTGTGCCTGAATCGCATCCTTCACTACATTCGCTGCTGCCCCAATCGCGGGACGTTCCTCAGCAGGTAGTTTTCCCATCCCGCCCAGGATTTTGGACACTTCACCCTTTTTGCCAAGATAATCGACTCGTAGTTGCTCCAAGGCTTCTAATGTCTGAGTTTGAGAGATCGCCTCTAGTGCTGTCGCTTGGAGTGTCGCTAGTTGTTGTTCGAGATCGCTCATTAGTATCGCCGTGCCAGATTTTTACAATTAACAGTTATTTGGCACCAGTCCGTTCACGTGAGCCTCTCCTGAGGAGAATCGACAACTGTTCACCAATCTAGATTTTAACCGATCGCGTGGCTCCTCCCGATCGAGCATTGATGACATTAGCCCTTCTCAGTCTCAAATTAGAGATCTAGGGTAGTCAGTGGATGGTCAATAGTGGCTCGTCTATTGCTTGGATGGGAAGGATTGATGACGAAAATCCAGTACACGTTCTAAATCCAAATCGCCAATGTTAGCTAATCGTTACTAGATGGCAAATTGTCTGGATCGATGCCTTGCGATCGCAAATAAGCTACCAATTGCTCGGCACGTTGGCGTTCTTGCTCGATCTGCTCTACAGCCCACGGGAGGATTGTTCCTGACTCATCCCACCATCGCAACCAATAACCCGAACGCCCCTCTTTACTACCGCGCCATGTACCTAAAAATAAGTTCATTTCAGCGATCCATTGTCGTCCATCGGCATCGGGTAGCACCAATTCATAACGACCATTTTGGAGTTGATAAAACTCTAATAACCCACCTTCAGGTTCAAAAATAGCGTAAATCGGTACTCGGAGAATTTGCTCGTAAAAAAACCATTTTCCAGGGGGAAAGGTGCGCTTAACGGAGTATTCGCTGCCATCCACATCGGAGATAAATTCCATCACGAGCGTAGGTAGATCGCCTTCAGTGTAAGGTGTGTAGCTTCTCCGAGTAGATTCGATCGGGTTAGCTGCGGCTACGTATAACCAATCGGGAGCCTTCACGACAATTTTTTCGTCGATGGTTGCGCATAGTCCAAAGTTGGAGAGGATGAGCATCTGCGGCTGAATGAATCCATTCAGTTCCAAGCTTTCGCGCAATGCTCCGGCGAGTAGCGGTTGTCCATCATTGTCCACCGGATCGTCCTCCAATTGAAAGTCCTTGGGCAACGGTTCCCAAGTCACGACTAATTCATGGTTGATTCTAGCTGTGCTAAGTTGAGCAATCATGGCTGTTGCTTTGTTTATCTAGTTTGATTTTATCCTGTTCGATGCTCGGTTTGGTTTGATTCTTCGAGCGAATTCCCTGACTAAATAAACAAAGTTGCTACCTACACTCAAAGCGGTTAAAACCACTCCTCGGGTTCCCCGAGGGTTGAGCGAGATAGCGACTAAAATCACGCGAAAAGTAGAGGATCGCTGGGCAGGGAACCCGCCTAGCTATGTGTTTGGGCTAAGACAAGACACACAGCTAGGCATTCTGATCGATCTTCACATCACACCCGATCGAGAATTTACTAACTTCGCCGCAAGTTTAATTGCTTCTAGCATACTTCTAGCGTCAGCAATCCCCAAGCTGGCAATATCAAACGCGGTACCATGATCGGGGGAAGTGCGCACAAATGGTAAACCAATTGTCGTATTAATCGCTCGATCGAATGCCATCAATTTGACTGGAATCAAACCCTGATCGTGATAGAGAGCCAAATAAGCATCTGCGGCTTGTGGATCGGGATGAGTCCCAAACCATGCTTGTCCTGGCTTCACCCACATCGTATCTGGCGGTAATAGTCCGAGCAATTTGTACTGTGGATAAATACTCCGCTCAGTCTCCAACCAACTAGCCAACCAATCTACTTCCTCACGCCCTAATTGTCCCCCTTCACCGCTATGGGGATTTAATCCGGCGATCGCGATCGTTCCCGATTGTAGTCCAAAATCTACCTGCAAACACTCAACCAATAACCCCAACTTGAGGCTGAGTAACGCTGGAGTCAGAGCTTGGGAAACTTGATTTAACGGTAGATGTGTCGTCGCCAGCAGCGTCCGTAATGTCCAACCAGTGTGGGGAGAAACACCTACAAATAGCATCCCAAAGCGGTCTAGATTCGCCTTGAACGCGAGTAATTCCGTTTGACCTGGGAAATGATGTCCCGCAGCTAACCAAGCCGATTTAGCGATGGGTGCAGTGACGATCGCTTCAAACTCACCCGCAAGTGTTCGATCGATCGCCAGATCCAGATATGCAAAACTCGCTGCACCGCTAGCAGCATTACCCTGTCCGATTTGTACGCCGCCCTGAATTGCTTGAGCAAGTGGCACATCGATAATATTTAAGTCAGCCGGATTTGCTAACTCAATTGAGGCGGGGATTTGCTGACGTAACTGCTGATAACGATCGACTAATAATTCTAAATTAGTGACTAGGGTAAGATCGTAATCTGCTAAAGCTCGATCGCCCAGAGCTTTGAGCACAACTTCTGTCCCAATCCCTGCCGGATCGCCTAATGCGATAACTAGTCTAGGTTTGCTCATGATTTAACATCTGGTGTTTCAAGCTGAGATCGTGCCAGTCGCGACGAAGAAGAGCATAGAGATCGTGGTCTACATATCGATCGTAGAGCCATTCTGCATCACGAGCAATACCTTCATGCGTAAACCCCAGTCTTAGGGGAATAGCGCGACTGCGCTCATTTGCCGTGGCGCAAGTAATTACCACTCGATTGAGGTTGAGGATTGTGAAGGCGTAATTGATGAGGCTGCGACACGAAGCCGTCATAATTCCTTGCCCTTGATGAGATTGTGCCAACCAATAACCAATATAACCGAGCCGATTGTGCCGATCGATCCGGTTAAACCCGATCGCTCCAACAATACTGCGATTGTAACAAATAGCGGCAATAAAGCCCTGGCGATCGGTAAACTGTTCGAGCATAGATTCGATAAAGTTGCGGGTATTGGCGACCTCATCGATCGAGTCAAGCCACGGTAGCCATTGGCGGAGATGAGTACGGTTGATATTCGTAAGTGCAAACAGCTCTTGAGCATCAGCAGTCTGAAGCAAGCGTAGCTCGTGTCGATCGCTCAATCGATAATAAAACATAGATACTCGCTTCCTCCCCTTATTTAGGGGAGGGCTACAGGGTGGATTAATTGCCGTCAGAGGAACTCACTAAACCCATAAGGGTTCGATCGAAAGCATCCGCGAATCAATTGCCGGCTAACGGTAAAAGTCCAGTTGAGGGACTAAACCAATTTCCTTTTTTGACAACTAATCCACCCTGCTTATTTAGGGGAGGGCTGGGGTAGGGTAAAGATCTTCGCAGCATCAAACGGACTTGTATATCCACCGCAGCGAAGCAGGGCGGAAAATTTTGCTCAGTAATTTAAACGTATTGCCAATCGCTGATGATTGGTACCGATCGCCTACTCCCGATAACTGTTACGATACACTAGACGATCCCCATAGTTTGGGGCACCATAAATTTATCATTTAATTATTTAAGGAGCACTTCAGTCATGGCTGGCGAAATTTTTAATGCTGCAATTTTATCTTCAAGCTTGATCCTAGTGGGTTTGAGCTTGGGATTCCTGCTTCTCAAAATTCAAGGCCCAGAAGAAGAATAGCTTTAGTGTGGGGTGTCGGCTATCAGATTGGCTCCCCTGCCCTTGTAAATTTTTGTTAACAAACATGAGAGTTTTCTGCTAATATTTTAAAAAATAGCTTTAATCGTTTTTAATTATTCTCTATAAATGACATTATTAATTGTTGGTGCCACAGGTACCCTAGGTAGACAGATCGCACGACGCGCCTTGGATGAAGGCTACAAAGTTCGCTGTCTGGTGAGAAATCCGCGCAAGGCGACTTTTCTCAAAGAGTGGGGAGCTGAGTTGGTAGTTGGTAATATCTGCACTCCTAGTACTCTGGCACCTGCATTAGAAGGTGTGACGGCAGTAATCGACGCTGCAACCGCACGGGCAGCAGATATATCCAGTTTCGAGCGAGTTGATTGGAATGGCAATGTTAATCTGATTCAAGCTGCTGTCACGGCTAAGATCGATCGGTTTATCTTTTTCTCGATTCTAGGGGCGGAAGACTATCCTGATGTACCGCTGATGGAAATCAAAAGATGTGCAGAACTATTTTTGCAGGAATCTGGATTAAATTACACAATTCTCCGTCCCTGCGGATTTATGCAAGGATTGGTTAGTCAATTTGCGATTCCGATTTTAGAAGGGCAGCCCGTATGGTTGACAGGTGATTCTTCCCCGATTGCCTACATGGATACCCAAGACATCGCTAAATTTGCGATTCGCGCCTTATCTGTACCAGAAACAGGCAACCGTAGCTTTCCGATTGCTGGGAGCCGCGCATGGACTGGGAAAGAAATTATTGGTTTGTGCGAACGTCAGTCGGGTAAAGATGCCAAAGTCACCACTTTACCAATTGGGGTGATTCGGGCGATCCGCCAAACATTTCGCTTTTTTGAGTGGAGCTGGAATGCTGCCGATCGATTAGCCTTTACCGAAGTATTGGCGACTGGCAAACCATTGACCGCAGACATGGATGAAGTATATCAGGTCTTTGGGATCGAGCCTAAAGAAATTGGTACAGTAGACGCTTACTTACAAGAATACTTCAGTCGGATTCTCCGCAAGCTCAAGGAATTAGACTACGAGAAAAACAAGCAAAAAAAAGCCCAATCAGCAAAACAGAAGAAGAAGAAAATGATGTATTAGCGATCTCTAGGGCGAAGTGTTGCCTGCTATACCCACCCCAAACAGAACTGATCCGATGCGGCGAGTATGCGATAATTATGAGAATACCTGGTAATCTGGTGTTCGATCGCGCTGGATTCTCATCTTCCAAAAGCTCGACTAATGGGATCGCCTAGAGCATCAAACCCGATCGATCGATGAGAAAGTTGTACCCTGAGAAAATTTGAAGTAGGACTGCATCCGTGCCAAAAGTAGGCATTATTTACAATGAGGGTAAACCTGTCGCTTGTCGGATTGCCCAAGAAATCAATGACAAGTTAACAGCCTTGGGCTGGGAAGTTTGTTCCGCCGCAGCCAAGGGTGGCATATTGGGTTATTGTCATGACGATCGACCGATTACTTATCGCCCGATTGATTCTCTGTGCCCCCCTGGATTTGATTCGGACGTGGATTTTGCGATCGTTTTGGGTGGCGATGGGACAGTTTTAGCCGCGTTTCGGCAGGTTGCGCCGTGCGGGATTCCCCTGCTGACAGTGAATACCGGACATATGGGTTTTCTAACGGAAACCTACATCAACCAATTGCCAGAAGCGATCGAACGAGCGATTGCTGGTGATTATCAAGTTGAAAATCGGGCGATGTTAACAGTCCAAGTCTGGGATGGCGATCGACTATTATGGGAAGCATTGTGTCTCAATGAAATGGTGATTCATCGCGAACCACTCACGAGTATGTGCCACTTTGAAGTCACAGTCGGCAGACACGCACCTGTAGACATTGCCGCCGATGGCGTGATTCTGTCTACTCCGACAGGTTCTACCGCCTATTCACTCAGTGCTGGTGGTCCCGTTGTCGCACCTGGGGTAGATGCACTCCAGCTAGTACCCATTTGCCCTCATTCCTTAGCCTCGCGCGCGCTTGTCTTCTCTGACACCGAACCCGTAACTGTCAACTCAGCTAACCCCAATCGACTAGTAATGGTAGTAGATGGCAATGGTGGTTGTTATATTCTCCCCGAATTCACCGTCAAGGTCGAAAGATCGCCCTATCCAGCCAAGTTTATCCGGCTACAACCTCCAGAATACTTCAAGATTTTGCGAGAGAAGCTAGGATGGGGACTGCCACACATCGCCAAGCCAACTTCAGTAGAGTTGCCTTAAAAATTGATGTTGAATTTTTAAGACCGAAAATTAGCCTCGATGCAGAGTTTAATACCTATTTCCGATCCCCAAGCCCCCCAGATTATGGCAGAAAATACCCCAATTATCATAGTAGAAAATGATGCCGCATTGGCTGAGAGAATGAGTCTCGATCTTACCAAGGCTGGTTATCAAGTGGCGATCGCTGAGAATGCCAGAATAGGATTGGAGCAAGCTAAAAAACTGCATCCATCACTGATTGCGATCGATCGATCTTTACCTGGAGACTCAGCACTGACACTAGTACCGCAACTGCGCGAACTGGGTTGTGTCGCACCAATTTTATTATTAATGTCGCACGACTCGATCGCCGATCGGATTATTTGTCTGGAATCTGAAGCGGACGACTACTTCCTCAAACCTTATTACGCGCCCAATTTTTTACACACGATCGGGTTATATCTACATTCAAATGTTAACGCTGGGGAACAATTACGGTTTGGCGATCTCGTCTTAGATTTAGTCACCCACCGCGTATTCCGTGGTGAGCAAGCGATCGAACTAACAGTAAAAGAGTTTGAACTCCTCCGCTACCTGCTCTCTCATCCCGAAACCGAACTTACTAGAGGACAAATTTTGGAAAATGTCTGGGGGTATAATTTCCTTGGTGCATCCAATGTGATTGAGGTATATGTCCGCTATCTCCGACTCAAATTAGAAAAAGATGGCGGTAAGCGGCTAATTCAAACAGTCCGTGGAGTAGGTTACGCACTTCGCGACTAGAGCAAAGCACTTTAAGTATCACCCGATCCAGATGCACTCTATCGTCCCATTCCCCAAGTCCCTCAGTCTCCCTCCCATCGCTATCGACATTGTGAATCAAAACTACCTCAAATTTGGAATAGCTTATGGAATAGTCGGGATTTTGTTGCTGGGCTGTTCTTTCCCAGTTCAGTCCGCACCACCAATTCAACCAAAAAATTCACCACCACAGTCTGTGTTAGATCCGATTGCTCCACTAGGGCAAAAACTGCCTGTAAGTGCCCAAGTTACGATTAGTGGTCAAACTATCCTATTAGAGGTCGCCCGCACCTCTGAGGAGCAATCTACGGGGTTAATGTATCGGAAGCAACTAGCCGCCGATCGAGGAATGCTATTTGTCTTTTCCCCACCACGTTCGGTTGGCTTTTGGATGAAAAATACACTCATCCCACTAGATATGGTGTTTGTGTCGAATGGTATAGTCAAATATATCAGTCAGCAAGTCCCGCCATGCACGGCAGATCCTTGCCCGAGTTACGGCCCAGAGTCAAATACTGCCATTGATGGGGTAGTTGAATTACGTAGCGGTAGAGCCGCAGAACTGCGGCTGAAAGTCGGCGATCGGGTGGAAATTCGCAATTACTCAGCCAAAAAGCTTAAATAAGCGGATCTTTAGCTAAAAAGGTCAGTAGCGGTGTTATAATCCATTCCTAATAATAGAAATACCAAGATCTACTAACATTTCGATCCAAACTTTAACAAAACCCCGTGTTTATACGGATTTCAAACGGCCGTGAACAGGGTTAAATATTTGTTACTGCCACAGTTTAATTTCCTCATCTGGTAATTGAGATTAGCGAAATTTACACCAGCATCAAAATTAGCGATTTAAACTAGTCATCCCAGTCGTCGGGATACCGGAATTACTGCCGTCATCTTTGGAGTAAATTTTTGATTAATTTTGCTCGATCGATACGTGACTAAAAAGATCGCTCAACTAAATTTTAATTTGAATTTTTCTGTAACCTAGATTGAAACTGGTAAAGATCCAGATTAATATTCGCCGTCATCAGTCTGTTATTACAGACGATTAAGTCGGTGCAGATTTCCTTCTCTTTAAATAACTACTTCTTTAACATTTAGCCGGAGGTACGGCCATGATCGCATCTACCCATTTAACAAAATTAATTCGATTCTTACAAGATGATTTAGCTATTTCGGCTTCAGCCATGGCGATCGCTCTCAAACAAGTAGAACACAATCCAGGCCCATTGCCGATGATTTTGTGGCAATACGGATTAGTGACGATCGAACAACTAGATCGGATCTACGATTGGATGGAAACCCCTTAGGATTAGTTGACAGTTGTGGCGGTTTTTACTTGGTTTTTAAAAACGGATCGACCTCAAACCCGCATTCTTCGTGTGATGTTTGACGGACTTACGCTGCGATTAATCTAGCTAGGAGTGGCAGATCGACATAAGTGGAGCCTTGAGTATCGCCTTGGATGATTTGACAAGGACGGTCGGGTTCGCCGAGATCGGATAATACTAGTTTGGCGCGATCGAAAGTATGATTTTGGGTGTAGTCATTAATCGTAACGATCGTCATAATGCCAGCATCCATCGCTGAAATTAGACCATTCTCAGAATCTTCAAACGCCAGACAATCGGCTGCTGGCAAATTCATCTGCGCCAGTACATAGTCATAGATATCTGAGGCTGGTTTCTTGTTGGGGACGATATCACCAGCAGCAATTACTTCAAACCAGTTAGAGTCGATATTGTTTGCTAGTAGAGCGAAGACATTTTCAGGGGTAGTAGTTGTGGAGATCGCCAGTCGCAGATTGGCAGCTCTGGCTGCTTCCAGCAGCCGCTTGACTCCAGGACGCAATGGAATACCACCATGCTCTAGTAATTGAGCGTAATATTGATTTTTAGCCTTGTGGAGGTCAATAATAGTTTGGTCATTCATCCGCACATCGGGACGATAAGTGTCTAGATAAAAGCGCATCCGCTCCTTCCCACCAGTGACAGCTAATAACTTGCCATATAACTCGATCGACCAATCCCAGTCCAGCCCAGCATTCACAAATGCTTGATTGAAGGCGATTCGATGTCCATCGCGCTCGGTATCAGCCAAAGTACCATCGACATCAAAAATTAATGCTTGTAGTGCACCCATCCCATTACCTTCTTAGCTTCACGTACAAATCAACTATATTAGTGATGTTATCACGCACAAGATTGGAATGGGATTTTGACATTCCTGGCCAGTCAGGACAATTCATCGATGATCCCTACTGGCATCTGGCGATCGACTTTTTACCAGGATGTCAACATTGGTTAGTCTCAGGCTAGGCTGTTGACTTTGTTGATTTTAAGGGGCAATTATTTCATCCAATAATGATGCCCTAAATATCCACAGAAGTCAAAATCAATGCAAGAGTTCAAAAGTCCGGTTACTAAGTCTCAGGCAGCTTACGCCGATCGGGAGCGAACCATTATAATATTAAGAGAGCAATCTGCGATAAATATCGATGCTCCGCCATCTGTGGCAACTCACGGCCATCAGTAATAGTTCATTTCAAAACGCGACCGCAACCAGACATTATGGCACAACTCGAAACTAGAACCGAACCGATGGTGCTGAATATGGGGCCGCACCACCCATCGATGCACGGGGTAATGCGGCTGATTGTCACCCTTGATGGTGAAGATGTCGTTGATTGCGAACCTGTGATCGGCTATCTACATCGCGGCATGGAGAAGATCGCCGAAAACCGTACCAACCTAATGTTTGTGCCCTACGTGAGCCGTTGGGACTACGCAGCGGGGATGTTTAATGAAGCCATTACAGTTAATGCTGTCGAAAAATTAGCCAACGTGACTGTCCCGAAACGCGCGAGTCATATCCGCGTCATCATGCTGGAACTCAATCGGATTGCCAATCATCTGCTCTGGCTTGGCCCATTCATGGCGGATGTCGGCGCACAGACTCCTTTTTTCTATATCTTCCGCGAACGGGAGATGATTTACGATCTGTGGGAAGCGGCTACTGGCTACCGGATGGTGAATAATAACTACTTCCGCATTGGTGGGGTAGCGGTAGATTTACCCTATGGTTGGATCGATAAATGTGTGGATTTCTGCGATTACTTCGATCCGAAAGTGGATGAGTACGAGCAACTAATCACCAATAATCCGATTTTCCGCCGTCGGGTAGAAGGGGTAGGAACGATTAGCCGCGATGAAGCGATTAATTGGGGTTTATCTGGTCCGATGTTGCGCGGTTCTGGTGTCAAATGGGATTTACGTAAGGTTGACAACTACGAATGCTATGACGACTTTGATTGGGATGTCCAATATGAGACGGCTGGCGACTGTCTAGCGCGATATTTCGTGCGGATTCGGGAGATGCGGGAGTCGGTAAAAATTCTGCGTCAAGCAATCGCCGCCTTACCTGGTGGTGCTTATGAAAATCTCGAAGCCAAACGCATCGCCGCAGGGCCGAAATCTGAGTGGGATGCGATGGACTATCAGTATATAAGTAAGAAAGTCGCACCAACATTTAAGATTCCCAAAGGCGAACATTATGTTCGGATTGAAAGTGGTAAAGGTGAGTTAGGCATCTTTATCATCGGTGACGATCATATCTTCCCGTGGCGATGGAAAATTCGCGCTGCTGATTTTAATAACGTCCAAATTTTACCCCACCTCTTACGCGGGGTAAAAGTCGCAGACATCGTGACGATTTTGGGTAGTGTGGATATTATTATGGGTTCTGTCGATCGATAAGTTCGCGCAGTTATACTAGTTTATCGATCGAGTAATCCTCAGCTAATTTGGATTACTCGATCGATTCTGATTTTAAACTTAAAAATATCCACTAGAATTCTCGGTTCTAGATACCGAAGCAAGTTAAATCTGAGAATATTTAACTTTCAAACCTTTTAATCAAGTCGAGAATACGCCAATTGTAATCTCAGGGCATCATGCTTCACTTACAATTTTCAACTAACTCAATGTTACCCACCGTTATTTTACCTGGCTACCTCGAAAGTGCGGATGTTTATCTACCACTTCAGCAAGCTTTAGTCGCACTTGGTACGCCCACGACAACAGTACCACTGAGAAAAAGAGATTGGCTACCAACACTCGGCGGTCGATCGATGATCCCTATTCTGCGACAACTCGATCAAACTGTCCATGCAGCTTTAGCAGATAACCAAGCTAAACAAATTAATCTGATCGGACATTCAGCAGGTGGGTGGATTAGTCGGATTTATATTGGTGAAATACCCTATATAATTCATGGCGATGTCGATGAAACTACCAAACTATGGAATGCTAAATCTAAAGTTGCTAACCTAATTACTTTAGGGACTCCTCACATTAGCGGTGAACGATGGACGAAGAAAAATCTCGATTTTGTTAATGATAATTATCCTGGTGCGATGTATGCAGATTTACAATATATCTGCGTTGCAGGTAAATCGATCTATGGTGAAAAAAAGCTCGGTCAATGGTTAGCTTATAGTAGCTATCAACAGACTTGTGGGGAAGGAAATACTTGGGGCGATGGGATTACGGCAATTGCAGCGGCTCATTTAGCAGGTGCGACTAATATCACGATTGAAGGGGTCAAACATTCACCTCGGAGTCCAGGTATTTGGTATGGTTCGCCGGAGGTACTCGATCGGTGGGTTAAGTATTTAACCTAAGCCGCAGCAAGATTTGGAGCAGGATACCTCTGGCTCATTAGACCTCAATCATCCATTTGAGAATACCTAAAATCCGTTCGACAGGAGTGACCTGATACTCATTTACATCGATGATGACATTTTTTCCCTCAAGCTTGAGAAA